>JACLAB010015248.1_pt1 | contig 21581 bp, 17 predicted proteins | sample 8027921 | NCBI WGS metagenome assembly JACLAB01 (sample SAMN15725117, study PRJNA655200) | protist metagenome | isolation source: fluorescence activated cell sorting (FACS) single amplified genomes of... | place: USA: West Boothbay Harbor, Gulf of Maine | collected 2000-07-19
TATACTATATATGCGATGCTGATTATTTTCGATGAAGACAATTTATCGACGGGCGGACAGACGAGCTTGATACCTCGAGTGTTGATCAGTCGGAAGGCGCTTTACAAACGCACCTGAGAAAATAATAATAGCGCGCGTGCGCGCACACGCGTTCGTCTCTCTTTTCTCTTCTACCCCAAGGGCTGACTCGTTCAATTTTCTCTCTCTGTCACTCTCTTTCTCTCTGAATGTATCCGCAGAATCTAAAGTACATCGTCCGAATTTATTAGCAGGTAGCCTTTTGTGAGAATACTATTAGTAAGAGTACATCCAAAGTAATATTTGTCGCTCGTAAAAATTTTCGCTCTCTCCTCTCTCCTTGCTCTCGTTCAAAACTTTCTCCACTTGTCCTCTTCACTCTTGTATACGCACAAAAGAAACCTTTACATAGGAAGTATAAAAAGAATACTTCGCTCATAAAACACTCTTGCAGAAGAAATAATAATGGAAAACGACGAGCAGTCGTTGCCTAAAGCGACCATCAACAAGATGATCTCGGACAGCATCCCGGAAGGTTTACGATTGAGCAACGACTTGAGAGATTTACTTCTCGAATCGTGCACGGAATTCGTCCTCTCCATATCCTCCGAAGCGACGGATATCAGCACGAAAGAGAACAAAACGACGATAACACCGGAACACGTGATTGCTGCGCTGAAAAAACTAGGTTTTGATGATTTTATCGACGAGTGCACGAAAGAGATGGAGATTGAGAAAGACGTTGCCAAAGACAAGAGAATTGAAAAGAAGAAGAAGAAAGACATGGGCATGTCGGCGGAGGAGGCGATGGCTCTGCAGGCAAAAATGTTCGCCGAGGCTAAAGCGAGAATGGCTGGTCAACAACAAGGAGGACCTTAATCTCCAGCCGAGCGCGTTTTTATAACATAGTAGCCGTTTAGCTTTTGTGTAGAATAATATATATTTTTAGCCCACCTTTATGGTGGGACAGACAACGTGTTTTCATGCAAAGTACACGCGCGATGTTGTTTCAATGTACTACTAATCGCTCTTTTTACTTTTAAAAGTTGCTAATCCCAAAGCACGACTTCAACACGCTCCTACCACCCGGGATGTAACTCAAACAATACCAAACCAACGCCAAGGATTGCAAAATCAAAAAAACCATCGTCAACGGAAACGATTTCAACACGCACGCCGACACGATGGTCATGATTAAACACCCGAGGTACATCAAAGTTGCCACCAAACGCGTGGCTTTGAACATATTCTTCGCCTGTCGGGCAAACCCGGTTAAAAATCCAGTCGAACCTAACGATAAAATGTTCCCGATGGAATACAACAACGCGAACTTCATCGGTTGCATCCACAACAAGGACGAGAGGAACGAGCAAATGAGACCCATGCCAGCGCAACAGGCAAATCCGTATAATCTTTGCTCGTATGTCAAATCAATGCAAATAGATCCGGTGAGTTCGTCGAGCATTCCCGCGGGCGTTTCCGGCTGTGATGGTTGAATACCAGCCCTGTTGTATTTATATTAGAGAAGAAGTTCATACACAGGATTAGTTTTTGTCGTGTCGTTAGGACGAGAGAGAGAGAGAGAGAAATAAACCGTTATTATTGAAAGAAGAAGAAACGAAGCACTCACATCAACTTCACCTTATCCACGCCTTTCGACACGGACGCTTTAATCTGTTCCGCCATCGTCCCTCCTCCTCCTCCTCCTTCCGGGTCCTCCTCCGTGCCGTAAATGGAAATCTTTCAAATTTGCAAATTTGATTTATGTGCGAGAAGAGACCGAAGAGAGAAAGAGTGTGTCGTGCGCTCTCCGCTCTTTCCGCTCTTTCCGATCTCTCTCTCTCTCTCTCTCTCTCTGCGAACGCGTGTTATTACGTATCTAAGAGAGACGCGTATGTGCGCTGTATATGTGTGCGTGTGTGTGTGTATTTATTCTCCCAACTGACGAAGAGTTTTCTGAAGTTCGTTTTAAAGAGAGAGAGGAATGTGCCAGAAGAGAGGAAAGAGGAGATTCCTCAGGAGAAAGAGAGACAAAAAAACCGCACAAAAAAAAAGGGAGAGAGAGATGAGAGAGGACCCAGGCGAGGAGGAGGAGGACGGAGAATCCGAATACGGCACGCCCGAAGCTCGGGTGAATAACGACGCTGGTGTCTTGGTGCATTCTCCTCCTTCTTCTTCATCGTTGGAGTCCTATCCTTCTTCTTCGGTGAAGAAGAAGAAATTTGCTTCTTCTTTCGTAACGAACACCAACGACGAGGAGAAGGAGAAGAAAACTTCGAGGACGAGAGAGGACCCCACCCCGAAATCTCCGGAATATTCGACGCCGCAGATGCGAGTGAATGCGAGCAATAATAACAGTGTTCGCGTTCGTGGTGATGGTAGTAATCGAGCCGCCAGCCCATCGATGATTGCTTCTCCTGCTAATAATTCGAAAGTGTCCTCCTCTCCATCTTCGTTCACTCCAACGAAGAGAACAAATAATAACATGAACAAATCATCTTCCTCTCGAACGTCAAACATAGACGTGTCTTCGGTTCAATCTTTGATGTTAGCAAACACGCATGCGGTGATTGATTTACACAAACGAGTGTTGCGTGCAACCTCGCACAGGGAAAAATGTATCACTTTACTCTCCAACGCGCACGCTTTACAGTTGGCGTTGGTCGAAGCCAATCAGACACACGAAATGCTAGATGCGCAAAGTTTAACGCAACTGAAGAAAATTATGATTTCGTGCTTGGGGTTGCTGAGATTGTGCGTAGCGCGAGTGGACGAGGTTGGAAATTTATCCATCCTAGAGAAGGCGTTTACGAGATATGGAATACTCTCGTCGAGCTCGAATAAGAAGTTTATCAGTTTACAATCGGATTTGGAGATTATCGAAACGCAATTATGGAATTTAACCGGCGCGAGTGGAGGTGGAATCGCGTCTAAAACTCAAAGCATTGCATCATTGACAAGGCATTCGAGGTTGTTGAGAGGTGGCTTTACCACGGCGATGAATAATATTATTTTCGGGAGCGGCGTGACGGAGATGATTGCGTGCGGGGTTGATTGTTCCGAATTGTGGGTAGCGAATGAGACGAGGTTTCCTAGACGTTCGGGAGTCTTACAAGTCACGGATTTGTTTTTAAACGAGCGGAGAGAGCTGGAAAACGGTGGTAGATTAGATGCGAGTAGCAGTGGTAGTAGCGTTAGTACAAGTAGCAGGAATAAGAGCAGTAGCGATGCTTACAGTAAATCGAGAGGAATAGGAGGGTGTTTTCGAAGTCTCGAAGAAGGTGACGAATACAATGACGATGGTAATATAAACGCTGTCAGAAACGGAATGTCTTCGCTTTCCATGCGCGTTTCAGAAAAGCCACGCGGAGCTATTACGGTAATGACAAAAGGCTCTGGTGTATGTGCGGCTTTGCTCTTCGTTGGGACGTCCGCTGGTGACGTTTGCGTGTGGGACGTAGATTTGGGTAAAGGAAACGAAAACGCGGTAATGAAAGTTAGGAAAGGTGTGAGTGCGACAGCTATGAGCATCGTAGACGACGAAGAAGAAGAATCAAACGACGACGACGACGACGACAACGACAATGATTTGGTTAGGGGCGAGGAGGAAAACGGAACGAACGAAGTGCGCGCTTCGGCATTCCAAAAGAACAAGTTTCAAAATTGTACGCTTTGGACTGGGTTTTCAGACGGTTCGATATTAGAAGTCATGGCAAAGGTAAAAATAAAGTCTCGGCGACAAAGCTCGAGCTTAGGAAACAGTCAAAACACATCTCCGGGAGATTCTTGGAAATTTGATAACGAAGTCGATCGCATCGCTGGAGCAGATTTTGAAGTTTATTTGCGTCTGGGTCGATTAATTCGTGGAGAAGCGGATGGATTTGGTGTCTTAAAACGCGCGGTGAAGTTTTTAGTGTACTTAAACGGTCACGTATACGTGCCATACACGAACGCGACGGCGACAAAGTACGCGAACGAGAATTTGGAAGTGTGGTCGACGAAATCGGGAAAGCGCATAGCCTCGAACGAAGTTCACAATGATTTAGGTTTAGTCGAAGAGTGCGTCGCGTACAAAGACGCCGAGTGTGTCGTTACTTTGCACCAAGCTGAAGGTACGTTCGGGAGTGCTTTGGGAACGGTGCAACTCTGGGGAGGAAGAGGTATCGCTCCGGAAGCGCGAAGCGCAAAGATCAATGAAATTCCGTTTGGGAGTTTGGCGTGTAGCGTCGATATCGTTGAATTTGCCAGTCTTTTGATTATTGGACATGTTTCTGGTCATATTACCATATGGAAGCTTCCTTCGACTGATGAACTCGACGCGTACGTGACGAAGAGAGTCGACGAGAGAAGTTTAAATCTCGGCGTGCCTGGCAAAATTTTAGCGCATCGGTCTGGTATGGTCTCCATGTGCGGTGTTCACGCCGTGAGCGGTTCGCACAGTGGTGTTGCTACCGCGGGAACGTTTGGCTCGGTATTACTGTGGCCAATGTCGGAGCTTGAGAGTGCGGCTGATCGTGCAATCAAAGAAAACGGTGGTAAAATGAGAAGAAAGAAGCGCCGGCAGCCTTCGCAAGAGAAACTGAGCGCTGGACTCACATCGAGTCGAACGGTGTCCCAGGATCTTTCTCCGATGCTTTCTAAAGATCGGAATGGCGGCAGTAGCGGCGACATCGGGAAGAAGTTTATGCACACGCCGAGCGAAAAGCGAATCGCTTCTCAATTAAATACGACGTTGATTACTCAGAGTGAAGTTGCGCTGAAACAGAAAATCGGGGAAGGTTCCTTTGGACGAGTTCACGTCGCAGTTTGGAATCACGTTCAAGTGGCCGTAAAGTTCATCGGAACCGAAGGCATGGAAGAATCGTCCGACCTTCGCATGGCGATGGACGAACTCGAGAAGGAAGTTTCGATTATGACGAATTTGCGACATCCGAACATCGTCGCTCTGTTTGGAATAATGCGATACCCTCCAGCTATTGTCGAAGAATATTGCGCGCGTGGTTCTTTATTTTCAGTTTTACAACGCCACGCGAAACCTGGCGTGCCATCTTTACAGTGGCGCGTTCGTTTACGTCTCGCGCTCGGCGCAGCGTGTGGCATGTGTTATTTGCACAATTGCACTCCACCGGTAATTCATCGAGACTTGAAATCTGCAAATCTCATGGTTGATGCATCTTTCCGCGTTAAAGTTGGTGATTTCAACTTGAGTCGCGTGACTGCCGCGAATAGAGCTACGGGTAATAGTGTCTCAACCTCCGTGAACTTGCACTCTCCGCGCTGGTCGGCGCCTGAAGTATTAGACACGGGTGATTATTCGAAAGCGTCAGATGTCTACTCTTTTGGTATCGTACTTTGGGAAATCCTCACGTTGCAATTGCCGTGGGCGGAATGGTCGCACTGGCAGGTTTTGCACGCCGTGATTGAGCTAGAGGAACGTCCAGAAATTCCAGCGGATGTTTCACCTCGTTTCCACGCGCTCGACAAGTTTATTCAGTTGATGCGTTTGTGCTGGTCGCAAAAAAGTGTCGATCGACCGACGTTTGAGACTATCATTCAAACCGTACAAAAGATGATTGAATCCACGGAAAAGTTCGAGGATGAAGAACGTTTTAAATTCAAAAATGAAAGTGGAACTGTTGGAGGCGCCATCGCGCCTCGAAAGTCCGGATCATTACCGAAAAGTATTAAAATCTTCTCTGCCAACACCAATGAAGGAGAAAAAGCTCCGGCGCCTTCTTCTTCCCGTTCGAACGTTGTCGACACGAATAAAGATGTAAAAAGCAGTAGAGATGACGACGTAAATAACAACAATAACGAAGATGATGACGATGATGCAGTCGTGATAATAAAAGACAAAAGGAAGACGAGCGGCGTTGCTCCTTCCAATTCCATAACGTCCGCGACGAAAAATACAAACAACGACAGTTTGACGAGTCCGCCGAGTCAAAAATCCTCGTCTATTTTAGCCGGTATTGAATCTAGGAAAAGCTTCAACACGCGGCAAAGTAGAGTCAAGTCGCCGTACAAATCGCCTTCGAAGATATTGAGAGGTTTAAAAAGTTTATCAAAGAGTGCGGACTTATAAAACACAGCTCGTAGAAATTGTTTATGTAGAAGATATTAGCTCGCGCGTGTTTTGTAAATCTGATGACTTTTGAAGCGCGCTATCGCAAAACGAATGCGCACGTACTGATTCTCTATGCGTTGCAAAATGAAGCAATAAAAGTAAATTTTATTATCAAAGCTATGTTTCCTAGTATAGATTAGAGCTACTTATTTAGGCTGTTCCAGTCGCCGAAGTGAAAAACACCATAGCGCGTACTTCCTCTGATCCTAACTCGATCAGTTGTCAGCTTCATGCGTATTCAACCTCCATTTTCATCCATCGAGTTTAAACGACGGTAATCTCCCCAAAAAGGACATGGTAGGCTTTAAAACGAACACGCACACACATTAATTTATATGTTTTGCTATTACGCGTCTTATTTGGTTGCTTATCGGCGGTTATTGTGGTGTCTTCCTCTGTGTCCAATAGACACACCCGGTAAGTTACCCATGTTCATGGACTTCAACATATCCATGGTATCTCTGTCGACTTCAATCGAGTCAGTTTGTAACGCAGACTCGTCCGGAATAAAGTCCATTCTACGCTCTCTTTCCTCTTCTTGAAGCTTCAAGGAGATGCCTCTGACCGGACCTCTTTGGATTCTCTTCATCAAGTGGGTGGTGAAACCGGCGATTTTGTTTCTCAATCTCTTGGACGGGATGATGGCGATTTCATCCGCGATTCTCTTGTTCGTGGCAAAGTCGAGAGTTAATCGGGAGTAGTATTTCTCGATGATTTGACGAGAGGCCTGTGGTGTTTTAAGTAAGAATGAAAGAAACATCGTGAGCATAGGGCTAAGAGAACAAAAGGCCTTTGAAATTCCACGCCGACTTTCGCGCATACGCACACTCTCGCGAACGATAGAACGCGCAGATACACCGAAAAAAGCGTGGATGTGATCTTTATGCACACGTTTGTGTTCTAAACGCTCGCATTGAGTACCATGCGCGCACACTCCTCCTCCCCTTTTCCGGACGCGCGAAAGTTTTCGCCCCAAAAGAAAAAAAGGGAGAGAAGATGAAAATCGAGTAGTGATTAAAAACAACGCGAGAGAAAACTCTCGCGAACGCGCAAACTCTCTCTTCACGTTTGATTCGTGTTACAAACGTACCTTCTTGACCGTTTTCGTGCGAACGCGACCCATATTTTATGCGTGTGTTGTAAGCGTGTGTTTAAAGTGAACTCTCTTGTGGATGGGGAGGTCTTCGCGGAAGAGGAGGCCTTTTTTGGGGGGGGTCCGAGAGTCCCTAAACCAGGATTCGCCCCGAAACTTCTCTCCTTTTCTCCTCCTCCCACACAATCACACCATAAAAAACATCCAAGAATTACTAAATCATGTTGACAACTTCCCTCGTTGGCACGAAAGTTACCGCGGCTACTAGAGTCCAAACCGTGAAAAGAAACGCGACCGTTCGCGCGGCGACGCAAAAAATGGGCGCGAAAGGTAAAAAGAAAGGAGAAAAGGTGCGTTTGTAGGATAATTTTTTACACGAAAATGGAGAAAGAACAGAGAGCGAAAGAGAGAGAAAAAGAGGGGGAGAGGGCGTTTTATCTGCTTTCTTCTCTCTCGATCTCTTTTGTCTTTGTGTTGTTGTGGTGGTGTTCTCTTCTGCAATCTTCTTCTCCTATTGAACGCAAACGACGCGGTATTTGTTACTCAGCGCACCACCACGGTCGACGACGAAGTGATTTATTATTGTCGTCGTCGTCGTTTACGTCGTAGACGTTTCTTCTTCGTCTTCTTCTTCTTCGCGAGAAGAGAGAGCAAAGAAGGGAAAGAGATTAGAATTTTCCTCTCCTTGTGTTACCCTTCTTCTTTCTCTCTTCTCTCTTTTTCGGTGGCAAAATCTAATTTTATCATCGCCTCTTTCGGCCTCCGCCTCCTTAAAAAATTCTGACCTGTTTTCCTCTCTCTCGTTTGTTGGTATTATTCTTTACAACAAAAAACAAAAACAACAAACAACACTAACAGTTATCTTTGGGCGAGTGGTTTATGAAGTACGCGTTGAAAGACTCAAAAGGAACCGGCGCTGGCTACGAGGACGACTTGAAGAACAACCAATACAAACCGAAGGGTAACTTATCCGCCTCGGTTGGCGGGTCGTTCAAAGGGGCGAACGATGTATAAGCGGCGTTCAAAAAATGATGCGCGGTGCGCGAGAGACCAAGCTCGTCGTAGAACGAGAAGAGACGATATCTCACCGCCATATATTAATAATACCATTTTATACACCATATAAATTAAAAGATACACTGTTGTATATATATATACTCACACTCTTTTCGTTCTCTCTTCTTCTTCTTCTTCTTCTTCTTCTTCTTCTTTTCAGCAGCAGTAGATGACGAAGTACTCGCACGCTATTCTCTTTATTTCCGTTTCTGATCAATCAACGCGGAGAGCGCGTCGAATGTATCTGAACCCGGATCCTGGGAACTCCTCGTCGTTCCTCGAGTGGACCGTCCTCCCGATTTCGTCTCTTCGTTGCTGTTCCCAGAAGACCGTCCACTGCTACCACCGGATTTCTTCGTTGGAGACGCGTTTGACTTGCTCTTCGTTCCGCGCAACGACGCCTTGCTATTATTATTCGTGTTGTTCTTAGTGTCATTACTCCTACCAATTTCGACGTAATTCCCCAAATCTGGTGATCCGAGTTCTAAACTTCCAACCAACGGTAGCGCGTCGTCCAAGTCGCGCATATATCCGATGCTTCCAACTTTGAAAGCATTGCCTCCGTTTTGCGTATTCTCGTCGTCCGTTTGGTTGTTTCTGTCGCCGCCTCTGCCTCCAGAACCTCTTCCGAAGCCTCTGCCTCTACCGCCGCCGCTGTTGTTACCGTTGTTATTATATCTATCGCCTTTGTGCGTGGAGTTCCCTCGAGAACTCGGACTGGTCCCTGCGTTCAAATCGTCGTAATAATCCACTTTCGTGGAATTCTTATTCCCGCTTCGATCGGACGGCGAAGTTCCGAGCATGTCGTGCGGGAAAATCGAACCGAAACTTCCGGCGACGCCAAAGGACGTACCAAAAAACGCGCTCGATGGCCCGCGGTCCCGTTTCCCACCCGCGTTTCCATACATCGCCGGCATGTTGCTATTATCTTTGCTATTGTTGTTCTTTCCATCGTTGTCTCCTCCGTTACTCTCTCTATTATTGCCTAAATTCGATTGGTGAGAGGAGTACTTCAGGTGCGACCCAGCTAATAACTCCGACGGGGAAGGTAACGAGCCTAATCTACCACCTGGCAACGAGCTCGACCCCGCAATCGTCGGCGAGTACCCCGAACTCAACCGAATGCCGTTATAATCCGGACTTCCCGTGTGTCTCCCGCTCATCTCCAAGTTTTGCTGCGCCAACGCCAAGTTCGCGTTGACTAGAGCGGACAAGTCATTCTCCGGCGTCAAGCCGTTGAATCCGCGCGTGGGCAATCCTAAAGACGTAAACGAGCTCAAACCAGCCGCGGATGGAAACTTACTCGGTTCCGAGCCGTGGAACCCATTCTTTTCGTCGCCTTTCCCGTCGTCTTTCGATTTGTTCTTCTTGGAGGCGTGCGGCCCTCGTCCGGACCCTCCGCCGCTTCTCCCTGCTCCTCCGCGTCCTCCTCCTCCACTGACGCCCCCTCCCCCGCCTCTCCCTGCCGGTGGATCAGGTAACACAAACGGTGCCGGCTCTTCCCCCGGCGCGAGTTGAAAATTCGTCCTCGCGCCCGGCCCGCGTATGTGCCTCGCCGCGGCGTCGTACGCTCTCGCCGCTTCTTCCGCGGTATCGAACGTCCCGAGCCATAATCGAGCGCCTCGGTTCGGGTCGCGAATTTCCGCCGCCCAACTATTTGTTGTTTGTTTGTTGATGAGTGCGTCGTTATTTAATAAGAAGAAAGAGTATTTTTTGTGGTGAGTTTGGTTTCAAGAGAAATTTTGCCCCTTCAAAAAAGAGAAAAATATCTCCGAAAAAGAGGAAAAAAAAGGAAGTTCTTTTTTCGTACCTTCCCCACGGCCTTTGCCGTACGCCCCGGTACACCGAGGAACACTGTTTCTTGGTCTTTGTTTTGGTCGACCCGCCCTGTTGGGCGGTAGTACCGCCGCCGCCGTCCAAGGAGGAAGGGTCTTCCTTGGCGTTCTGTTTTAAGACAAAGACAAAGACAAAGACAAAGTGGGGGTCGTTAGAGGAGGAAATTAATAAGAAAAAGTGCGGGTAAAAAGCGACTCTTTCAAAAAGGGAACAACAACAAAAAACTTTTTAAGAAGACATCACGCGTAGCGGTTATAAACGCGAGAACAAAACAGAGATCTGCGTCTAAAACTTTGAGATCTGCGAGAAAACTATGTAAGTACCTCGTCTTCGTTCATCCTTTGATCAACGCGCGTTCAAAAAGTCTCTCTCTTTCTCTCTTTGCGTTCAGAATTTGATAGAGAGAGAGAGAATTCTTCTTCTTCTTCTTAGGGATTTGGGTTAAATGGAAAAAAGTTCCTTTCAATTTTTTTGTCCGATTTTGATGAGAGAATTGGGGCATCAACAACGAAAGAAAAGAAGAAAACACTCGTCAGAAAACAAAAGAGACGAAATAATAGAATTCTTAAATGCTTCGAGAGGAACGCGAATTGTGCTACAAACACAGAGACGCGTACTACGAAGCCATAAAACGAGGAGAAATCGAGGAAACGAATAATAATAACAAGAAGAAGGAATTGAAACGGCTGAAAGCTTTGTTCGAGAAACACTGTCCGAAGAGTTGGGTTGCGCATTTTGAGAAAATCCGAGAGGATTCGGAAAAGTTTACGAAATTGACGAAATTGACGACGACGACGACGACGACGACGAAAGAGTAGAGCTTCTTCTTTCGTGAACCAAATCACGATGAACTCTTCTGAACGAGGAGGACGATTCGGGCGAGGCCGCGACGAGAAAGACGAGTACTACAGAGACAGAGGAAGAAGAGATTCTGTTGGAGGACGACGCCACTTTGAGGAAGAGGAGCAGGAGGAGGAGGAGGAGGAGAGACGATACCGACAACGACGGCGGTCCCGGTCTCCAGAAGAAAACTTTAACAGAAACGAGAACAGAGGTAGAAACGTGGGCATAACCGGCGGAGGTGGATGGAGCAGAGGAGGAGGAGGAAGAGGTGAGAACGATCGCGACGGCGATGAAGACAGAGGAGGTAGAGGAAGAGGAAGAGGACGCGACGATTATTACGACGATGATAGAACAAGAAGAGGGAGAGACCGGTCTCGGTCCCGATCGAGATCTCGCGATAGAGGAGGACATAGACGAGGGGGGCGAGACGAGCCGTACCGCGCTCGAGGAAGAGACGGCGGCGGAGGAGGAAGAGGAGGAAGAGGAGAACGAGTGAGAGATTATAGAGACGACAATAGACACGACGACGATAGAACAGACGAGCGAAGAGGCGGTGGTCAACGCAGAACAGATTTGCCGCCTCCGCCACCGCCTCCTCTGGTAGAAAAAGGAAAAGAAGAACTCGTCGTTGCAGAAGACAACGACGACTTTGAGGACGACGAAGCGGCACAGATGGCAAAGCTCATGGGCTTTTCCGGATTCGATACCACGCAGAACAAACACGTAAATGATCCAAACGCAAACGTTTCCGGCGTATTCAAGAAAACCAAACGGGAAGCGAGGCAATACATGAACCGTCCGGGCGGCTTTAACAAACCGTTGCCGAGCGAAAAGACCAGATGAAATAAAAAAACTGCAACTACGAAAACAACTATCCTCTAACTCTAAAAACTCCGAACTATTTTTGGGTCGTCACCAAGTGTAAATACTTCACCGCGGTCCACTTCTCTCCAACCTTCCCTCCTGCATACACGCATTCGCCGACGCCAGTCGCGTTCCCGTCGTCTTTTTGATCTCTGGTCGTGTGTAACCACAGGATCGCGTCTCCTCTTTTCGCTTTCAAAAACAAACTCGCGTCGATATCTTCGCACGTCGTCGCCGTCCTCCTCCCTTGTTCGTATTCCTTCCCGCTATCGCCCCCTCTGTGACCACTGTTACCGTTTGGAAACATAATCACCCCGTTCGAGCTAAACTCTTCTTCGCCTTCTTTCCTGCTCTCGTCTTTCAAAACTAAAACCACCGTGCCTAAGTGCATGTCGTTGATTCGTCCGACGTTTTTCTCGCGCTCGAACGGCGCGTATACTTTTGAATACAACGGTCTCAAACTCGTCTCTCTCGTTCTTAAATCGTGTTTATATACTCGTAACTTTTCCCCGTGCGACGACGGCGTGTGCGTCCATTCCGCTAGTCTTCGTTCGATATCTTTCACGACCGAATCTCCTTCTCGTTCGACGACGAGATTGACAGAAGAAGACGAAGAAGAAGACAAGGAAAACGTTTTTTCGATCAAATAATCGCACTCCGAGTTGCTCAAAAACTTCTCGTACTTGACCGCGTTCGGTTGCCAACTTATTTGCGAAACGCGCGTTGGATCCACACTTATGGTGTTCGACACCGGAATGCCGTCTAACGACGATGAGACTTCAGACGACGACGACAGTTTGAAAGAAGACAAAGAAGTTTTTGTCGTCGTTTTCTCTTCAACCTCATCCTCAAACGCAAACACGACGACGTATTTAAAAGAAGAAGACAAAGAAGAAGAGAAGGAGAAGAGAACGAGGACGACGAAAAGGGAGCGGCGCAGGAAGAAGAAGCCCGGCGTCGTCGTCGTCATTATTAGTACCTCTTCTTAAGAACATATACTCTTTTTTTGTGGTGTTTTTCGAGTATGATGTGAAAAAGTGAAAAACGAAGCAAAAAGTCTCTCGTCAGTTTGTTTTTTGCTTCAAAATAAAAAAAAAGATGAGCAAAATCAGTTTGAGCAGAATTGGAGCACTCAAAGAAGCTTTTACGACGACGAGGAGGAGAACACCACCACCACCACCAACAACAACGTTAGGATCAGAAGCGAGGAGGAAAAAGAGGTTGAAGAGAATACGAAGCGATTATGTTTTGAGCTCTTTCAACTCCTCCTCGTCCTATTTTAAATTGGAGAAAGAAGAAGAAGGAGAAGAAATTCTGTTATTAACTCCCGAGGAAGTCATCGAAAATCTCCCTTCGATACTCCTCGAGTCCGAGTTAGAAGGTACTACTGGTGACGATACTAACAAAGGAGTGGTGGATTTAGTCGAGTTTTCGACGCTCTGTAAAGAGTACGTGAAGAATAACGGCGACGTGGACGCGCTCGTCCGGAAATTCTCGGAAAGCGAGTATAACTCGTCGCAGTTTTTAGAGGCGGCGTTCGATACCGTCTACGACGCGAAGATGGCGATGAGGAAGAACGAAGTCTCCGTGGAAGTGTTCGGGGCGTTTCAGGAGATTTGTTTGATTTGCGCGAAAGCGTTTCGGAAGCGAAATATGAAACCGGAGGTTTTTTTAGCGGACGAGTGCGTGAAAGAAATATCGCAGAGTCGATACAAGGCGAAGTTGTTCAAGGACGACGAGGCGATTGAACGAGCGCGATGGATGGTGAGGAGGATGTTAGTGGAATCCTTCGTCGACAGAGAGTTGTATGGGAGTAAAGAAGTTAAAGAAGAAGGAGAAGGAAAGACGAAGCAAACGCTTTTAGACTTTGCAAAGTTCGCTCGACAGCTTTCTATCTGTCGCTCCACCGCGCTCGAGGACATGGAGAAGAATATCTCCTTCGCCACGGAAAGAATGGGAATGAGCGAAATCCTCATCGAAGGCGCCACCGAGAAAGCTCTGAACAAACCAGATGACTTAGAAATCACAAAGAAAGCGATGGAGAGAGTCGTGAACTCCGTGGACGAAGTGTTGGCGTTGTGTTTAGAGTTGGACTTGGAGAAGAAAAACAACCCGGCGACGACTCGCGTGATGAAAGCCGAGCAACTGTTAAGAAAAAATCGTGAGTTTTTGGACGACGGCGACGAAAACGTGTAGTACTAATAGCAGCAGTAATAGCAGCAACATAGCTCGAAAAACGTGTTTAATACGTGGTTTTCTTTCTTCTCGTTTTTAAACGAAGAACGTTTTCGCGTCCTGTTTGTTTCTTGGTGAACAATACTACAAACTACTACTTGTACGCAAGCAACTTTTGCGTGGGCAAAAAATCATCAATTTTTTTATATACGTAAAGTCTTGATAAAAATGTTCAGGACGACGCTCACGCAAAGGACGACGAACTTTTCGAGACTCCATCAAAACGTACTCCACAAAGCACTCCTCGTGACACCCACAAGCAGCGGCGCGATGATGATGTTGAGTGGCAAGTATACGACGCACATTCGAGCGCTTTCGGGAATGTCCGCCTCGTCGTCGTCGTCGTCTGAATCGTCTGAATCGTCCATCGGGAAAAGTGTCCCGTCCTCTGTCTCCTTCTCGTCGTCGTCACGACAAATTGTACGTGGCGTTATCTCCTCCTCCACCACCTCCAAAAATCATCATCATCATCATCATCATCCGTTACGATCGACGACGACGAGCGCGCGAGCCTCTGTCTCCTCCTCATCAATCGTCCGATTTAATAACACGACGACAAATTCGACAAGGAGGAGTCAAAAAGTGATTCAATCCATCTCTCTGAAAGACGATTGTAACAACAGGAGTAAAAAAGGTACGACGACGAGGAGATCAAACAACTCGATTCGATTACTCGCCACAGAGAGTGAAAATGGGTCCTCCTCTCAAACTGCTGACGTCGAAAAAAAAAATACCGCAGAGAAAAAAAAATCAAATTACCCGAAACTTCACGTGCAAACGAACGGGAGGGTGGTCGCGATTGGCGACTTACACGGCGACATTCAACAAGCGCGAAGAGCGTTACGGATTGCCGGAGTGCTCGGTAAAGACGACGACGATAACGTGAATCCTCAGTGGGTGGGCGGCGATACGGTGCTCGTGCAAGTCGGAGACGTGTTGGATCGAGGCGACGACGAGATTGGGATTTTGATTTTACTGCAAAAGTTAGGGAAAGCGGCGAGGAAAGCGGGAGGAGATGTGTTTGTTTTGAACGGGAATCACGAAGTTTTGAACATTTCCGGAGATTTCCGGTACGTCTCTCGAGGCGCGTTCCACGAATCGATGCGCTTTTCGGACCACTTGGTGAAGTTGTTTGGTAAAGACGCCGTTCCCGGGAGAAGAAGAAGACGATCGTCCAAACAAGAAGATGGCGAAGAAGAAGAAGAAGAAGAAGAAGAAGAAGAAGACGACGAAATGGACGAGTGGAGAAAACAGACGAACGCTAGGGTTGGTTTGTTCTCACCGGGCGGACCGTTGGCGCAACAACTGTCCATGCACAATACGGTGTTGATCGTCAACGATACCGTATTCGCGCACGGAGGATTGGTGCCTAGACACGTTGATTTTGGATTAGATAAGTTGAACAAGAGCGTTTCGGAATGGATGCGCGGTAAACGGATCGAAGACGAGGATACGAAAGTGGCTTTAGGGATGGCAATTGGCGGCGTGAAGGATTCTGTAGTTTGGCACCGAGCGTACGGGACAGAACACTACGCCACGAATACGGAACGAACGAACGCGTGCACGTTATTATCGAGAACTTTAGAGAAGATCAACGAAATCGAAGGCATTCCCGTGAAACGTTTGGTAGTAGGGCACACCCCGCAAATGCAAGGAGCGAATTGCGAGTGCGACGGGAAAATTTGGAGAGTTGACGTCGGCATGTCTTTCGGCGTTTTAGGCGCAAACCCGCAAGTGTTGGAGATTATCGGTGACGAGGTAAAGATCTTAACGAGAGAAGCACCGGTGACCATGTCTAAGTTATAATAATAATACTAATAGTATATTAATCTTTCCCGTCTCTCTCTTTCTCTCTCTCTTTTTCTTTTATTCCGAATCGCTCGCCATGCCCTTGATCTCTCTGCGCTGTCGAGTCGGTTTTTCGGCTTCTTCTTCTTCGTCTGAAGATGATTGGTTGAACAATTTTGGCCGAAATGGCGAATTCACAGCGTCTGGTATTGCCCCCGCATCCTCCTCTGACGCACCTCCATCTTCTCCTCCCACATCTTTCTTCTTTTTCAAAATTCTCTTCTTCTTCTTCGTCGATTTCTTCCGCGGCGGCATATCTTCTTTCTTCTCGACGGCGGCAGCAATCTTCTTCTTTTTCGTTGATTTCTTCCCTTTTTTACCTCTGGATTCACTCGAAGAGGAAAGAGAAGAAGAAGAGGAAGAATCAGATGAATGCTTCGAAAGTGAGGACGAATCGGAGTCTGAATCATCCGATGAGCTCGAAGCAGCCGCGTTTCCTCGTTGACTTTGATGGGTTCTCTCCAACGCCGCATCCTTCTTCGCCTTAATAGCTGCCAACGTTTCTTGAACGCGTCGTCTTTTCTCCTCTTTCAATTGATCTGCACGAGCTTTCTTCGCCGCAGCGGCTTCCTCTTTGGCTTTCTTAGCTTGCTCGGCGCGTTCTTTATCTAACGGTTCGTCCTTATCCTCATCGTCGTCTGAAGGAGGGAGCATAAACGCTTCTTTCTCGGGCGCGACGGCATCGTCGAACATATTTTCCGCTTTCTTGTTACTATTCTTCTTTTTCTTCTTCATTGGTTTAGTGAGTCCTTCTGCTTCGCGCATGGCGTCCATGGCGTCTTCATCCTCCTCCTCGTCGTCGTCCGGAAACTCGACATCGTCGTATTCCTCTTCATCTTCTCCTCCGTCAGAGTCGTCTGGAAATTCCACATCATCACCGACAATATCATCCTCGTCGTCGTCGTCGTCGTCAACGTCTTCACCATCGCCGCTCTTTCTTTTATTCTCTTTCGTCTTCTTCTTCGCGCTCGCTTTACCTTTCTTCGTATCTCCATCTTCGTCCTCGCCTAAGCCCATATCCATAAAACTATGCATCGCGTTCCTTACTTGCGCGTTGTTCTTCAACTTCCTCACGCGCTCCAACACCACATCTGGATCCTCGTACGGGTACATCTCGTGCGCCCAATTTCTATACATGCCTAATATCAAAGCAATATCGTGCGTCTCGTTCCCTTTCCCTTTCCTTTCTCGATCGTACACATCCGCGAAGGTTTCGTAGACTTTTTGAATTCCGTTCGGGCCTAAAACGTGTTCCTCCACGGAAAACTTTGGTTTCCGTTTCGACTCTTTCTCTTCTGCTTTTGGTGTCGTCGTCGTTCCCCCCGCACCACCATCGCCGATGTCCATCGCTCGCTCGTCGTCTTCGTAGTTGTTGTTGTTGTTGTCGTTCGCATCATCGTTCTTATTATTATTGTTCGTAGTCGTCGTCGCGGTAGCAGTGAGAGAGGAAAAATGTGCCTCTCTCTGATCTTTCGGCAACCACGACTCTTTCGGCGTCGCGCAATCTCGAGAGTAGTGTCCGGTTTGTCCGCACTTGTAACACGTTCCTGGTTTTGGTGGCATGATTCTCTTTGCTTTTGCTCTCTTTGTGTTCTTATTATTATTATATATAATATATTACTTTAAGAAGAGTGTGTTTGTGCGTGATATACTTACAATAGTAGTAGTGTGTGTGATGTGAATTTTTAAACTTTTGAGACGACTCTTTTTTTGAAGGAAAAAATTCAGAAGAGAAAAATCAGCTCTGTTTTTTTTTTGTTCTTTCTTCTTCTTCTTGCAAGAAAAGTCTTCATTCAATTCACACTTCTCTCTCTCTCTCTCTCTCTTTACTATATATATACAAACATTAAACGACAAAAAGAAAGAGTAATAAAATAATGGACGCGATAGTAAAACTGGTGGAGATGAACTCCCGAAATCCTTGGTCGCAAATTACTTCGGAGAAGATGTTTTTGAGCTTTTTACAAGGCGCGAACGTGCACAATTGCGCGGGCTTTTTTGTGAAATCATCATCGGAGGACGACGATTCTGTTACGAAGAAAATAATAACCGTATTGCCGAACAGCGTGCCGATATCGTGCTTACCCACCGGGGCGATGAAACTGAGCGTAGATTTAGATGTAGAAGATAGCGTTTTAGACGTTTTAAGGTCTGACGAAGGAGAAACAAACGAAGGGGAATCGTACATCGATACGCTTCGTTTGTTGATTTTAGTTTGTTTACGAACCGAGGCGTCGGTGGAGGAGAAACTCTCGATGACGTTCAGAAAGATGGAACAAAAGAGAGGGTTTGGAGTGACTTTAGAACACGTCAAAGAATGGATCGAAGACTGCGAAATCGTGATTGGATCTGAGATGAAGAGTTACATGAGGAAAGAGAGAGAAAATGGGTTGATGGAGGAGCGCGATGCGAATAGTAATAATAATAATAATAATAATAATAATAATAACAAAATCGAACGAAGCGCGTCGGCAACGCGGAGGAAGAGAATGAGTTTAAGTTTAGGTGAATTGAAGAAGAAAGAAGAGAGCACGACGCACTCGTTGCGATGGATGCGCGGGAAAATGGAAGCGCACTTTCAGAAATATTTTAAAACGCACGGCGTGGCGATGGATTTTGTGGCGTTTACGGAAACGGTGTCGGAGATTTTAGAGATGTGGTCGACGGAGGCGTTGGATTCCGTCGAGCGGGCCTTCAAGGAGACGAAAAGTTACGATTCATTCAACGAGAAGATTGAGCGAGCAGAGGCATTGGGTGGAAGCGGATCCTCAACGACGACGAGTGGTGGTCCGGGTGAACATCGGAGACAGAATAGCGGGAATAAGCACTTGCTCCTATCTGGGAGATCTGTGGGTAGTAGTAGTGGAAGTAGCAATAAGAAACTCAATCGTGCTCCAAGCATAATTGAGACGGTTGCGAAAACGTTGAAGAAAGGGGTTGAATCCACCGTGATAAGTCGCGAAGGAAGTCTGCGCGAACCCAGTAACTCTATGTCTTTGACACATCACGAACGAGCGCTAAGCGACGACCGGTTGAGTAATTTGAGCAACCGATCTTTGCCGCGTAGTCCTACGCTTTCGAGACAAGATTCGGGGAGTGAATTGATCTACGCAAAACAGCCGATTAGTCCGACATATTCGAAGGATAATCTCCTTTCAACAGCGGGCGTTGGGGGAGGAGGAGGAGGAGGAGGCGCCTTTGGGATGAATCCAAACACCATCGTTTCGTATTTACCGCAACAATATAGACACGTCATCGATGGCGCGTTTGACGCTTTAGGCATGAGCACCAAAGCACACGGCGGATTTGCGACTCGAGAAGGAGAACACGTAAACGACAATTACTATTACGAAGAAGATTTTGAGGACGACGACGCGGACAGCGCGCACATGACCGAAGCGCAAAAACGCAGGCGTGACTTGAAATCCGAACTCTTTGAATCCGAACAAGAATTCATCGACGTCGAAAAGCAACAAGAAGGCATTTTTGAGGATTCGACCTGGCATCGTCTCGTCGCATTCTTCCGTGAAGTTACCATCCGCCTCTTCCTTTACAACGTCGTCAAACTCTTGCTCATCATCGCCCTCCTTGCCGGCGACGCCGCGCTGTGCATGTTTGTCGTCAACCGTTTCGGCGTCGTCTCCGGTCTCGGCGTCGTCGTCATCATCAACCTCGGGTTCGCCGGCATTTTCACCTACTCCATGTTAAAGTTCCAAAAGCGCGAGAAAGGTTTACGAAACATGGAATTCGGGCACAACTGGGTCCGACAAACCGACCACATTTTGCAAGGCAACAATACGGTCGTCAACAGCGCTTTAAAAGCCGCGGAAACCGCGCAGAAAGTCGAAAGCATGAAGGACAAGTTCGTCTCGTCGCCGAACGCTAATACTAATACTAATAATAAATCGTCTTCTCAAGAACAAAAACAGCAACAATATTCGCCGATGAAGAAGAAAAATGACCCCGTAAATAAGTCGAGGGAGCGTTTCGAATCCGCGCACGAATACTTGTAATACTATTTTTATAACGAAGAATTTTAAAAACTCCATTTTCGCGTGCTCAAAAAAAAATTTTCACTCGATCGATGAAAAAGGAAAAAAGACAAAAAACACAGACAGACCAAAAAAGGCACACGCCCTTTCTCTTTTCATTTTTATCCACACTTTTAAGAAAGACTTTCTTCATCCTCGCCGCTTTCGTTGTTGTTTAAGAAGAAGAGTGACAATGCTTTTCTCCACCGCCGCATCGTCGTCATCGTCAACGCCGTTTGTCTTCTTTGTCTTCTTCTTCTTCTGTGTTCCAGTCCTCTTCTTTGCGAGGAACGCACACGCGCTCGACTACGATTGTTTGTGCGAGTGTTGTCTTCCCGGCCAGTGCGAGTTAGGGACGAGAAAACATACGTTCAACGTCGGGGACCCGCAGTTGTGCACGACGAACATGTGCGCCTCAAACGTGGCGAGCTGTCCAGACAGTGGGTCACACAACGCGGGAGGGACGAATATTGCGACGTATTTGGACTGTTCGTGCGCGTGTTGCAAAGACTCCAACTGTCCGACGTTGATTACGAACGCGTTTCATTCGGGCGGCATACAGCAGTGCACGCCGTCCGCGTGCTCGTCGAAGTTTTACTCGTGCCCAGACCCGGGGGCGCATAACTCGGCCTTAAACGAAAACTTCGCGACGTTTTACGATTGCACGTGCGGATGCGCGGACACGCCGTCACAAACCAAAGATATCAATCGTTTTTACGCGGGAAAGAGTACCATGTGCACGCAGAACGAGTGCGAGAGTCGGTTTACGACGTGTAAAGACGAAGGCGCGTCAGTTATTGAAGCGTGGTACACTGGAGAGGAAAGCGACAGCGAGAAGTTTGATTCGAGTCCTTGGGAGACATACAAGGACGGGAATGTTAGAATTTCAATTGGCGGGAAAACGGTGACTTTGTCAAAAGGCGCGGCGGCTGGGATTGCGGTTGTTGTTTTGTTTGTCGTATTTTCTGTGATTGGATATTTTGGGTATAGATTGTACCAACGAAGAAGAGGGTACCGATGGATGGTGTTTGACCACGACGAGGAAGGAAGAATAATGGCGAGAGAGGTGAAAGGGAGTAGCGACGTGGAAATGTCTTCGTCTAACAACAACAACATCAGCGCTAATAGTGGTGGTAACGCGGAGAATGTGGTACAAATTTCGTCGTTGCGGGCGCAACACGCTGCTGCTGCTGCGGCGGCGGCGGCACCAACTGCTACTCCCCCGGCGTCGGCTCCTGAGGCTCCTTCAGGAACTTCGCCGAATTATACTAGCACCGCAAAAAACGATGATCAGATGTCGCCGTATAGAGTGGACTGATATTAATAACAATGGATCATTGTAAGGAAAACAACCATAAAAACTCAAGTAACGGATATCCTTCGACTCTCCAATTCCTTTTTCAAAGCTTCTGTCAAGTAAGATTCGCACCCGAACGATGATACCATTGCGTCGTGTTCATCCCACAATTCCTTCGTCGCTTTTGCACCGGTATATCGCGCGCGGATGAGCGTATTTCGAGCGGTGTGTTCACCGCCGATGAACTCAACGACGTCGACTTTATACCCGAGTATACGCAGCACCAAAGCGCGCCATGCATCTGTCACGTTATCTATAGTTCTTTCGTACAAT
>JACLAB010012484.1_pt1 | contig 21568 bp, 11 predicted proteins | sample 8027921 | NCBI WGS metagenome assembly JACLAB01 (sample SAMN15725117, study PRJNA655200) | protist metagenome | isolation source: fluorescence activated cell sorting (FACS) single amplified genomes of... | place: USA: West Boothbay Harbor, Gulf of Maine | collected 2000-07-19
GGCGCAACTCGAGGCGCTCGAGGCGAGGAAGTTTGGCGTCGGCGTTTCAAAGCGCGACGCCGCAGTGGGAGTAGAACCGCCGCGTCGACGCGGAATCGCGAGCGAAGCGATCGATCGCGTCCTCCATGAGGTTCCGAGGACGGCGCACACGCCTTCTGGTGAACCCTTCGAGCCCGTGACGCGTCAGTTTAGCCTCGGGGTGATCAAACGGCGCGAGATGGGCGCGTGATTAGTCTTTGTAAAAACAGAGTTGAAAAAGTAGTCGCAGTTGCATCAAACGCCATACACACACGCGCGCATCTCATCGCGAAGGATGACGACGTGAAACGCAAACCATCGGACGAAAGAACGAACGAACGCGTCGCGATGCACGGACGGGAAATCTCACTCGACGAGGCGGCGGTGGCGGTTCGTCGAGGAGCTAAACTCGTCAAGTATTGCAGAAACGCCAAGCCGCACTTTGTCTTCGTGCAACTGAGCGCCGACGCGAGCGCGCTCACGTGGGTGGGAAAGCGAGAAAAGGAAAAGTCGATATCGTTCGTTACCGTCGAGCGCGTGCTGAGCGGACAGCATACCGAGCTATTTCGAAAGAGGAGAGGAGAACACGATGTTTTGAAATCTTTTTCGATCGTGTACGAAGACGCCAGCGGGGCGTCGAGTCGAACGTTGGATCTCGTGTGCGATAACGAAAACCAAAGGAATCTTTGGGTGTTTGCGTTGGAGCATCTGGTGCATCGCGCGCAAAGGCACGCGCAGGTGAGTGGGTTTGGTGAGATTACACAGGCGACGAGCGCTTCGACGCAAGAGGAACGCGGGTTATCGGGCGTGAAATCGTCGACGGCGCTGACTGTGGCGCTCGCGGCGAGTAAATTTAAAAAGCGAGCATCGCTCCGGGAGAGACAAGGTGGATTGAGTCACGATTTCGGAGCTGCTGAACCGAGCGAGGTGTACTCTTGGGGGTGGCAGCCGGATGTCTCGCGACGCGACACCGGGTCAGAGACGACTGGGAGTGGATTCACGGTCCAAGGCGCTCGGTGGAAGCGCATCGATGAACCTAGTTTAGTGGAAGGGATGGAGACGTTGGACGTGGTAGACGTCGCGATCGGAGCCAGGCATACGATGGTGCAGACGCGCTCGGGAGTGGCATACTCTTGGGGCGAAGGTAAGGGCGGTAAACTCGGACATCCGAACGGCCAAGACGCAGAGTTACCGTTGCGCGTCGAATTAGAAGGTCGCGTTATTGGATTGGCGTGTGGTAGCGCCCATTCTTTAGCAATCACCGAGGATGTTCAATCTGGCGGCGACAGCGGCGGAGACGTGTGCGTTTGGGGCGATCCAAACGCGGTACCAGGATTATTGGGTCGTCCCGAGGCGAGAAACGTCATGTGGTTTCCTGGGAAAATTTCATTCGCATCCAGCGATATGACCGCCATACCGAGATCATCATCGCTCACGGGCGGTGCGAAAGTTGTTCATGTGGCCTGCGGTCCGTGTCACACGGCGTGCGTCACTGAGACTGGCGGGTGCTACACCTGGGGCGAGGGGTCCTTTCACGCTCTGGGGCACGGTAGTCGCAGCAGCGAGTACGCACCAAGACTTTTGGAATCACTCCAACGCGAAGGTCGGGTCGTTCTACGCGTCGCCTGCGGTATCTGGCACACGGCTGCGATTGTTGCAAAGTCTGGAAGTAACGTCACTCGCGTGCCGCCACTGTCGCACAACGCAGAGGAGCTCGATTCCTTGGAGGGAGAGTTGTTCACGTGGGGAGATGGTGAAACGGGCCAGCTTGGTATCAGTGGCGTCGATGTTGCCGTCACTCCGACTCGCACGTCTGGTCAGCTGGGCAAACCGGGAAGTGAAGTGTGCGACGTCAGCTGCGGCCAGCATCACACTCTCGCATTGACGTCACAGGGAGATCTTTGGCTCGCTGGGTGCGTCGGCAGGGTCGACAACTCTATGAAAGTTGGGGTTTTCACGCGGATTCCGGATTTCGAGACTGGCTCGGTTCAAGCGGCGTCGAGTGGGGACAACCACGCGGTTGCGATGACGCGAGACAATCGAGTGTTTGCGTGGGGCGTAGGCAAGAATGGTAGGCTCGGACTCGGCAGGAACGATCGCGATCAGGCAGAACCGCAAGAGATTGTCGCTCTTCGAGGAAGAACAATTCTACGAGTGTCGTGCGGTCCGACGTCCAGCGCGTGCATCGTGCGGGCGATGCAGATGACTAGGAAAGAAAAGGCGAGCATGGCGCGACTGAGTACATTTTCCAAACGTTCCTTCAAAGTGATTGAACCGAGCGAGAAAGTCGGCAGCAACGTCGAGAGCGGATCCACTTCTTCATATAGTACGAAACGCGACGGGCGTAGCGGCACGGACTCACGCTCTCGAAACGGTGGCAATCGCGCGAATCAAGGTTTGCGAAGCGAGAAGATGGCGCATCGTTTGTTGAGCGTGTTGAGTCCGACGTTTGAAGACGTCCCGAAAACTTCGAGTCGCGTTGGGAGCGCGCCCATCATGCCGCTCGCTGAGTCGATGCAGCCGCTCAAGCTTGAATACCGCAACTCTAAGCCAGAGGCTACGGTACCGATCGCGAAGCCAGACAGACGCGCGCCCGAGCCCGTCGCAACGGAGCCATCGAAGCCCGCGCCGATCGATGCGCCGGATGTGCGAGGATTCATGGACGAAATTCCTCGTGCGAATCGCAAAATCGACGACGAGGCCAGTGATTTAGAAAGAGCGCGAGTCGAGGCCGAAGAAGCGAAGGCGGCTCTCGCGCGACTTCTCGACGAGAAGGCTATTCTCCAGGCGGCTACGGACGCGGCATTGGCGAAGCAGCGGAGAGAGGAAGAAGAAGAAGCAAAGCCTCCTCCGGTCGTCGAGCCTACTTTGCCACAGCGCATAATACGCGAACCTATCGATCCTCGTCGCGTACGCGGCGAGACGATTCCGATCGGAGCGCCGCGCGAATGGGTCGAAGAGGTTGAGAACGGCGTCTTCATGACACTCGAGGCGCACGGAGACGAGACTCTTCTTAAACGAGTTCGCTTTAGTAAGCGAATATTTAGCAACGAACTAGCACAGCAATGGTGGGAGGAAAACCGCGTGCGCGTCATACGCGATCGTGGGTTGACCGTGCCACAGTAGATAAAGTACCTCGAATGAATGTATTTAGCAATGATCCAATGTTTTCTGGTCTACAACGCTCGCTAAGAAAAGGCTACAAAAACGCGCTCACTCCTCAGCCGCTCGATCCGGCATCCACGCGATGATGACGTACAAAAAGGCTAAAAAGTCATAAAACGTGTGCGTAAACATGGCCGTCCCGAGACCGTCTTGAATATTCTCTAATGAAAAGAGTACGCTCGCCCACGTGGCCCAAATGGCGTACGCCGGCGTGATGGCGTGCAAAGCCCCGAACAACACCGACGTACTCGCAATCGCCCCCGCAGCAGCCACGTCACCGCTCATACCCAACGACTCCAGCTCGATATCCACCCACGGCATCAAAAACCCACGAAATATTGCCTCCTCGCCAATCCCCGCGCCGCAACTCAGCGCTAAAATACCGAGCACCCCGAGCGGCGCCACCGCCGGAAGCACCCCAGACTCAAACATCTCCCGAACCTCGCTCAAAAACGCATACTTTTCGCTCTGCGTCACCGCGAACGTCAACGACGCGAGCAACGGAATCATCCAATACACCGACGCGTCAATGTTAAACGCAAAGACGCTATCGACGACGTCTGGATGCACGCCCGCAAACTGACACAAAATCTGCGACCCCACGGCGGTGACGCCGTAAAACGCCACGGACGCGTACAAAAACTGCTTCGGGTCCACGACACCGGGAGCGCCGATCGACGCGCCGTCCGCGAGGGCGTCCGCGACGGTGGCGCCGTCGTCGTCGGACGCGCGTAAGCGCGAGGAGCGACCGTTTTTGGATAGCGTCGGCACGTCGAGCGTCGCCCGCGTCGAGCGACGCGTGAAGGAGGTCGAAACGGCGCGACGCGCGACGCGCGCGCGGGCGACGACGACGGTCGACGAGACGGAGGCGCGCGACGGCGCGATGGAGGCGCGCATGGCGTCTCACGCGTCGCAGTCTGAGGAGGGGCTGTTTCGTGGCCAACAGGTTTACTTTTTGCTTGTACAACGAACGCGTTTACGCGCCCGAAGAAACTGTCCTTTCACCACCGCCGCGGCCGCGTCTAGACGACGAACGTCTACGTCTTTTTAGGCGCACCCACGGTGAGCAAATTGACGCCTAAAAACGGCACCGCCGGTGCGGCGCCGATGGCGTCGCCGGAACCAACCTTTGTCAATCCGCCGCGGAGCGCTTCGTAACCGTCGATTAGAGCGCTTCGATCCCGCGCGGCGCGAACGACGTGACTATCCGCCACCACGAGCGTACACTTTTCGCTGCGCAACACGTCGAGCGTCGCGGCACACATCGCGTCCCGCGCCGCGTCCCCGTCCGCGGCGCTTCCGAGCGTCGGTGGAAGCACGAGCCGAGCGCCCGAGCCGAGCGCCGCCAACGCTCCAAATCCCAGTCCCATCGCGTGCGCGAGCGGCACGGGTACGCACACCGAATCTCCGCGCGCTATTCGCAGCGCGTCCGACGCCGCCATCGCCGCGCGCACCAACGCGTTCCCCGGCGTCGGTTTGTCCGAATTAAAAAAGTACTCCGCGTCTGGAATCTCCTCGCCCGGTTCCGCGTCCTCGCGCGGCGCGCGTCCTCTGTACGCCGCGTGCAACACCTCCCACATGATAACCTTATCTCGCATCCCCCCGCCGTAGACCGCGATCGGTTCGTGCGCACCCAAAATCTCCCCCGCGACGTCCGCGTCGGCAAACTCCACGAGCGTCCCCCGCGTCGCCCCGTTTCCAAACACCTCCCGCACGTCCTCGCGCGTCTTGCACGTCTTCGCGCGCGCGCCGCGCAACGCCGTTCCGAGATACGCCACGAGCGCCTCTGGTCCATTCCGCACCCGCGCTCCGAGCGGTTTCGACGATGCGTCGTACCCGAGCTCCTCCATCGCCGCCGCGAACGCGTTCGCGCGCTCCGCGAGCTCACCGTAAGTCATTTTCGACGACGATGCGTTCGCAGCGTCTGGCGCCACGACAGCGATGTCGTTCGCGGTCGCATCGTCGCGTTCGAGCGCCGCCTTGACGAACGCGCCGATGGATGCGGTGAGAGATGACGTCGGCGACGACGACGTCGCGAGCGTTCGGGCGGAGAACCGACCGAGCGACATCGCGGTCGGCGCGTCAGAATGTGTCGTGGGAATTGGAATGCGTCGAAACAGTCCTTCCTCACTTTTCGACGCATCCACGCAGTCATGAAAACCAGCCGAGCGTATCTCGACATTGACGTCGACGCGCACCGGGAAAAACACGCCCGCGCGTGCGGCTTTGTCGACGCGACGGATTTACGCTACGGGTTTTCGTCCAAGACGCTCGCCGAACTCGGTGGGAGCGAAAAGGCGCGCGTTCCCGAACTGTACGCGAGCGACTACGAGTGGTGCGAACGGGGCCCGATCGAACTCGAACCGGCGACGCGCGAGCGGGTCGTCATCGAGTTGTACGATGAGAAGTGCCCACTCGCGGTGGAAAACTTCAAGGCGTTGTGCACGGGGGAAAAGGGGACGTCCAAGGCGAGCGGGGCGATGATGTCGTACAAGAATGTGCGCTTTCATCGCGTCGTTTCTGGATTTATGATGCAAGGCGGGGATTTCACGCATCAAAACGGCGCAGGCGGGGAGTCGGTGTACGGGAAAAAGTTCAAGGATGATGTCGGGGGGTTGAAGATGAAACACGATGGGATGGGGGTGGTGTCGATGGGGAACACGGGGAAAAATTCCAACTCGTCGCAGTTTTTTATTACGTTTGGTGCGTGTAAACAATTGGACGGGAAACACGTCGTGTTTGGACGCGTGGTGGAAGGGATGGAGGTGATTGAGCGGATTAATAAGGAGTGCGCGGTGTTACCGGGTGGGACGACGGAGGAACCGAAAGTACCCGTCGTCGTGGTCGATTGCGGGTTATGCTGAGTTTCCGCGTACTTAGTTGTTTCAGCGCCGCTGCGGCGCTCATTGAATTAGTATAAATATGATGTTGGTTTTAATACAAGTCTAACATTCAAGCAAGGGGTGTTTAAGCCTCAGCCTCGGTCGTCGGCGGGGCGGGCACCTCGACGAGACCGAGCGTTTCGGGTGTCAACTCGCCGTCCAACGCGCCCGCCTTGCTCCAAATCTTTTTCCAAAGTGTGTCTTCCTTCTTCACACTACCGCCAGCGCACAACACTAAGAGAACATTCTTCACAGCCTCTGGCACCGCGTCGACGAGTTCCTCTGTCTTGGCGTGCTTGTGAAGAATGGACAACGCGTCCATCATCGCCATGAGGACGAGCGAAAATGCGTCGTCGTCTTCGCTTCGCATCTTCGGCGCATACTGGAGAAAGGTCTTGGTGACGCACGAAACGGCGATGCGAGCCGTGTTTTCAGCTGCTCCGCCGTCGCGAGCTCTAGATTTACGGACCATCTCCGTCAGCTCTTTCACCATCGCAAGCAAGACGGTATCAAACATGTTGATCCACAAATCCCCGCCGGCGTTGAGCGATTCCGCGCCGAGCATGACGCGCTGCAGCGTCAAAATGGCGTCGTCACGAACTGGCGCTCGAACATCTTCATAGCTAATGCGCGCGAGTTCGCGCACCAAATCGCCCCAAGCTACCGCAACGATTTCAGACTTGGCTTCATCCGTCACGGTGGAGCTAGCGGCCCACGTGCACATGGTCGTGTTGGCGTCGGACAACAGCTGCAAAGCCGCGATGCTTCGCTCGTCATCACCCTCTTCGCTATCCACGAACGCACTCGCAGCTTGCAAACACGATCGCACATTCGACGCGCTAACGTGCGCCCCCTCACGCATGACTCTCGTCAACCCACTGAAGCCCTTCTCAGACGCGACGGGGTGTCGCGCGCTCGCCATAAGCATTTTGCACACCGTGTCCCAACCTTGTTGACTCTTGATGCTCGGCGCGCCAGCCTCGATCAGCTTGTCTACATCCGCGGCGATTCTCCCAAAGAAGGCATCAGCGACCGCGGGCTGAAGAGCGAACAACAATCGAAGAGTTTCCAAGAGATCATCCGCGACGCTCTCATTCGTCGGGAGCAGCTTGGTGCACATGAGAATGAGATCGAATATGACCCGCTCGCAAACCGGCGACGGCTCGGCGGACGCCTGGAGAACCGCCTTCAAGTAGGAAACAAAGATTGGGAGAATACCGCGAATACGATCGCGGTTGCGCAGCGTGACGGTGAACATGGCGTCCAAGCAGAACAACGCGGCGTCTTCGTCGTCGGCAGTCGACGAAACGAGCGCCGGATCCCCCGAAGCCCAAATGAGCGCGCGCATTAAATACGTGAGAGATTCGAGCTCGAGAAACTTGGTGTCGGCGAAAAGTTCCTTCACACGACAAGCTTCGGCGCACGCCATGGCGATGTCCTCGATGCGCTGTTCAGCCTCAGTCGGTGGCGGCAGCGGGGATTCTCTTCCATCCATGGAAAGCATGGCTGAAAACGAGCGCAGCAACGATGGACCTTGATTGCGCTTCGCCTCTGCGAGATCCCTCACCCTCATCGTCTGCGTCTCCGCTCTGTGCGCCGCGTCCCCATCCGGAACGACGATTTCTTCGGAAACCAAGCCAATCTTCACCATGCGCAAAATGGTATCCAAAATGTTGCACCATCCTTGTCTGAGTATGTCACCGTGTTTGTGAGCGATGGCAAAAATGGTTCGCGTCGCGGCGCACGCCTTGATGTCTTCACCAAACATCACGAGCGGTCGCAGGCGTTCACCGGTGGACGATACTGGCTCTCTACTCAGGCCGTCGTTGGAAAACTTGCACAACGTCGCGACGAGTTGATCAAGAACATCAGACATTCCATGCGCTGCCGCAATATTCGCCACGGACAAGAAACCAGTCACGCTCGATTGGAGCACCATGTCGTCCGCCGTGTTTTCAAACACAGCCGCTATGGCGACCGCGGTGGATCCCCAGATTGTGCCAAACAACTCACCGTCGTACGCCGCAGATTCGACCACATTCGGCGTAGGCGGCAACGTGCCCTTACCCGCGCGAATATCTCGCAGCAACTCTGCCCATCTGCTTGGAGTGAGACTCAGCGCACCACCGTCATCTAGCTTGATTTCGTCGGTAACGATGGAATCGAAGATGCTCACAAGTGTTTCCGCCGGCCAATCCTTACCACCATTTGTGCCGCGGTTGTTGCGAATGAACTGCTCCAAAGTCATCTTCTTCTTCACCTGAGCGTTGTGCTGATCGGTGTTGAGCATGATGATACTGTACGATAGCACGTACGCAGAGTCTGCATCCGCCACAGAGTCGGGATTAGAATCGTAATATCTTGCCGCAAAGCATTCGAGGATGCGCGAAATTTTTTGCGCTTCGCCAGGAAGCTTGAAACCAGAGAGGAAGGAACGCAACGCTCGGTCCAAAGTCACGTCTCGGAAATCAAAGAGCTTGGTATATTCATCCAAAACGCTGATGACAAACTCTGCAGGTTCACCCAAGTAATCACCGACGACTTCTTTGTCGAGCGCTGGGGCGTACTTGAGAAACTTGGCCACCGCGAGCGGTTCAAGTGGATCGGGAAGAAGTTTGATCTCCTGCATAAAAGCGAATCCCTTCTTGTACGACCGGTTAAAGTGCTCGGCAGCGCTCAACAAGCGACGTTTGTAGTACTTCGTCTTGGCGAGAGCCTCGAATCGAGCTTCTCCGGTGACGTTTGACCCATCCGGCAAAGACCAAGGGTCAACCAACGCCGAGTTTTCAAAGTCAAAAGTCTGTCTGTGCTCAGCGGCGCCAGCTCTGTTGGACACGGCTCGAACGATTGAAAGCAAACCTTCCAGACTAAGGAGATGGACGAGCGAGAGCGTCGTGTCGCCCGGGTACGAGCACTGAGCCAAGACACTCGTAACCTCCTCAAACACGTTCGGCTTGGTCAAGTCGCAATCGTAGTGCATATACAAATCCATGGCGAAAAATTCATTTCTACACAAGTCAACGAGCGCCTCGAGCGCTACTCGTTGCGTCTCCTCTTCGACACCGGACGCACTCGAGCAAAGCGGCAAGATGACCATGCGGACAAAGACTTCCAAATGTAACTTGAGCTCCTCTCTAAATTCCGCGTAAATCATCGTGATGAGCGAAGTCGACGCCGCGAGCACGTGCGGAGAACACGAAACGACGACGCCACACAACGCTCTCGAGAGCTCATCGAGCACAAGGTTCAACAGCGCGCGGTTGGTTCTGAAGTATCCACCATTTCCATCAACCATGATTGCGACGAGCTTCAAACCAAAGAGACTATTCGCATCCTCCGAACCTCTTCCGTGCGTATCCGGCGCGATGAGACTCGTCGCAAATCTGAATATCTCGACGAGTGCAGGCAAACCGTAAGGCGCCTTACTCGCCTCCGTGTGTTCGTGCGCCGTAACGTCCGCTCCCGGACCAGCGGCATGGGGGCTCTCCACGCCTTCCTCTCCCTCTGCCGACGCCGGCGGCGGAGTGGCTGGGATGACTACGGCATCTCTCGGCGGAGTGAGTCTAGGCGATTTGATGGAGACTTCATGCTCAGCGCGAGCGGCAATATCTCCGATGCGATGGCTGATGTGATGCGTGATGTCGCTCAACGTCTGTTTACTGAGCTCCCGCAACAACGGCGTTTCCTTGCCGCTCTGATGTCCGATGCGATAGCACGCTTGAAACACGTCACACAAATCGTCGTCGCTCAGCGCAAATCCACACTCGCAGCTCACCGTCGCCGACAACACGTGAAGAATCTGGCTCAAAACCGCGTCATCGTCCTCAACGCTCGTCGCTTCAAACCTACACAGCGTCACCGCGTCTGCAATCGCGTGCATCACCGCTCCCGGTCCTCCTGGCACGTCTGACGTGACGACGTCTGACTTTAAAATCTTCAAGATCGCGCTCAACGCCTGCGAAGTGATCAACCCGCTCGTCTCCACGCTTCGTATCACCTCGAGAAAGGGTTCCAAAAACTTCAACGGGAGTATCTCTCCCGGAATGACCGTCGCGACTCCGCCCCTCGTCGTCCCAGAGCTCGTCGTTTCAGATCGTTCCTCGACGTCATTCGCGTCTTCATCTTTAATCCGTCCAGAACCTTCACCCGCGTACTTCGTCGGCGCCGTCGACGCGCACTTCACCGACCGCAACGCCGCGAACGAATCCAACAACGCGTCTTCAACCCCGCCGTCGTCCGCGTCCGCCCCAACGCCGTACAACCCGTACGCGTTGAGCGCGCTAGATGAGCTCGACCTCGCGTACCAACGGGAGTTGGAGCGCATTTGCGCGACGACGTTCCGCGCTTCGTTCCTCGCGAGCGTCGCGAAGCGTTCGGGTTCGAACGACGACGTCCCGCGGGCGTCGGCACGCCGTCGCGACGTCATGTTGAGCGTCGTTCGTAAACGAAACGCGCGCGCGTCTGCGTGTGAAGTGCAATCGGAATGGGTGCAGGCGCTCCTTCAGTCCTTGAAAGTTGTCACTGTTTACCTCTTAGCCGAGTGAAAGGAGTTGATTGAGCGCGCCGTAGGTGCGTACGTACGTGTATTGTGTGCGTCCATTAATAATCGTTTCTATTCTCGCGGCGAGTGTTCGTCGTCGCGAGCGCTAGCGTGTGTGTGTTCGTCGTTGAAGCTCTTCAATCACTGAAACTTCTCCTTCAACTCGTTAAAGGCAGCCTTTTGAGCCGTCGTCATGGCGTCGACTTCCTGCACTTGTTTGCGCGCCTCGGCGTAGGCGGCCGGAATGCCGCCCGACTGGGTGAGGAACTTTTCAGCAGCTTGCGGCGGTAGCGTCACCGCGAGGTTGATGCGCTCGTCGTCAGACATTTGGCAGAGGTAGTTTTCAACCCAATCCGGGGCTTGCATATCCTTGGTCGGATCGGCGCCGTTGCCCATGGCGTGCCACTGATCCTTGACGAGCTCCCAGAAGCGTCCGCTTCTTGGCTCATCCGCCCACACGGATAGCATGAGATCGTCCCAATACACCTCCTCTTGATCGCCCCAAGCGACGTCCCAAACGTCGAGTGTTTGCTCGCGCGGGATGCCAGCCTTGTCGAAGGCGTTGGACAACTGTCGACCAGTGAGATCACGAACGGTGAGCAACGCCTCGCGAAGCGTAAAGAGCATTTCTCGGTTCTTCGGTTCGTGAAGAATCATCACCGCGCGCTGGCACGCCCGGACCAGCGTCTTTCTGACTTCGTTGTACACTAATAAATCCAATTCTTCCGACATTTGACTCAACGCCTCAATATGGTCCTCCTTACCGACTCGCAAATAATCTTCCTCTCTCGTCGACTCAGCCGCGAGCGCGATGGGACCCAAGTCGCTCCAACCGTGGCGCATCACCATGTCGCACGCCAACTTGGTCGCGGCAGCGATGTCTTCAGAACCAACCGTGGAGACGTTTTGCGGACCGTACAGATAGCGCTCCGCCATTTGACCCGCGACGAGCACGGCAAGCTTACTTTCATAGTAAATTTGCGAGCGCACTGATCGCGCCGCCGGCGAATCAACCTCATCTGGGACATAGGAAATTTGTCCCGTTGGCTTGCCAGCCATAAAGACAGACACTTTGCTGAGTTCATCAAATGCGGGCACTTGCATGGCGATGACGGTTTGCGCGGCAAAGTACGTTGCCACGGTATCGCGGATGTACGGGTTGAGCTGCGCGACCAACGTGTCTTCTAGCATGACGTCGCGAGACAAGCTTCCCGCTCCGCTACCCGCGCGGACAAAGCTCTGCGATCGACGAATGTCATCGATGCACCACAAAAAGTCACCCGTGTTGGCGACGCCGCGCTCAGACTGAGCGACGCGCATCACCGCAGACTTGGTGAGGTTCTCAATATCGGCGCCGCTAAAACCTGCACATTGCGTGGCGAGGTGCTCGTAATCTAAGTTGACGTCCACGCTCGCCTTGAACGCGGGCTTGTTGCAGTGCAAGTACAAAATCTCTTGACGAGACTTTTTGTTTGGCAAACCCATCTCAATGACGCGATCGAAACGCCCGGCACGAATTAACGCCGGATCAAGCACCTGAGGTCGGTTCGTAGCCGCTAAAATCATGATACCCGTGGCGGTGGAGAAACCATCCATCTCTGTCAACATTTGGTTGATGGTTGCCGTCGCTTCGTCGTTGCCGTACACTTGACCGCTTTGCGTCTCGGAACGCTTGGTACCGACGGCGTCAAACTCATCGATAAAGATGATGCACGGCGCAACCTTTTTGGCTTGGTCGAATAAGTTGCGAATACGCGCCGCGCCGACACCCACAAACATTTCCATGAATTCCGTACCGGCGCACGAGAAAAATGGAACGCCCGCTTCGCCAGCGACACAGCGCGCGAGCAGCGTCTTACCGGTACCCGGCGGACCGCAGAGCAAGACACCAGCCGGAATGCGCGCCCCCATCGAGTTGTACTTGTCGAAATCCTTAAGGTACGAGATGAGTTCGAGCATCTCCGCCTTGACGGTGTCGATGCCGCTGATATCAGCCAAGCTCATGCCTTGACGCACTGTGGAATCGTACTGGCGCGTCGTCATGTTGCCAAACATGTCCTCAGAGCTATCCTTGAAAGTACCCTCGTAAATGGCCCATGCGTAGAAGAGAATGACGAGCGGGGTGAGGGTATTGAACGCAAACTGCGTCATCTTCAGCCAGGACGGGTACTGCTCCATCTCAATGGTGATGAAACCGTTAGCGCCTGGTCGCTCTTGAAGAAGCTTCTTGTAGAGGTGCGGATCGTAGGGCAAGTTGCACCCAAACACCTCTTCGGTATCGTCAAGGTAGTATCGAACACTCGTCTCGTTGCCTCTGTACACCACTCGATTGACGCGACCGACGTCGAGCATACGCTGGAACGCCGTGTACGACGTCTCCGTCGGAAACTTATCCGTCCCCATCATTGCGTACGGATCGCGCAAGTACGTCAAGTTAACGTTGCGCACAAACCTCTCCCCGCGGTTGGCGAAAATCTTCTTGATCGGGTTCTTAATCTCCTCCTGGTACTTGTTGTACTCGTTAAGCTGCTCGGCGAATTGCTTTTCAGCCTTGCTCAACTGCACCGCTCTACCCTCCGCCGGCACTCCCGTCTTGTCGCTCACGCGTCTCAGCGCCTCCATCGCCGCAGCTTTTCTCGGCGACATCTTCTTCTTCCCCGCCGGTCTCTCATTCCCGGTATCCACCGCATCGAGGTCCAACTTTTCCTTTTGTTGCGTCATGCGACGGCGTCTTCTTCGCGGTTTCGACGCTTGCGCCTCTTCGTCGTCATCTCCTCCGTCGAGGTCCGCGTCGGCGGTGTCTTGTTCGTTCCCGACGCTCCCCGCGTCGCCACCACCGCCCGCCGTCGCCACGTCACCACCGACATCATCACCACTCTCCGCAATCTCAAACACCGCTCGCACACTACCTCGTCGCGTTTCAGACGTCGTCGGCGCCTTTCCGACCGCCGCTCTCGCCGCGGCGGCGGCGCTCGCCGCTTTCGGAGCCCCCAAGAGCATCAACGCCGCCACGGCGCCGATCTTCGTCGCCCTCTTTGCGTTCTCCCACACCGACGGCGATGCGTTCGAGGTCGTCATCCCCTTCCGCGCATTCTCTTCCCCGCCGTCCAAATCGTCGACCGCGTCCGCGTTTCGCGCCGCGTCGATCCTTCCGACGACGCCGCGAACGCCGGGTCGGGCGCTCCTCGGCGAGCCCACCGCCGCGCGTCGTCGTCCAACGCACTCACTTCGTCGTCGTCCGACGACACCAACGCGCGCGCGGTGAGACGTCGACATCATCGACATCATCGACATCGTCCCTCTCGTCGTCGCGCGAGCCGAGCCACGGGAACGAACGATGCGTTACGCGCGACCGGTTGGTTCACTAGTAAACCTAGGAAGCCGCCCTCGCCTCTTTGCGCGAGTGTTTCGCGATCTCGCGAGCGTCGTCGTCCGCGTGCGCGCGGCGATTTCCGTCGGCGAAACTTTTTGACGCGGTTGACGCCTCGCGCGACCGGGTGTGACGAAGAGGCGACGCGTCGGCGGGGCGTCGAGCGTCGGCGGGGCGTTCATGCCCTCTGGACGCGCACCTTTTCATACTGGATGGTATCTAACGGTTTTAGGGCATACGTTATGAAGTTATAGTGCGTACTGTGTGTCATTATCATGCTTTACATACGTATTTCAATCGAAGTGTAACATGTGATTCTGTAGCCTGACAGGTTTATCTTATACTTAAGTACACGTACTCTTGGCTTTTGAGAAATATAACGATTTTGACAATATGAACATATCGCTCTGTGATACGGCCAATACGTAAACATCGGACATTTGGAGCGACAGGTGAAGACGAAAATCCATTTTTCGAATCTTCGCGCGGCGCACGCGTCGCGAGTGCGCGTCGCCGTCGACGACTCGCATCGACTTTCGCGCGCGCGACATGGCGACGCCGACATCGCACGCGTCCGCGCGCTCCGTATCGACGACTTCGCGTCGCGCGCACCGAAAACGCGTCGGTGGTCGCGCCGAAAAGCCGAAAACGTGCATTCGAAACGGCTCACTCCTCACGAAATGCAAAAGCGCCGCGCCGCGCGCGTCGACGAACGCCGATGCGGCGGATTTCTTTGTGACGGATTTTAACGGCGCCGCGCGCGGTCACGCGCGGGAACACGCGAGCGCGCCGATGTCGCTGCGGTTGACGCGCGAGCTCGGGCTGGGCGACAGCGGCACGGACGTCGCGCTGTTGCAGAGACTGCTCGGAAAACGGGACGGACACGGGGTGTACGACAAGTCGACGGCGGATGCCGTGGCGAGATGGCAGCGGAGCAGAGGGTTGACGCCGTCGGGGTTTTTCAGTGCGCGATCGAGGGAACAGTTGGCCATGGAGGAGGAGACTTGGAGAGAAAGCGGCGGACGGGAGCTGCTCGTGCGACTGCACGCCGAGGCGCTCGATCCGGCGCTAGTTACGGAGAGAAGGAGTATGAAAACGAACGCGTCGACGAGTAAGACAACGACGAGGATGATGGCGCCGTCTTGGTCTGTGCGCGCATCGCACGGGGCGGTGGCGGTGTTTGTGGTCGGCGCGCTCGGCGCGTCCGCGGCGGCGGGATACGCGAAGGCGAAGAAGCGCGAACGACGTCCAGAGTCGGAAGAAGAAGAAGAAGAAGAAGAAGAAGCGGTCGAGGCGGAGAGGACGAAGAGCACCGGCTTATCCGGGTTCTCATTCACTGTTCCACGGGTAAACATCACCGTCGAAACCTTGACCGGGACTCTGGGCGCGTTAGGAGTCCGATGCGTCGACTTTTTTGAGGAATTATCCGACGCCATGGCGTACTGGCGCGAAGTCATGACGGACGCCGTCGTCGACCTCCCCACCGACGGATCATCCCCAGAAACAACCCTTTTGGGGAGTTACGACGCCCAAGGTCGCTGGTGGGAATCTCCCATATCCCCAATGGCATCCAAACCTCCCTCTACCCCCGTCAAGAGCGGCGCCAATTTCACCGCCGGCGCCGGCGGTCCCTCCTCCCGCGAGCGCGCAGAGCGCATGCGAGAGCGTTGGGTCCACCTTCGCGGGTCCAAACCTCGCGATCCGGGCGTCGTCGACGAGCGTCAAGCCATCAAGCGCGTCTCTCAATTTCTCGGGGATTCGGGAACGCCCCGCGACGGCGACGACGACGACCACTCCGCGTAGCAGCGTCGCGCGTTTAATCATGATACACAAAGATGAACCGTCACCAGTGCGTGCGCACAGAACGCTTTCGGCGCTGAATCCGATCGTCGCGTCACTCCTCGACCGGTCGTCGCGATCGAACGCGTCGAGCGGGAGATCAACCGCCGAGGAGCGTTCGCGCAGAGCGCCGTTCGCGCGTCGTCGCACCGCGCGGGAACTGCGCGAGAACCCGTCGAGCGTCGGGTTTCGATTCGATTCGGATTGAGATTGAGAATTGAGAATTGAGAATGCGTTGATCGCCGCGCCGTCGGTTGAGTGTCGTCGTCATGCCCGCCGTGGAAGAGGCTCTGGAGAAGAAGAAGCGAACATCAGCTTCTGAAGAGCGCGGCGGTTCGGACACGTCGGATAGCGACTACGGCGAAGAGGAAGACGACGCGCCGTGGTGGGGCGCGGCGGTGGTCGAATACTTTGAAGAGTGGGCGGGATCGACGAGTGAGAAACGAGACGCGAGGAAGCGATGGTTCGTACCGGTGACGGTGTTGACTATTGTGGACGCGTTGTGCGCGTTGATTGTCGTTTTAGCGTATTCGATGGTCGGGTACGGCCACGACGTGTACAGAGGATTGTCGCGGGAGGAAAACTGGAAGTGGTCTTGGATATCTGCGACGATTTCGTGCGGGATATTTGGTGTTTTGTGGCTGTTGGACGCGCAGGAGGTGTACACGCAGAAGCACACGACGCTTGGAAAGTTGATCGCGTTGACGTTATCGACGCTTGCAGGATGCGGGCTCGTCGTAGCCGGTTTGCTGAGCGTGAAGGAATATAGCACTCTTCCGCTCGTTTTTTACGTACTTTTGAAGACTGGTGCGATACGAATGATGAAGTCGTCGATATGGAAGCGCATGCACATCGGGCTGTACCTGAGCTTCACCGCGATTTCGAGTTACATCACCGCTTTCATGGCGCTCGGCTGCTGGATCATTTGGGTGAGTGTGTTTGATAAGGTATGGCAACGCGAGAGCTTCATCACATATCAAGAGCGGCTCGGCTGCAACATCACCGAGGCGATGATGAATAGTAACTCGTCGACGTACTTTCAAATCATAAGCGGGAGCGATGACGCGGGATCCTGCGGGAACGTCGCGTATGTCATGTTTGGTGTACCCCTCGCCGTCTTTATGCTCAACCTTGTCTATGGCTTGGCGTGTCGCAAACTCTCTAGACGCGGCGGCGCCATGCAGTTGGTATTTGTGCTCCTCGCCATTTCAGTGATTGGTACCTGGACGTCGGCGTCGCTGTCAAGCGTACAAATGGGCATCGCCGACGATATCATACAGTTGCTCATCCTCTTCACGGCGCTCTTCGCGTTTGGATGCATGATTGCCGTGGGACCTCGTCGGATTTACAGACAGGTGCTTAGACTGCGCTTGACGCGAAAAGTCATCGGGTACTCGCACACCGACCTCGTCAAGGCTATCTTGTTCGTCGTCACGATGACGCTCATTCCCTTCTTCCTCGCTCTGTCAGCCATCAGCGCCGCCGCGAGACGCGTAGGTCTTAGTTTCCATCGCGCCAGTCCGGATGACGAAAAGGATGGTTTGCTCACGGCATCGACGTCCGCATTTATGAAGTGGTGGTTTTCGCATCCACAGAAGGTTTTCAAGTACGCCTCTTACGTGAGCATCGGTTACTTTTGTTTCACAATCGGAGTAGGGAAGCTCGCGGTGCTCTTCCTCGCCTGGTTGATTGGCGTCATGCGTTCACAACACGTCGCCGTGGTGCTAGTCGTCTTCTTCATCATCGGTGTCGTCATGTTTCTGCTTCCACCGATCCCCGGTCCACCCGTGTACATCACCGGTGGTCTCCTCATCGTCGGTGCACTCGAGGAGGACCTCGGGTTCTGGCCCGCCCTCGTCATCGCCATCTTTGTCAACGAATTTACCAAGCTCTTTTCGAGCATGTTGCAACAGAAACTCATCGGCGAGTGGTTGAGCGGCAACGTGTCCGTTCGCTACCAGGTTGGTATAAACTCGCTACACATGCGAGCGATTCGATACTGTCTCGAACAAAACGGGCTCACCGTGGCCAAGGTGGCGATTCTCTGCGGTGGTCCGGACTGGCCGACGTCCGTGTTGTGCGGGATCCTTCGCATTCCGTTGTTCCAGTGTCTCATCGGTTCGGCACCAGTGCTCGTTCTCTACCTCGGGTGGACGACGACGGTGGGAGCGCTTTTGCTGAAAATCGGCGGTTCGTGCGACGGCGCAGAAGATGAAAATGCGAACGATGCTGGTATCTGGAGCACGCTGAATTCGATCGCCCTTGCGATGACATTCGTGAGTATGCTCTTTACGGCAACGTCTGCCCTCTACTTTGTGGAGAGTACCATCGCCACAAAGCGAGAAATTTTAGACGCCATGCCTACGGACAAAGAAGTCGAGAAACTCGAAGAAGAGCAGCTAGCCCGCACCGAGGCATACGAATCCGTCACACGCTGGAGCAACCTCTCAAATCGTATGCGCGCGTACATCACCATCTCTGCCATTTCTGGCGCGCTCAGCTGCCAACTCGGCGTCGTCCTCGCCCAACGCTCCTTCGAATCCTTCGCCGTCTCATGTCCCATCCCTCTCGCTGACGTCGTCAAACCAACCGGTTGGGTCTCCATCGGCCTCATCTTCGTCTCCATCGTCTCCCTCTCGCGTTTCCGATCCATCGCAAACCGTCGAGTCGAGGTTAAGTTGCGCGCGATTCGCGACGCGCACGCCGGAGCGTTGCCCGTTTCGACGCGTCGAATCGCCATGTTACGCGACGACGAAGACTCAGCCTCTGACGAAATGTTGTAACGCTAATAAGTATCAAAACGTAACTTTTCTTCGCGAACGATTCAATCTTCAACCTCTGAGCGATTGAATCTTCAATCTTCGCGAGCGATTGAAGACGCAATCAGCGAAACGCTTCCATTTTCAACCGGCAAACGCGCGCGGCCGCCACAATCTGAATGCGATTCGTCACTCTTCAGCGCGCGTCATGCTCGGTCTCGACGCGTACGCCACGTCGTCGTCCGACGACGAGGTCGAAAAGGATGACATCGCGAACCAGCCGTCGTCCGCGCGCGCCTTCGTCGTCTCGGCGGCACCGAAAATCGACGCGTCTGCGCTCACGTTGTCAGCCCCCGACGCGACGACTGGTGAGGTTCGAGTCGTTCCGATCGCGTCGACGACGACCGCCGTCGACCCGACGTCGCGCGAGATGACGACGAATTTAACCTACGATGAAATGACGGCGCCGATCGAGGGACCGACGCACAAGTACCGCGAGGACCGGTTGACGGGACGAGGAGCGAGGAACCACGCGTTGGGCGACGTGCGAGCGACGAGGGTGAGCGAACTGTCGTTCGACGCCGAGTTTCACACGTACAACTCGAGAGGATACGCCGCGGCGCCGTCGGGACGTGGAGGCGTCGTCGGGGATATCGAGGCGGCGGACAAGTATAACGGGGAGACGATGCTTGGGATGTCGGGTAAGACGAGGAAGAGAATCAGAGCGGAAGTGTTGGCTCGAGCGGCGACGGATGCGAACCTGGAGGACGGACCGGCGGATACCTCGGCGTGGGCCCCGGCTAGGGCGGCGCAAAAAGTGCTCGTGCACGACGATTTGAGCGAAAAAGAAAAGGAGTACGTCAAGTGGCACATGCAGAACCGAGAGGCAAAGTTGCGAGCCAAGGGTAAGTTGGACGAGCCGACGTCGAGACCGGGCGAGACGCCGAACGCGGAAGAAGATTCAAAGACGTCGACGTTTCACGGGAAAGAGGAGAGGAATTACGCCGGGGAATCGTGGATGGCGGCGCCGAAATCTGAAAAGCGTGAAGGTGGAGCGTGTTACGCGCCGAGTAAGTGCGTGCACACGTTTAACGGGCACACCAAGGGGGTTTCAAAGATACAGTTCTTTCCCACCACTGGACACTTGTTGCTGTCGGCGGGTATGGACAACGTCATTAAAATTTGGGACGTGTACAACTCGAGAAAGTGCATGCGGACGTACATGGGACATAACAAGGCGGTCAAGGATGTGTGCTTTAACTCGGACGGCACGCGGTTCGTGTCAACGTCCTGGGACAAACAGGTTCGATTGTGGGATACCGAGACGGGGAAGATTATACAAACCGTGTCGAGCGGGAAGATTGGGTACTGTTGTAAGATGCACCCGACGCAGGAAAACCTCGTGCTCGTCGGGCAGAGCGACAAAAAAATCGTGCAATGGGACATGAACACCGGGGACTTGGTGCAAGAGTATGATCAGCACCTCGGTCCGGTGAATTCAATCACGTTTGCCGACAACGGCGATCGCTTCATGTCTTCGTCCGACGACAAGACGCTTCGCGTCTGGGAATTCGGTATTCCCGTCACGACGAGATACATTGCAGACCCCTCCATGCACTCCGTCCCTGCTGCCGCCATCTCCCACGATAACAAGTACATCGTCGGCCAATCCTTAGACAACTCCATCATCACCTTTAGCGTCCAGGAGCGTTTCCGTAGAAACAACAAGAAGCGTTTCGGTGGTCACCACAACGCGGGTTACGCCTGTCAACTCGCCTTTTCCACCGACGACACCACCGTCGTCTCCGGCGACGGCGCCGGTAAACTCTTCTTCTGGGACTGGAAAACCTCGCGAATCATCAAATCCATCAAAGCGCACGACCAAGTCGCCATCGATGTCGCTTGGCACCCGCTCAAGTCATCCGTCGTCGCCAGTTGTTCGTGGGACAAAACCATCAAGCTCTGGAAGTAGTGACGCGAGCTTTGTGACATTACCTCGTTGTAATCGCACGCACTAACGACATCACACAGTCACGTGGGTATCACCCGCATCGACCGCACCGATGGGTGCGCGTTGAAATCAAAACGAGGCACCGCGCACCCTTCGGCGACGCGTAGGCGCCCTTTTTGTTGTCAGATCTCCTTCAAATTCTACTTTAGATTTGCGCGCGCACGCGATGCGGCCACGGATGAGAAAATCTAAACCAACGACGACGCGCGTTGTCCTCGCCGTCGTCCTCGCGACGATGACGGCGACGGCGCGCGCCGCGCGGATCATCGACGAGCCGACGACCAATCCAGAATTCCTGATGCAATCGACGCTGACGAGGCTGATGCGTTCGTACGTCGATGCGGCGCGTTCCTCCACGTCGTGGTTGTTCGGTGAGCGCGAACACCCCGCGGTGCGACGGGCGAAAGCGTTGACGCGAGACGCGGGGAAACTCGAAGCGGCGTTCGAAGAGTTCTTGGATGCGTTTGATAAACGCGCCGAGTACGCGGACAAGACTGTCGAGGAGTACGCGAGACGGATGAAAATCTTTGGTGAGAATATGCTTCGAGCCGCGACGCAACAAGCGAACGATCGAGGAAGCGCGTCGCACGGGGTGACGATGTTTAGTGATCTCACGACGGAGGAGTTCGCGGAGCGGTATTTAGGACACGTGAAGATGGCGAGCGAGGAACGAGCCAAGTACAGAGAGACGCGAGGCGTCGCGCCGAGGTTGCCGACGAAGAAGCTTCCAGAGGAATTTGATTGGAGGTTTAAGGGTGCGGTGACGCGAGTGAAAGATCAAGGAATGTGCGGGAGCTGTTGGACGTTTTCCACGACGGGAGCCATCGAAGGGGCGCATTACATTGCGACGGGGAAGCTCGTCGAGTTGAGCGAGCAACAGCTCGTCGATTGCGACGTCGGTTGCGACCCAGACATTCCGTACGCGTGTGACTCTGGATGTAACGGCGGTTTGCCCTCCAACGCGATGGAATACATCATCGAACA
>JACLAB010009615.1_pt1 | contig 21501 bp, 15 predicted proteins | sample 8027921 | NCBI WGS metagenome assembly JACLAB01 (sample SAMN15725117, study PRJNA655200) | protist metagenome | isolation source: fluorescence activated cell sorting (FACS) single amplified genomes of... | place: USA: West Boothbay Harbor, Gulf of Maine | collected 2000-07-19
GCGAGCCCGAAGGAAATGCGCGACCGCATCGCGTCGGTCGGTAACACGAAGAAGATCACCGATGCGATGAAGCTCGTCGCGGCGGCGAAGGTGCGCAAGGCGCAAGACGCCGTCATTGGCGCGCGCCCGTTCTCTGAGTCTTTGGTCAAGGTTTTGTTCGCCATCAACAGCCGATTGGCTGGTGAGGATGTGGACGTGCCGTTGACGAAGATGCGCCCGGTGAAGACGGCGATGCTCGTCGTCTGCACGGGTGATCGTGGTTTGTGCGGGGGGTTCAACAACTTCATTATTCGCAAGACGGAGCAGCGCGTGGCGGAGCTCAAGGCGCAAGGCGTTGAATGCAAGCTCATCACCGTCGGTAAGAAGGGTGGTGTGTACTTCAACCGTCGCAAGGAGCAATACAACTTGGTCAAGCGCTTCGACATGGGTCAAGCGCCGTCCACGCAAGACGCGCAAACCATCGCCGACGAAATCTTCGCCGAGTTCACGTCGGAAGAAGTCGACAAGGTCGAGATGATTTACTCCCGATTCGTTTCCCTCATCGCTGCGGAGCCGACCGTGCAAACCATTTTGCCGCTCTCCAAGGAAGGTGAGGTGTGCAACGTTGACGGTGTTTGCATTGACGCGGCGAACGATGAAATCTTCAAGCTCACGACTGAAGATGGCAAGTTCGCCGTCAAGCGCGAAGCGGCTGACACGGAGGTTTCTGAGTTTGAGGGTGTCATGCAGTTCGAGCAAGACCCGAACCAAATTCTTGATGCCCTCATGCCGCTGTACATGAACTCCCAAATCCTCCGTGCGCTCCAAGAGTCTCTCGCCTCTGAGCTCGCGGCGCGCATGAACGCGATGTCCACCGCCTCGGACAACGCCAAGGAGCTCAAGAAGAACTTGTCTTTGGTTTACAACCGCGCTCGCCAAGCGAAGATTACCTCGGAAATTATCGAGCTCGTCGCCGGTGCCTCCGCCGCGTAAGCCACCGACCATTCATTTCCTTAGAAGGGATTGTTTGTTTCGTTCGCCGGTTTCCGCGCGCGCGAACGCACTAGAAGCGCCCGTCTGCGCCCGATTTCTCACGCGCGCCGCCGCGGCGCGAGCGTCCATCGCCTCGATCATCGCTCGCGCCCGACGCGTCTGTCGAATCAGTCGCGCGACACTTAGCACATAATCACTATTGCAATCAGCAGTTTGAACCAACTCTGAATCCTCGCCTTCGCAGTCAAAATAAGTGCGACCGACCGCCGATCGGCACGACGCGATCGAGCCCTCTCGCTCGATCGCCACACGGTGCCTCGCATCGCTCGACCGCGCGCGTCGTCGCGAATCACCAACAATGCGCGCCAGCGTCGACGCCGCGCGCGCTCGCGCGCCGACGCCATCGCGCGCGCGGCGCGGCGGCGACCGCAAACGTCGAACACCTCCGGTGACGATTCTCGCCGCCGCGCGCGGTAACGTCCGCGTCGACGCCATGGCGATCGGCGGTGGACACACCCATCATCATGATCACCACCACGACCACGGACACGGGTGGTTCAAGTCGCGCGCGGCGCGCGATTTGGAGAAGTGGCACAAGACGCGAGAGGGACGCGCGGCGTTGGAATTGGCGGATCGAGAGACGCGCGGCGCGGCGTCGACGAAGGCGCTCCAGATGGTGAAAGATCACGTCGCGAACGAAGCGCCGAAACCGGATACGCTGGTGCACCACGCGCAGCCGCATGAAATCGACCAGACGACGCGATGGGTCATCGCGACGTTTTTGAACCGGTTGATTCACGTGCCGATGATGAGTCCGATGACGGAACAAATCATCTGCGTCAAGGCGGTCGACTGCATCGCTGACGCTATCGAGCGCGAGCTGCGCCGCACTGGCGCGGGTCACTTTTTTAACGACGCCGTGGAGCACGAACGGCGAGGTGACCTCGAGGTTTGGTTGAACAACGTGTGCGACGATTTGAACTTGGTCATAAACGTGCCGATGTTGGACGAAAGGCAAGAATTTAGTTGTATTCACGCCGTGATGTCGATCGTGACGCATCAATACTTGGAAGCAAAGAAGAAGGACGAAAAAGACAATCCAATCAAGCACAAGTGGATTTTGCTTGTGAACATGCTCGGCTAAACGATGGCTGACGCACACGAAAGATAGCTGTAAAATGAGTTGAACCCACTAACCGGCGCGAGAATCAGCGTGTATTTAACCTATGTGATAATAAGAGTGTCATAATCTACATCCTTCGTAATCGCGCTACAAGTATCCGTATCCCGGTAGACTCGAAGGGGGCGTGCACGTCGCGCGAACCGCGTCCAGGCTCGCGCCTTGCTCCTCGCGAAGCTTCAACCGGAACATCGTCGGCCAATTCTTGCCCGTAACGTACAAGGCATCAAGTTTTTCGTCGTACGCGATCCCATTCAACACATCACCGCGGCCATCGTTCGGGGACGCTTGCTTCAATCCATCTAAATTCACCCACGCGGTCACTTTGCCGTTCGCGGGATCGATTCTCGCCAAGCACGGCCGCTCGAGGATATTGGCGTACACGTCGCCTCCTATGGTCTCCAATTCGTTCGCGAATCTGATGGCTTTGCCGTCATCCGTGATGGTCATCGATCGTTTCAACTTCAACTTCGCCCCGTCCCGTCCGGGGACGTCGAGCACGTGCAACTTGTCGCTCGCGTCCGTGACGTACAGCTCGCCGTCGAGCGACGTCAAACCCCAACCGTCCGACAACGGCGTCTCAAACGTCCACTTCTTCGTCACCTCACCCTCCGCCGTCACCGCGTACGTGAACCCGCGATTAGACTTCCAAGAAATCACGTGCACGTCGTCGCCCACGCGCGTCAGGCCCTCCGCGAACGCGCCGCCCACGTCCGCGCCCGCGCGTCTCGCCCCCGTCGCCGTCGTCGTCGTCCGCACCTCGCTCGGCGTCCCGCCCACCGCCCCCGTGCTCTCGCACATGATCCCGTCTCCGCACGTCGTCAATCCCTGCGTGAACGCGTTCGCGTCGTGCGCGTGCGCCTCGACGACGTCGTACGAGAACACGCGCGGTTCGCCGTCGTCTCTCGCGCCGCGCCGCGCGCCGAGCGCCGCCGTCGTCGTCGTCGTCGTCGTCGTCGTCGTCGTCGTCGTCGTCGTCGTCGTCCGCGCGAGCGCCAGCAGCGCGCACGCGACGACCGCGCCCGTCGCCGCGCGCGTCGTCGTCGTCGCCTCGCGTCGTTCCCTCGCGCGCGCCATGTCGACGCGCGCGACGAGCGCGTCCGTCTCCGCCTCGCGCGCGTCCGCCGTCGTCGCGTCGTCGTCGTTCGGCATCGACGACCGCGCCTCGAGCGTCGCGATGTGGCGCGATGTCGCGACATCGCGACGCGCCGTCGTCCGTCATGTCCCGCGACGCGACGCGCGCGCTCGCGAGCGTCCTCGACGCGGTCCCGATGCCGCCGCGCGCGCGCGAGCTCGCGCGGGCGGCGCTCGCGCTCGAGATCGCGCTCGTCGACGAGCGCCGGTTTTGGATCGTCGCGCTCGTCGCGGCGGTGGTGCTGCGCGCGCTGCGCGCGACGCGCGCGCCGAGACTGCGCGTGACGCTGACGGACGAGGAGGCGCGCGGCGTGGAGGGCGCGCGGTGGGACGCGAACGCGGCGTGGCCGACGGACAGCGTGCCGTGCTACGATCCGGGGAACATGCGCGTGCTCGGACCGAACCTGCCGGCGATGCGGGCGGAGGAAGTGCGAGAGAGAATCGCCAAAGCGGCGAAGGCGCAGAGAGAGTGGGCGAAAAGCTCGTTCGCGACGCGTCGGAAGCTGCTGCGGGTGATACAGCGGTTCATATTGGAAGAGCAGGATACGATTTGTCGAGTGAGCGCGCGGGACAGCGGTAAGCCGTTGGTGGACGCGGCGTTCGGGGAGGTTCTGGTGACGCTGGAGAAGATTCGATGGCTGTGCAACGAGGGCGAGCGGTGGTTGAAACCCGAGAAGCGATCGACCGGGGCCATGATGTTTTATAAGAAGGCGCGGGTGGAGTATCATCCGGTGGGCGTCATGGGCGCAATCGTGCCGTGGAATTATCCGTTTCACAACGTTTTCAATCCTTTGGTGGCGAACTTGTTCGCGGGGAACGCGCTCGTCGTCAAGGTGAGTGAGTACGCGAGCTGGAGCTCGCAGTACTACGGTCGCGTCATCGATGCCGCGCTTGATGCCGTGGGAGCGCCGCGCGACTTGGTGCAAATCATCACCGGTTACGGCGAAGCGGGCAGCGCGTTGGTCACTGGCGGTGTGCAAAAGGTAGTCTTCGTCGGATCCACTGGCATCGGACGTAAGGTTATGGAGGCAGCGGCGAAGACTTTGACTCCGGTCGTCCTCGAACTCGGTGGTAAAGATCCGTTCATCGTCTGCGCAGACGCGGATCTCAAGCAGTGCGTTCCCATGGCGCTGCGCGGCGCGTTTCAATCGTGCGGTCAAAACTGCGCGGGAGCCGAACGATTCTACGTGCATGAGAAGATTCACGACAAGTTTTTAGCCAAAGTACTGGAGTCGGCGAGGAAGTTACGTCAAGGATGGGCGCTGAGCTCGTCCGTGGATTGTGGGGCGATGTGCATGCCAAAGCAAGCGCAGTACGTGCAGTCTCTCATCGACGACGCCGTCGCACGTGGTGCGACCGTCCACGTCGGTGGTAAGATCGAACTGGGCGCCCAGGGTGGTCAGTTCTACCCTCCGACAGTGATCTCTGGCATCACGCACGATATGCGAATCGCTCGCGAAGAGGTCTTTGGTCCCGTGCTCGCCATCGTCAAGACAAAGAGCGACGAGGAATCCATCTCGCTCGCGAACGACTGCGACTTTGGTCTCGGATCAAATGTTTTCACGCGCTCAACGAGACGCGCAGAAAAGCTTGGCTCACAGCTGGAGGCCGGTATGACTTCCATCAATGACTTTTGCTCGACGTACATGGCGCAGTCCCTTCCCTTTGGCGGCGTCAAGGAATCCGGCTTCGACCGCTTCGCCGGTATTGAAGGACTCCGCGGTTGCTGCGTCCCGAAATCCGTCGTCGTCGATCGATTTCCATGGCTCATGAAGACCAATATCCCTCCTCCGTTGTGCTACCCCGTGGCGGATAACGCGTTTGCCTTTTGCAAGGCGCTGTCGCGCATGTTCTTCGGCTTGAACGTCGCGCAACAGTTCGGTGGATTGTTGTCGCTCGCCAAGTGCTTCCTCATGCCATCGAATTCTTACACCAAGTACGATTAAACGAGTAACGCGCTGTAGTCCCTTGCAATCATCGACCGTTCATTCCACGCCGCGCGTCGCTCCCTCTAAACGCTTGACGTCGCGTCGGTCGCGGCACTCTTCGCCGCGGCGCGCGAGATGAAGCGTCGACCCTTCCCCGGCTCCTCCCCGCCGCGAGCGTCGCGAGGGGCAAAAATAACGTCCTCCGCGCTGACTCTCTTCATCGCCGCGTGCGTGTACGCGCTCATCGTCGACCGCGTGACGCCACACTTTCCAAAAGATGAAGATCCCACCGCGGCTTCGACTTTAGGACGCTTCAGCGATGAGCGTGAGGTCGAGGCGTACGTTCGAGAGCGCGTGCAGAGTAGAATCGACGCGTACGATGCGCGGGCGGCGGCGACAGAACGCACGAAAGCGGTGAGACGTGGCGAGAAGGGCGACGGCGTCGCCGGGACGGAACGTCGAGCGCGCGACGACGACGACGAGAGCGATCGGGCGCCGGCGAAAGTAATCGAGGAAGGCGAACGCGACGAGCGGGGACGCCTAGGGGAACAAGGCGCGCAAACGGCGCGCGTGATGGATGATATCTCGAGTAGGGATGGGTACGACGCAGAGGAGTGGCGAAGGATACGCGACGCCGAGACGCCGGAAGACGAGTGTCACGAGTTACCTCAGAGCGATTACTGGGGACCACAACCTCTGACTCAGTCGGTCGAGGGAGTATCGATCACCGTCGCGCGAGATTGCTGCGAGCTGTGCAAGAAGACGGCTAAATGTCAGTTTTGGAGGCACGATCCCGCCAAGCCGAACGAGTGCTTCACCGGGACTCTGATAAATGATTATCTCCCTCCGATGTACGGTGAAGAGCACAAGAGAAAGACAACGAGTGGAGTATTATATCCGAAGAAGTCAAGGTATGACGCAGAGAGCACAGAATTGAAGACATGCGTGCATACGATGATTACGAGTAACGGCTCGCCGTATATGAATTGGCAGACGCGTGTGTTCTACCAGACTTGGAAGAAAGCAGCGAGCGAAAAGGATAGCGTTTTGCGACATTTCACTAGAATTTTGCATCGTTCAACAGATGATAGCTTGATGGATCTCGTCCCGACATGGCGCGCCGATCCAACGCACGTTGAATGCGATAATTCTTGCGACTACGCGGTGAAGGATCGCGCGCGAGCCATCGCTGAATGGATGAAGTCGGACGATTCTAGGCGATGTTCGCACATCTTGATGGCGGAAACCGATTATTTGTTTATTCGTAGCCCACCACCGAGCGTCTTGCTCGCCAAGGGTATTTCGTACGGATTTTTGTTCGGGTATATTGTACCTTCGTACCCGGACGCCAAGGAGGCGGCGGTGTTGTTGCACGATGTGTCGAAGGATGGCCCGTTGAAGGACGTTTACCAAACTGGGAATGCACCTCAGTGTATACATCGAGATGATTTAGAGCGTGTCGCGCCGGTGTGGGCGGATAAAGTCGAGTTCGGGGAGTCGAACGAGGTCGTTAAGAGAGTGTTTGGATGGGTAAGAGACATGTATGCTTGGTCCTTCGCCGCGGCGGCAGTACGACCGAAGCTTGAGTTCGAGCTCCCACCCGTACCGTTCCAGAAACTTATGATACAACCACCTGCCGATATCGCGATTGGCCAGAGTTCGGTGATGCACTACACATGGGGCGCCATCATTTCGAACAAAGAGGACCACGAGGTCTGGAGATTCGACAAGCGCGAATACCTCGGCTCGTGGGACTCTCTGAAGAAAATCGAACCGCTCCCACCCTGGGACGCCGAGCAAGAATTCAAACTTCAAGACAAAAAACGAATCCAAAAGTCACAGTACGAGGTATTGGACAAAATGGTGGAGATTTTCAACGAAGCTGTCGACGCCGTCGTCGCAGGCGACGGGTAAATTTAGGCGCGCGCTTCAAAGTACATTTCGGGCAGCCGATTGTAAAATTACAAGACAAAACAATTGTCGTCACTGAAAATTAACTAGTAACGTCTAAATTATCATCCCGCGTTCGACGCGCGTATTAGAAAAAGATAGCAGAATCCACATTGACGCACGAGTTCGCCGCCAAACTGATTAGTCAGAGTTGGCGATGTTAACTCGGAGCACGCGCCCGTCGACATCTTGGCCGTTGAGCTGCGCCACAACCTCATCGGCTTCGGCTTCGCTGCTCATGGTGACGAAACCGAACCCACGCGAGCGTCCAGTCTCGCGATCGGTGATCAACCGGCTGTCCTCGACGGAGCCAAACTCGCCGCAAAGGTCCTGCAAATCGAGATGATCCATACCCCAGGACAAGTTACCAAAGTACACTCGTCGGTTATCAGCATCACGGTTGCGCTGAGGTCTGCGTTCACCATCCATACGCATCGGTCGGTCGCGGGCCGGGCGTTCACCCGCGGTTTGCGCCTGGGACACGCGCAACTCTCGTCCGTCGACGTCGACGCCGTTCGTCGCCGCCATCGCGCGTTCCATGTCTTCCGCGCTCGCTAACGTCACGAACGCGAATCCACGGCTTCGTCCAGTGTTCCTGTCCATCACCACGCTCGCTTCGACGACGTTAAATTCACCAAAGATCTCTTTCAAGTCCTCGTCGGTCGAGTTCCAGCTCAAGTTGCCAATGTAAAGCTTATGCTCCGCTTGCGCGCCTTCCTCGCCCTCGGACGCCTCGGCGACGACGGAAAATCCTCGTGAAATTTTCATTTCACCGTTTCGTCCGTTCACGCGCGTCATCGCGGGCGCGCGCGCGCGCGTGGAGGTGATCGTCGGGAATCGCGCGCGCACGGCGGCGGCGGTGTACATCGTCGCGCTGGCGCTTTGCATCGTCGGGGCGGCGGACGTCGTGCGGACGAGAGAGACTGGGAGTATTTGTTTGGTCTTGAGCGCCTTCGTGTAGGCGTCAATGACGGTTCGCGCGCGTTGCATCGGCGACAGTCGCGGAGTGGCGATTATTTCACCGCGTACTTAGGTTTACCGCCATGTGCAGATATTTACAGCGCGAGGAGAAGCGGCGCGCGGTGGACCGCGGACGCGTGAGCGAACGTCGTGCGATGTGTGATGATGGTGATGATGGTGATGATTACAAAGCCCGCGAAGGCGAGACTGGATCGCTACTTGCTGAGAGTTCAGGTTTACACAGACGCGCGACGAACGGGCGAGCGAGACGCCGCTTGCGGGCGACTCGGCTCGGCTCACTCGAGGCGGCGACGAAGAGGATGTGCGTCGATTCACGCCCACCCAACGGCGTTCGTGACGCGCTCCTTGATCGTTGCGATGAATCCTGGAGAATTGCCTTTGATTTCACCGCTCGCGTCGGCGTGTTTATTGAGCGCCTTGCGCCTTTTCGTCGACGGCCAACCGGGAGAAAGCAGGGCGGCGGCGACATCCGTCGGTGAAGGAGCCTCGTTCTCCTCACCAGAAGCGTTGCGCTTGGACGTGCTCGGAGCCTCGTTTTCAAAGTTGACGTCATTTCTAAAGTGAACCGTACTGTGTCTAGTCTTCCGTTTGATGGAATCCGGACCCGCCGCGACGTGTTTTGGCGGCGGCGGCATCTTCACAGGACGAAAGTGACCCGACAATCTCGCAGCCTTGGTAGCCGCACGATCACTCGCCTTTTCTCCAGCCGTCATTTCGTTCGCAATCTCTGGAACGGATGCCATGCGCGGTAACCGAATCTGCGGTGCGTTACGCGTACGTCTACCCCGCGCACTGAACAGTTGACCGTTGGCGCCAGCCACATCCTTTCGCAAGTTTGGAGAAGCAAATCCCAGAGCGTCGTCTTCGTCATCGCTCCCGTCCAAGGTCTCTCCACCGCGACCTGAAGGAGACGCGAAAAATAAGCGAACGGGCGCAACACCAGTCGGCGAAGCATGACGACTACGAGCACCGCGAATCGGGGCGACGTCGAACGCCGCTCCGGCAGCCTCCACTCCGGGCGCCGAAGCGACGCCGGTCGCAATACCAGTTTCGGCTTGTCCAGTCGCAGACTTGGGCGCAGTTATCAACTTGCTCGCCGCGGTCGTGCTCGGAGCTGCATCACTCGGAGCCACTTCCTTGAGCGCAGCGCGAGTGCTTCTGCGAGACGTGCGCGGCATTGAAGCGGTTCTCTCAGCCGACGCCTTTTGCCTGCTCATCAAAAGAGAGTTCACAAATTGCGTCACTGGCGTCGGTTCGCCGGTTGCGGCCACCTTCTTCGCAGACCGCGTGAAAATCTTCGACTCTGTTTTGTTCGTCTTGAATTCTGCGGGCGTCTTTCCAAATGCGCTTCCGATGAGCCCACCGAGAGAGTCCAACCCAGAGAGGGACATCATGCTGCCGGTGGACGCGATGTTCGGAAACGCTCCTGGAGTAAACTTGAACGTGCCCATTCCCGTCGTGGGTGGCGGCATACCGTCGTACAAATTAGTCTCGGCCTTTTTATCGCCGGGCGTGCATAAGGAAGGTAGATCAGCCGTGTTCAGCGCGTCGCCCAAGATCTCCTGCGCGGCAAGATATTCGGGCGTACCGAACATACCCGCAAACGGGTTCGCGCCAGCACCGGCAGCTTTCTCATCCGGCGGCGTCCCCAGGGGAGATGGCATGATTGCATTCAACTGAAACTGTAAGTCTTGCGAATCTTGCGCAGAAACACCGAGTACAGGCATACCGAGCGCGAAATCTTGGAGCGCCGTGTTCACGGTGGTGTCGAAATCAAAGTAGCCACCGCTTCGAGCCGACTTTGTCCTCTTCACCGACTTCGATTCGCGTGCAAGCTGCGCCTTTTGCGATACGGTTTGCTTCGGGCGCTTCGACGGAGCCGGCGCTACACCTCCCTTGGCCGCCGCGCGCTTGCCTCCCACCTTGTCACCGTTGTTGGTCTGGGTTTGCAACGGCTTTCGCGCGTTTTGCTGCGTCGCGTCGTCGAGGCGACGATTCTGGTTCGCCTTCCCGGCCGGTTGCGGGCAGTTTGCTGCTCGGAAAATTTCTCGCAAATCATCCTCGCTCTTCTCTGCCGTTTCCTTCCAACCGTTCCACGAATCGCTCAATCCACATTTCACGCGCATAGCCGCCGCGCCCTTCGGCACGTCGTTATTCGCCAACACGCGAATCGGTCCTGAGACGCCGCTCCCCACAAACTCGTTCGTTTCTTTGGCGTACAAACCAAAGAGCAAACGGAATGCCTTGCACTGATTCGGTCCGTACGCACACACGTGATTACTCGCCTCGTCGATGGAGATGAACAAGTTTCGTGAATCCTTCCACTCATTCTCCGCCGTCGGTTTGGCGTCGGGTTTCGCATCCTTTTGCGAAGCCGCACTCTTTTGCGTCCGCCCTTGCTTCCCAAACCTCTGAATCGCGCTCAAAATCGGCCCATCGCAACCTTTCACGCACTTTTCCCGCATCACCGGCAACCATGAAAACCCTCGTCCATCACTCACGCCCTTCGTCTTCCCGTCCCGCGCGCCCGCGCCTCGCGCCTCGCTCGTCCCGCGCGTCGGCTCAGCGTACACCAGGTACACCACCGCCCGCGCCGTCTCTCCGTTATACATCCGCAGCTCGTACTCCAACGCCGAATTTCGAAACTCTTCCGGCACATCATCCCCGAACGGCGCCTCCACGGCTTCAAATATCCTCGCGCCGCGTCCCTCTCGCGCGCGCTCGCCCGCGCTCGCCCGTCCCTCCCGTTGGCGTTCAAACGCGAGTTCGACTTGGTTGTAACTCCGCTTCTTCTTCCCGAGCTTGTACGCCCTGCGATCGCGCGCGTCATCGACCGGTACGACGTTAAGTCAGTCTTCGCATCCGCGCGTCGTCGCGCGTCGCGCCTCCTCGCATCGCCGTCCGCGCCGCGCGTTCGTCGCATCGCGCGCGCATTCAAATCACGCACCGCACTTCGTGGTCGAGCGCCTCTCCGCGCGCTCTCGCGTCGCGCTCCTCCCCGCCCACGTCCTCGATCGTGCGCACGGGGACGCAGATAAAATCCCCAAACGGCGTCATCGCGTCCTGTCGCGCGTGCACCGCTCGAGGCGCGCGCGCGCCGGGCATGGCGACGTCGCGCGGAATCGATGCGTTGCGTCGCGATGCGCTGCGAACGATGCGTCGCGCGGTCGTGCGTTTCCCGCGCGATCGCGCGATCGACGATCGGCGATCGCGCGCGAGAGATTTACGGTGCGCGCTTTACGCGGGCGCGCGTCGCGTGCGTTTCGCGCGCGCGCGTGGCGTCAGACGCGACCGCGTCGTGCAATGCGGCGCGCGGTGCCCGCGCGACAGCTCCGATGGGCTTTGAAATCCGCACGCGCGTCTAATTGGATATACGGGTATACGGGTGTATTGTGGAGTTTTATATAGCGCATCATCCGGAAAGTGTACGACACTGTTTACCGCATGGCGTGGCGCGCGCGCCCGCGCGCGCGATTGCTGATCCGCGCGCGCGGCAGACGATGACGCCGGGGCGCCGGAACGACCTCACCGTCCTCGCCGCGGTGGCGTCGATCGCGATCTTAGCCAACGGGCTGCGAGGGTACCCGAACGCGGCGCGCGCGAGCGACGAGACGACGCGAAGGGCGACGTGGTGGTGGCCGAGTCGATGACGCCGGACGACGACGAACGCGCGATGCAGGCGCTGCGGGCGACGACGACGGCGCGCGAGGACGCGCGGTACGCGAGGACGACGCTGGATTCGCTGCCGATGGAGATCGTGCAGGAGATTTTGGCGAGACGGGTGCGGGACGACGGCGCGCGCGGGACGACGACGGCGGCGGCGCTGCGATGCGTGTCGAGGACGTTCCGCGACGCGATCGAGCGGGAACCGGCGATGTTTTACGAGGAATTCGATATTTCGTATGGGTTCTGCGCGGCGACGGACGCGAGGATGCGGGCGTACGCGAAAAAGAATGTGTTTGGCGGCGTTCGGCGGTTGAATTTGTCGGGGTGCGGGAAGTTGACGGACGCGACGTTGCGCCTGCTTGGAGAGAGTTGCGAGTCGCTGGAGAGCGTAGTTTTTAGTGGTGGATCATTTACGAAATCGGCCATGATCGCCTTTGCGGAGCAGCGACCGGGTCTGGCGGCGATTAAGATAGATTTGAGCTCGCCAAAGATGACGCCCGCGGACGTACTCGAAGTCTTTGAGTACTTTATCGCTCGCAATTGCGACACGTTGCGAAGTGTCAGTTGCGGACGAGAAGCGCCGTACTCTCCTCACGAGCGCCGGGCGTTCTCGACGCGAGCGGTCAGATTATTCGAGACGATAAGGCGCTGCGGCGAGCTTCGCTCGCTCGACCTCACGAATTGCGGCGAAGACGTGCGGTTTCCGCTCTTCAGCATGCAGCGCGCGCTTCCGCATTTACAAGAGCTCAAGCTAAATCATTTTGGCGGAGAATCAGGATGGCGCATCGTGGGCGATATTGGCGAAGATTTCGAACACACGTGCTGGAAAGACTTGCGCGTGCTCGAAATTGCGGTGTCCATGGAGACGACGAGCGTCGGGCATCGATACGGCAACTCGAACGTGAACGACGAGACGATGATATCCATGTTGTACGGATCGATAGAGAGCATCGAAATTCTCGATCTCACGGGGTGCACGCACATAGGGGACTGGCGCAACCTCGTGTGGGATCGCCTGCCGACGCGGCTCAAGACGCTTCGATGCGCGCGTACCCCGATTTCCTCCGACGACGGTGCGGTGGCGCACATCCTCGCTCATCTCTGTCCCGCGCTCGAAGTCCTCGAGCTTGCAGACGTAGGTGCGAACGCGAGGTTCGTCACCGACGCCGCTTTCGAGCAACTCTTCGCCCACGAAGGCCCAGACTTTCCGCTTCGAGTCTTGCGCGTCCCCGGATCCGGCGTCACCACCTCCACGATCAAACACCTCGTCTCCGGTCGCCACGGCCGCTTTCCGAACCTCCGCACGATCGATTTAGCGTCTTGTCGCTCGCTCCCACGCGAGCTCAGACGCATTTCCCTCGACACCTTCCCGCGCGACAACGTCTCGGCGCTTCGCCGCGCGCTCGCCGCCGACGCCGCCGCCGACGCGGACGCCGACCCCGACGCCGCCGACGCCACCACCACCACCACCGACGACGTCATCTTCGTCGCCGATCTCCGCGACCGCGCCGCCTCGGCCAAACGACCGCGCGCCGCGCGAGAGAGAGACCCGCCTCGCGCGCGCCGACCAAAGCCGCGCGCGTGAGCGCGATTCGCGCGCAAGGCACTTTTTGGATAAAATCATCCGTTCGACCCCCTCCATCGACCGTTCACGACTCAAGAGATCTCGATCTCGTGCCGAAAAAGCCGCCTTTTTCGGGCGAAAAAGCGCCCTCGCGCGTCGCAGTCCCGCGCGCGCGCCCCGCGCCCGCGGCGACGCGCGTCGGCACACACCGCGAGCGCGCGCGGTACGCGCGAATTTTTTCGCGCCCGTCGCGCGCGCCGCGCGACGATCTCGACGCGTCGAGCGCGCGCGCGCGCCGTCATCGCGTCCCGGGAAAAGATATCGCGGAAATGCCCGCGACGCGACGCCGCGCGACGCTCGCGAACCGCCGCGCGACGCGAACGTCGTCGAGCGATCGCGATGAACGCTCGAACGACTCGTCGGCGAGCGATTTAGTGGGCAAGGCGACGCGGGCGACGCGGACGACGAGGCGCGAGGACGGGAAAAGACGCGCGAGCAAGGGGTCGAGCGGGAGCAGCGGGAGCGACTTGAGCGAACGCGCGGGCGACGAACGCGCGGGCGCGTTGGGACGACGAGAGACGCGCCGAAGAACGCGACGGACGGTGGAGAGCGTGAAGCGAGCGACGCCGCCGGAGGCGCGATCGCCGAATACTGGAAGCGATGCGGACAATAAGGATGGGAACGGGGCGCGAAGAGACGACGAGCGCGCGAAGGACGCGAAGGACGCGAAGGACGCGGATGCGGGCGCGGACGTGGGCGCGGATGATTTCGAAGTCGTAGATTTGGAAAAAGTTCTTGGTGAGGGTGAGCGCGTGGTTGGGGTGTTTGGGCGACGCGTTCGCGATGTGGCGGAGTGCTACGTGCGCTGGGAAGGACGGTCGCACGCGCGAAACTCGTGGGTGCGCGAGAGGGATTTGGAGCGCGCGTGTCCGGATATTCTCAGGGCTTTCGAGGCGCAATACCCTCGTGCGGTGTTGGGTGACCCCGTATACGCGGTTAAACGCACCTGGTTGCGCCCGCAACGCGTCGTGAACGCGACGGGCATGCCGCCAAACACGCGCTTGCTCGTCAAGTGGTGGGGGTTACCGTACGCCGACTGCACATGGGAGACGATAGATGGGCACGACGATTTCGACATGTTGCTCGAACGCTACACCCAGTTCGACCACGAAAGTCTCAAACGCCCGTACAGCGTGCCACCGAGCTTGGCAAACGTCGACGAGAGTAACAAACCGAGCAAAGGCGTACAATGCGTCGCACGTTGGCTCTTAGCGACGTGGTTTGAAAAGGAGGGCGTGTGTTTCGTGGATAACTCGCCGCTCTGTAAACACGCCGAGGTCGCGGCTAACTTTATTGCCGATCGAAAGCGCCAGTACGACGAACACGGGCCGTCTCTCATCATCGTCGCCGAGAGCGAGCTGGAGCACTGGTCCCGCGAATTCAGTCGTATTGCGCCAGACGTGAACGTCGTCGAGTACGGCGACTCGGCAACGTGCCGTGCGACCGTACAACAGCACGAATGGTCCTTCGTCGGCGCCTTACCCGGTGCGACCAACGGCGTGTCAACTCCTCGCTTCAATGTTCTCATCACGACGCACTCAACGGTGGTGCTGGACATCGTGCTCTTGCGGCAGGTTCGATGGGAATCCGTCATCATGGTGGAGAATGCGCAAAAGTTCACCGCTGAGACGAGCTCATTGCTGTCTAGACTCGGTAGCCTACACGCGAATCACCGCGTGTTGATGTTCCGCGCCGCAGACTTCTCCGACCTTCACGTCACTTTGAACATCTTGGAATTTCTCAAGCGAGCGCCGACGTCCATGCGCAATCTCGAAGCGAGGCTGTTGAATCTCTCACAAGAAGAGGCGTGCATGCAGACTGCCGCGCTTCTCGCCGTGCTCACGATGGACTATCAGTTCTGCGAAGCTGCTTTGAGAAATAAGCAAGCGCTAGCCGAAGCGGACGCTTGCATGGGGACGCTTCACACAGCCAGGCTGCTCGAACTCTCAGAGATCGTCTTGGCAAGCAAAGTCGCCAAAGAATCGGACCGCCGTTCCGTTTTCCCGGCGTGCTTTGATTATACGTCGACGCAATACCTTGGACTTCTCCATCAGCTCCAAGCCTTGCACGACATGTACCGCCCGCTCATCAGCGCTGAACAGCGGTGATGTCACTGTCTGCTCGCGGTTCTTATTTGCGACGCACACCAATTTTCGCTCCACGTCGCCGTCGACGAAGCCGAGCGGTCGCCAATTTTGACCACATTTATATACCATACCGCACCGTTTTGTCATATCCATAGTCAGTCTTAGTTCCACAGTTCACGCCTCGACACACCCGCGCTTCCGGCTTCATGCGCGCCGACGCGTTCGCGTCCGCATCGCGCGCGCGACCGGTGGCGCAGCACACCGCGTCGTCCGCGCGTCGCCGCGGTCCCGCGCGCGCCGCGCGCGTCGTCGCCACCGCCGTGACGTCGCCCATCCAGCCCAGTCCCGACGTCGTCGACGCGTCGCGCGCGGCGTCCAGCGCCGCGTGCACCGTGGCGTGCTTCGTGCGAAAGGATGCGTTGTCGTTCATGCGGTATCCGAAATCACTCGCGGCGCGCGGACGGTTCGACGTCGAGGGGCCGAGCTTTGGTGAAGTGTTCGAACACCTGGCGAGAAGAGTCGCGTGGAGCGACGCGGACGAGGGAACGCTACGGATGATCGTGGTCGATGTCGACGCGAGCGATGAAGAGATGCGGGCGAGCGGTGCGAGCGATGCGGATGTCTTCATCGCGATAGATGTCGATGATGAGGAGACGGCGGGGAGAGTGCGACGCGCTACGGCGTCGGCGGCGACTGGTTGCGCGCTGAATTCACCGGCGTTGGAGGCGGACGAGCGGATTTGTTATCAGCCGACGCGACAGTTGCGCGCGGTACGCGCAAAATTAACGCCTTGGAGTCAGGCGGCGAAGGATGTACGACTGATGGATCAAGTGAAGGAGTTGTACGCGCGTGGAAATCATCTCGATACGTTGCTCTCAATCTTGTTGCTCGTCGACGCGTCGGGCGCTCGCGTGCCGGCAGTCGACATAAACCAGGACATCACGCTCGGTAACGTTTGGTGCATCGCGAGCAACTGCAACAAACAGTTACTCGCGTGTTACCAGAATCCGCAATGCAAAAAGAGCCTCGATTGCGTGGATGCGTGCGGACTCAACGATCAAGTGTGCACGTACACGTGCATAAGGAGCTATCAGAACGAACAGTTTGAGAAGCTCGCTAGGTGCATGCTTCACAAGCACAATTGTCTCGGGAACGACGCCAAGCGACCGCAGTTACCGGCTGTGCTTCCCATGACGACGTGGCGTGGCGAGATGTTGACGCACGCCGCCGCGGAGCGTATAATGCAAGGATGGCTCGGCGAAAAGCAATACAGTTGGCTCGCCGTCGCTGGGCAAAATCCTGCGTACGATTACTTTCCGAATCAGTTCCAGATATGGTACAAGGATAAGAAAAACAAAACTGCTTTCTGGTATAATCCTGTTTTCAAAGTGAACACTCTCGACGGTCGGAGCGTGTACCGTCGAAGCGATTACCGATGTAGGCGCGCAGAGACACCGGGAACATTTATTTTTTCCTTCATGGACAACGGCGTGACGAGCGAGGAGTACTGGCGCGTCGTCGACGCCGCGGATGATTTGAGTTGGTCACTGTACTACTACGCTGGTGCGGCAAAGTCTGCCGGTCAGTCTTATATCGGTGCTGTTTTGGCGACTCCTGACGGTCTTTGGCCGGCGGAAGATCAGATGGACCGCATCGAAGACTCTCTGTGGCGCGGTTGTGGCGTAAAAATATGGGAAATGTGCCAAGTAGATAACAGCACGGCGCACGACGGCGACGCGCCGCTCGAACCGTTACACGAACCGTCTCTAATGCCTTAGCTGACATCGATTTCACGTCCGTTTAACACTCATCTTTAAGCGTAGTTCCATCCATCAGCGTCGCGCGAAGCCACCCGACTCGCGCTCCGCGCCCTCGCGCGAAGAGCGGACGACAAACAGTTGGCACCGTCGCGCTCATCCGACGTCACTCACCGGCGCGCCTTCTCGCGTCGCGCGCGCGCACGGGCGAGACCGCACGCTTCGTCGTCGTGCGTCGTCCCGTCTCGTCTCGTTCGCCGCGCGCGCGACGCGACCTCGCGCGGGAACGCCCCGCGGGCACGCCAATCCCAACCGCGACCCGCCGGCGTGATTCACCATGGGTCTGTGCTCCAGTCGCTCGCTCGACGCCCAACGCGTGTCGCGCATGCTGCAAGAGAACCTGAAGCTCGACCCGGCGAGCGAGCGAGACCTGATCCGGTCGTATCGGTTGTTTAAGAAGACGGACTCGAACGGAGACGGGAGAATTCAAAAGTCTGAATTCGCGAGGGCGTTCAAACTGGAGCAGGACGTGTTCTTCGATCGGTTGTTTTCGTTGATCGACACGGATGAGAGTGGATACATAGATTTTCGCGAGTTCGTAATCGTGCTCGGGGCGTTTCAGTTGGCGAATGCGACTGGGCGGGTGCGGTTCGCGTTTCGGTTGCTCGATTTGGACGATAGCGGAGCGATTAGTAAAGATGAGTTCAAGGCGTGCATTCAAGCGAGCGTGAACATGTTTAGACATCGAACTAAAGAGGGACGCGCGCGTGCGAATGTGAATGACTGGCGCGACAAGGCGCCGCGGGATATATACGCTGCGTACAAGGATTTATTTGCTCAGTTGGATAGCGCACGCGGTCAAAGCATCATGTACGAAGACTTTGCCAACATATGTGTGCGGTATCCCAAGCTTTTCACACCGGTCAACTACATTTGGACGAGTCTGCGACGCTATGCGGTGCCTGCGGCGGAACTGTGCAAGGTGATCGCGCGCGCTGGATACCAAGGCTTTTTTTATAACTCGATGCTGGAGCAAGGCTGGCCGGGCGTAAAGTTTCACGCGCCGGCGTTGAAACTGCAAGAGCGTAATGTATACATGCGCTCTTTGAGCAACTTGTTGAGAAGAAAAGGTACTTTTATGGACGAAGAAGAGGCTCGCATGAATACGGTTTCGGGTTCCAAGTCGAGGCGAAGGTCCGCCGACCGCGAACTTAGAGGCGGGGGGAGCGCTCCTGTGGTACGAAAACCAACGAGCCCCGAGCGCAAGGCGAAACGTTCGCACTCGAGCACAAGAAGGCTGAGAGACGACCAAGGTGTCGTCGCAGATGATCGAAGGTACACATCGCGCGGTGATCTTCGACCGTATCACTCGAGTGAGACGCGTCGCGAAGTCGAGCAAGAACGGCGTTTTGGACGTGCCGCATCTGTAGCGACGCCCGCGCAAGTCCACGCGCGTGACCGGCGGCCACCACCACCCAGACCGAAATATTGTCGTCAGTTCTCTTGGGGATCGGACGATCCTGATAGCGACCTTGGCAAGCGCGAGTTGCAAGCGTCCAACTCCATCGACCGCGCGTATCGCGAGGAGTACCCGCCGGACGAACCCGATCACGAGTCTTGGCTCGAGGACGACATGCGTCAACCGTCTTCATCGAACATGTCGAGCGCGCGCACGTTTGAGAAGCAGGACTCCATCGAGAAAATTTGGGAAGCCTTACAGGCGTGTCCGAGCGCGCGCGCCGCTCAGCACTACTCTCCCCGAGACTACGTCCCCGACGAATACTATCAACGCCTCGACGACGGCGTGTACTTCAAGAAGAACTTTTCCGCCGCGAAGAGCAGCGGGACCACGCCGCCCGTGTACCAACACGAACGCAGACCGTATTAGCATAGCACCGAATCGACTTTTTAGCGCTTAGAATCATCGCAGTCGACGTTTTTATCCATCATTCTTCGCCGAGCGCTCGGCGCGCGTCCGCACACCGCGCCCATGCCGTCGTACAGCGTGTGGCTCGAGCCTCGCGCCGCGCACGCGCGCGCCATCGCGCGCTTCATCGAGCGCGTCCGCGCGCGCGTCGACGGTGCGCCCGCGTTCGCGCCGCACGTCACCGTGATCGGCGCGTTCGACGCGCGCGAAGGCGACGCGCGCGACGCGTTCGAGCGCTTCGTCGACGACGCCGCGACGCCGCGCGACGCGTTCGCGCTCGACGACGTCGGCGACGAGGCCACGACGCTGGGCGCGACGCGACATCGATGCGCGTACAGAAGGTTCCGAAAGGACGCGCGCGTGATGGCGACGCTCGAGGGGGCGAAGCGGGCGCACGGGACGCGCGTCCCGACGGCGGAGGCGTACGAGCCGCACCTGAGCCTGGCGTACGGAGTGGACGATGCGATGGCGAGAGAGTGGATCAGAGAGGAGGCGGACGCGTACTTTAGGGAAGAGGGGCTGTCGAGAGGGATAGTTGTGAGCGCGATCAGTCTGTGGGAGACGGACGTGGAGGACGACTCGTGCGCGTCGTGGAGGCGAGTGGTGACGCGCGAGCTGCGGGACGCGAAAGTTTAGTGTAAAAAATACAACAATTGTTTAGGCTCCCAGTCGAGTCATCGCTTGTTTTAACGCGGTTTGATCTTTTATTGGAAGCTTGCCCCAGGCCTCGTCCGTCGCGCGCTTGAGGTCGGCCAAATCCACCGGCGTGGGATCGTATCCCAAGGCGGCGAGCGACCACACGCACTTGGCGAGCGATCGCGGCGAAAGCTTCTGTGTGATTGTGTTTTGCGCCAAAACATCGAGCTGTGATGTTTCGAGCTTTAATCCGAGTAAGGATGCGCCCCACAAACCGAGAACTGCCGTGGCCGGATGCAAGTTTCCGCCCGCCGCCTCTTGCATAAGTAGCGCCAGGAGCGCGTCTGCGTGTGCGGCGGGCGGTAGCCATCGCACTCGACCGTACGCGCACAATAACTTCGCCGCTTGTCCAGCGTTCAATCGTTGTGTTTCATCATCTACGAAGCGCCCGACGTACTCTTCGACGACGTCGTCGCCAGGATTCCAGCGCAACACGCCCCACGCGTGCATGATGAGAAGGACGTTTTCATCCTCAAGCTCCTTCCCACGCGACTTCGCCATTCGGCCAAGAGCGACGAGAGTGGAGTCGGAGGGGCGAAAATTCACTTTTGCGAGCGCCCAGAATACTTTGGACACGAGCTCGGCGTCGATGTCGCGTTTGACGGTGACGGCGGCGCACAAAGCTTCGTACGATTCGGCGCTGAGCTCGAGCTGACCTTCGCCGGCACCACCCAAGGTACCTAGCGCCCAAAACATCGAATCGAGCGACCCAATATTCATTCTTCGAGCGCATCGCGGAATCTCTGCGTCGATAGCCTTGACGAAAGCGGGCGAAGGCTGGTGACTCAGTCGAGCGCACGCGTACATGCACATGGGCACGTTGACGTGGCTGTTCGCGCCTCCCAAGTTCTGCGACGCGAGCTGTATGAGCAAAGCGTCGATGACATCGCGCGGTAGCGCTTTGTCCATTCGTGCGAACGCCCAAAGCACGTTACACGATGCCGCATCATCGAATCTACGCAAATTCTTCGCGATGAAATCCGTCGACGCTTTCAAGAACGCCGCGTCGGGAACGTGATCCAAATGCGCCAATCCGAGCAGCATTCCCGAAAGTTCGTCCGCCCTGAACTCGCCCATCTCTCTCGTCGTCGCCGCACACAGCGCTTCGAGCGTCGATCTCGGCGGTTTGAACCGCATTCGCCCGAACGCGTACGTCGCGTTGCTCAACGACTGCGGTTTCAGCCTCGCCCCTTGCTTGGACACTTCGCGTTCCAACCGCGCCGCGAGCGCCCCCAGCGTCTCTTGACTCGGCGTGTATCCAATCTTCGCGAAGCTCCAAGCCACGTTCGCCAATCCAAACGCGTCAAACTCATCCACGCGCGTCGCCACGCTCGCCGCCAACGCTCTAAACCTTCCGTCGTTCGTCAATCCCTCCGCGCGCGAAAAGTCCCGCTCCAGTCTCGACTCCGGCGCCGAGAACTTCGCCACTCGGTGCAGCGCCGTCGCCGCGTGCACCGCATCGAACGCGTCCAAGTCGCTCTCCACGACTCTCAGCGCCGCCTCCGCGGAGTCCGCGTTCGCCAGCATGCGTTGAATGTCCCCGCCTCGTCCCTTCCCTCCTCCGCTCCCGCTCGTCGCGCGCGTCGCCCTCGCGCGCGC
>JACLAB010014187.1_pt1 | contig 21488 bp, 16 predicted proteins | sample 8027921 | NCBI WGS metagenome assembly JACLAB01 (sample SAMN15725117, study PRJNA655200) | protist metagenome | isolation source: fluorescence activated cell sorting (FACS) single amplified genomes of... | place: USA: West Boothbay Harbor, Gulf of Maine | collected 2000-07-19
TGCGCGCGTGCGCGACCGCGCTCGAGCCTCGCGACGCGCCGGGAGGCTCCCGGACGGAGGGGACGGAGGGGAAAGACGCTTTTCGTGTTCCCCCTTCTTCGCGAGAAAAAAAAGATAACGCGCGCGAAGGCTCCTTCGTTTCGACGCCGAACGACGACGACGCGTCGTTCGCCGACGCGTCCGCCAAACGGAGACGCCACCAAAAGCGCTCTGACGCTCGAAGCATCGTCTTCCGGCTGAGCCTTTTTTTTTACCTCGCGTGCGTCGTTTTCGTGGCGGGACTCTACCGGTGTCCGGCCGCGCCGCGAAAAGGTAACTCGAGCGCGTCGTTTTTTTTTCCCTCGCCGACGCTCTCGTCGCCGTCGACGTCTCATCACGACGACGTTCGAAACTGTTCGAAACGCACGATCGAGTCTTACCTGCGCTCGAAACTGTCTTTGGCCGAAGAACGCGAAGCGTCGTTGATTGAAAACGTCGCGGCGTTAAGCGCGGCGGCGGAGGCGTTTCAAAGACAGAGCGACTTTTGGTACGACGCCTTCGCCGAGGCGACCGACACGAACGCTTTCGCGGCGTCGCTTTCGCGGCGGCGGGGAAAAGGGAAAAGGAGGCTTCTTTGAGCGTGTGTTTCTTCGAAGAGTGGGGCCCACTCTTCGCTGGAGCGTCTAATGTCGGAAGAGAGGAGCGGTCAAGAAAGGAGTCAGACGATACTTCGTACGATGTCTTCGTGGGTCGTTTCGAAACGAGCGTCTTCGAGTCGCGCGGGTCCGACGTGAAAAAAAAAACGCGTTTCGTCTTTCTCTTTTTCCAAGAGCGCGAAACCGAACGTGCGAAAGTTGGGAAATCTCGGTCGAGATGTGCCACGGTGTACATTTGGAAATCCCCATGGCCTTTTACGGAAGGGGTTTTTCGGTCGATCGCGGGAAATGAACGACGCTCGTCGCGTTCCGCGCCAAAAAAAATCCACGCGCGCGTCTCTTCACGGGAAAGGTGTTGAACGTGAGGCGCGGCCGCGAGACGCGCCGCGGCGCACACCACGCCACGCGCGCATCGCACGCGCGCGAGACACGCGCTCTCGACGCTCGCTCGTCTCGTGGCTTTCTGTCCCTCGCGGATTTCACACGCATCTCTCGACAGACCGCGCTCGGAGGCGGGACTGCCGAGGATCACGCGACGCATTTCTCGCGCGACCGACTCTCGCCCGAAGCGTCGCGCGCTTTCTTCGAACGCGCTTTCGACTCGCAAACAGCGAGGACGCCGCGGTGCGCCGGCGGTGACCCCGAACCGAAGCACCGGACGCGCGAGAGCGGGCGCGGAGGAGCGTCGCGATGCTTCTCGGCGCGGTGTTTCTCGGCGGCGGCGCGACCCTCGCGGCGCTGAGGAAACGCGCGGCGCACTCCAACGAGTGCGACGATTTCCCCGAGTGCGACCAACCGTCGGGTCTGGCCAAGTCCTGCTGCAGCAGCACCGCGTCCTTGACCGGCGTGCTGGAGGCGGCGGAGGCGGCGGAGGCGGCGGCGAGCGAGGAGGAGACCACGTGCAAGTTCTGCGACGCCACCGCGAGCTGCAGGTTCTGCTTCGCCGGACCCGAACGCGGCGAGCTCATCGCGCCCTGCGCCTGCGTGGGATCGCAGGTACGAAAGCCGTCCAAAAAACTCGAATCGCGAAATCGCGATTTCGCGCCGGACTGTTTTTCCCGGGAAGTCTTTTTTCACAGCCTCCTCGTCGCTGACGTTTTCGCGTCCCCTCGCGACCGCGATCGTCACGCGTAAACCACGACAAAAACAAACATACCCTTGTTCCCGCAGGAGCTCGTACACACGCTGTGCCTCCGCCAGTGGCAGAAGGTTTCCATGCGCACGCGCGGCGTGCGCGAGACCAACTGCCGCGTGTGTAACGCGTCGTTCGACGTGCGGGGCGATCCACCGAAACCGCTCCGCAAACGCGCGGCTTTGTGGTTTTCGCTCAAGGCTCGCGACCGCCTGGACGCGTACACGCGCGCGTGGTGGCAGTCGCTCGTGCACGTGTTCGCTTTGGAGAGAAGGGAGGCGGCGCTGACCGGCGCGAGGCCCACCGTGAAAAGAGCGCTTCAGCGATCGGGAAGCGCCAAAGAACTGCTCGTCGTGTTGGCCTCCGCGGAAGCCGTGGTGTGGGCGGGGCGCGAACTCAAGCGCGGCGGCGAAAGCGGAAGGCTGTCCGGCGAGGCGCGCTTCGTGCGCGCGCTCGCGATGTTCGGCTCGGTGGTCTCGGTGGTCAACAAGCTCAAGGCGTTCTCGGGGGGGAACGTCGCGGGAGCCGTCAAGGCGTGAGTTTTCAAGACAAAAATCGGGAGAGGAGGAGAGAACGACGTGACATGATGCCCGTCTCGCGAAAGACTGAAAAACCCACTCGCGTTTGCGTTTGTACAACAGAAGAAGAGACGAGAAGGACGTGCGAAGAAAGAATTCGATCGTCGCGCGTGTGAGTACCGGGTTTTTACACGAACCGACGCGTCGCGCTCCCGCGCCGCGCCGATGTCTTTCAAAAAATGTAATGTGCGTTTGCAAAAAAAAGCCCGCTCCGCGCGTTCGACTCCGTTCGCCGTCGCGTCTACAGGACTTCATCGATTTACGAATCTTCCCGTCTCATCCTCACTGTTCGATCTTCTCGAGGGCGTCCCCCGGGAACGTCTCGACGTTGTCGAAGGGGAGCACAGACACGGTGACGGTGGCGTTCCCCGCCTTGCTCCACTCCACCTTCTTCACGGTGCCGGTCTTCTCCGCGCCCTGGAAGAAGGAGAAGAAACCTTTGTTCTTGATGGCGACGTAATCGCCGGGCTTGAGTCTCAGCGCGTCGCCGTTTTTCAAAGCCACCTCGCCGCCGGCCCAGCCGCCCGTCAGCAGGTTGTCCCTTGCCGCGAACTTCTTCGCGTCCGCCTTGACGAACTTGCCCTTGCCGAGGTACACGGTGTCCTCGCCGGCGACGTCCTCGGGCAGGGGGTTCAAAGGCGACGATTGCACGGGCGTCTCGTAGGGCTCCTGGATGAACGACTCCTTCAACCCGACCTCGCCGCCGGGCCAACCGCCGGTGAACCAGTCGTCGCGCGCGGCGTACTTCTTCGGGTCGTCCTTCACCCAGCGGCCCTTGCCGATGTACACGTCCTGCTCGTCCGCGGCGCGCACCGCGACGGACGCGCGGCGCGCGGAGCGGGGGGCGCGGGAGGAGACGCGCAGCGCGCGCGTCTGATGAACGAACGAAATGTGACGGGAGGAAAACAACCGAGCCGAACGAGACGCGCCGCGAGGCGAAGCCGAGACGGGTCGTGGCGGTCGGGGGATCGCCACGAGACGGGGGGACGCGCAGGTGTGGCGAGGAAAGGCGGGGGAGGTGCTCGGTCAGCGCGGCGGGCGCGGCGGGCGACTGGGAGGACCGACGCGGGGCCCGGCCGACGGTCGCGGGCGCGATCCGCGCCGGCGCTCGGCGAACATGTTCGGTCACATCTTGAAAAAATACCGCGGAGCTGACACGGCTCGCGGCGCGCCGCGCGCGCGAACACGCGCGGGGCGGCGCAGAGAGAGCGATCGGGCGGTGACGCACCGGCGCGGCGACGTTAGAGGTAACGGCGAACATTGCGGAGTTCTGTGCGTGCGGTTATGCGGCCACGCGCTCGGCGGGCGCTCCCGCGAGGTCGGGAGCCCTGACTAGGCCGAGCGCCCAACTGGAGCGTTGTGACTGGAGGATAATAATCAGCGGTCGAGATTTCACCAAAAAAAAAACGAGAGATCTGGATGAGGAGGCAGTCTCTGAAAAAAGTAAATTCGACACGGCCGTTTGTTTGGATGAACGAAACGAGTTTTGCTCTTCGACACGAAGAACTGCTGCGATGCGAATACAACTGCAGCGCAGCCGCGCGCTGCGAAACGTTTTTTTTTCGTCTGTGTCCCCTCTCCGAGCGCCCTAGAGCTCGTCACGCCGCCCCCGTGGCGATCGCGCGCGCGATCGCCCCGAGCGCCGCCTTCGCGGCTTTGCCGACGAGCCACGCCACCGCCGCGAGCAGCGTCGAGAGGATGGCCACCTGCGCGACGCGTTCGGTGCGCTTCCGGCGCGCGACGCGGCTGAATGTCCAGTCCTCCTTCTGCAACATCTGGATCGTGTTGGGCATGAACAGACCCGGAAGCGCCTTGTGGAAGATCCCGTCCAGGATCAGCGGCAGGACGAACGTCAGGAACCCGCCGTCGAAGCCGCGGCTGATGTCCACCAGCGCCTTGGCGTCCGCCGCGCGGCGCGCCGAAAACAGAGGCAAAGCAGACGTCCACGAGGACGCCGACGGCGACGCGAAATCGCCCTCCCCAGCCGCGGCGGTAGACGCGACTTCGTCCAGGCACGCGTCCAGCACGCACACGTCCTCGAACGCCGAGTTGACACCTAGCCCGAAGTACGGCTTCACGGTGTGAATGCTGTCTCCCAGCAAACAAGCGCCCCCGAGTTCGAGCGCGTCCGATGTTTTGTTTTTGTTTTTGTTTTTGTCGAAATCGAAATCGACGCGGTGCACGCTCTTTTCGCCGGCGTGCGAGAAGGTGGGCAAAGTGCTCAGTCTCCGCTTCGCCATGCGCGCCAAATCGTCATCCTCCACGTACGGCGCGAACATCGGGAACTGCTCGTCGAAGTACTTGCGGAGCTTGTTCTTGGACTCGAGAATCGCGCACGTCTTCGCGTCGCCGGGCTTGACCAGCAGAATGCCCACCAGCATGCCCTCTTTCGTGGGGAGGCACTCCAGCGCGACGCCCTGTTTGGTGCGCGCGCTGTAGTTGAGATCCGACCGGAACTTTTCGGAGGGGAGGTTGATCGGGATGGTCTTGTACACGCGAGGGTTCGTGTCTTTGTACCGAATAACGGCGACGCCCCCGTCGCCGTCCATAGCGTCCAGCACCGCGTTCGTTCGCGTCGCCCCCTCGGCGCCCACCACGAACGGCACGAAAGGCTCCACCACGCGCACGAACGGAGCGTCTTTATCGTTCTCTTTCGTCGCCGACGACGAACTCGAATCAATCAACCCGTCGTCGCCGTTGACGGCGTCCGTCGACGCGGGCTCGCGCGTGAGCGTCGCGCCGCCTCCCGGGAGCCACTCGCACTTCGAGCACGCGGTGTCGTGGAACACAGTCACCTGCGCGCTGTACTTCTCCTCGATCTCCTCCAGAAGCACCGCCACCAGGCGGTCGCGCTGGATCACCTGCGTGGCGTATTTCTTATCGCTCAAGCGCATCACGCCGTCGGGGCTCTGCGGCGACCAATCCATGCGCCCGTTGACGCGCTTGCAATAGCGCAGCACGCGCTCGCACGCGCCCAGCTTCTCGAGCGCGATCTGGCCCCGGCCGGAGACGCCGACGTTGTACGAGCGGTCGGGGTCGCCCCAAACGGCCGTGTCGTCCGGACGCGCGGGGCGACGAAGACGCTCCCAGACCTCGACGTTTTCCCACCCGCGGCGCGCGAGCGCGATGGCGGTGGCCAAGCCAGTCGGGCCGCCGCCCACGATGACGGTGCGCGACGGGGGGGAGGGATTCGGTCGAGCCGCGTCCGCTTCGGCTTTCTTTTTATCGTCCGCCTCGACCTTAGACGCGATCGCGTCGAATTCGTCGTCCATGCTGTGGAACGCGCTCGGCTCGACCTCGAAGGTGACGATGCCGGAATCGCGCGGCGCGTCATCCGACGACGAAGAAGCCTCTGTCTGAGACGCGCCGAGATCTTCGTTCTCGTCGCGAGACGGGAACGTGAACACCACGGGCGCGTCGTCCTCGGTGCCGGCCTTGGGACCCTCGGGCTCGGGGTTGGCGATCGCGCCGGGGGTCTGCACCAAGCGCGAGCGGGAGGCGCGGAGACGCAGACGCGCGCCGGTGGGGTTCCAGGGGGACCGCGCGTGACGCGTCCCGGAGCGGACGACGGTTCCGTGGACGTTATCCGAGTGCGCGGAGGATGCGCGCGCGGAGACCTTCCTCGGCGCGGGGGCGGGCGAGCCGAGGCGCGGCGCCGCAAGAGCGGCCACGGAGGTCGCGGCCATCGCCGAGCCGCCTTGGGTGTGTGCGGATGCGAGACGAGCGCGTCCTGAAGTGACGCGACCTCTCGGGACATGACGTCGCGCGAATAATCGCCACGAGAAGAAGATCCGACACCGATTTCGCGCCAGATTTCTTGAACGGAAGCCGAAAGGAATCTTGATCGATCCTTCCCGTTTCGGTTTCGACTTCAACGAGCCTCCGATGAAGCGATTCGAGCCGCGCGAAGACTCAGAGCGTGCCGACCCGCCGCGGCCCATTCGTTCACAATCATTTCCGGGACGCGCCCTGCACCTGAAAGGCACGATGGCCAAAGGCAACGCGAAGAAACGCGCGGAAGACAACGTGGCGCGCCTGAGCGCGCTACGCCGCGCGATTCTCCTCGCCGTGGGCGCGCACTTCCTGTTGCGCCTCGTGGTGTATCGCAGCAGCACCACCTGGTGGGTGCATTGGCCGCTTTTCGGCTTCGCGGCGTGCGCCTCCTGGTTCTGCTACGCGTCGCTTCGGAACGTCGGCGCGCCGACGTGGGACGCCTCCGGCGCGCTCGTGGACGGCGGCGGCGACTTGACTCTGGGCGGCATGAGCAGTTACTACCACGACATCATCTACATCAGCGTGTTTTGCCTCGTCGCCACTGCGCTCGTCTCGGACTGGATCTGGCTCGCGTTCCTCTCGATCCCCGCGTTCGCGACGTACAAGCTGTGGGCGGACCTGATCCTGCCGTGGGTCTTCACGCCCACCGCGGACGAGGCGGAGGCGAACGCGCGCATGAACGAGACCAAGGAGCAGAAGAAGAAGCGCGAGAGGCAGGAGAGGAGGGCGGAGAACAGGAGGAGACGGTAGGAATCGAAGAGGCGCCGAACGCGAATGAACGCATTCGCGCGATGACAAGCTACTACGCGACTCCTTTCAGTTACGACTCCTCGCGTTTCGTTTCTTCTAAAAGACTCCTTCTAATCCGTCAAACCCGGGTTTTCCTTGTGCCTCTGCTTGACGATCGCGTCGAGGTCGGACATGTACTCCCCGATCACGCGCAGGCGCTCGAGCGGGTTCTCGTCCGCCGCGTACTTCACCGCGCTCCGCGATCGAACGCGGCGGAACAGATGCTCCGTCGCGAAGCACACGCGTCCGTGCTCCATCTTCCGCGTCGCCTCCGTCTTGAGTTTGCCGTCGCGCGCGCGCGCGGTCTCTTGCTTCAACAAGGTCGTGTGCTCCAGCGTCTTTTTAAGCCGCGCGATCTCGTTGTTCAGAGTCAAAGCCTCGTCTTTCTTCTCCTCGACGTACGCCGCCGTCTCCGCGCGCACGCGCTCCGAGTCGTTTGCGAACGAACGGTGCGCGCGAATCAAATCGGCATTCGTCGCCGCGAGCGTCGCGTGCCTCGCCAGGATATCCTCCACCTCCGTGAACCCCGACAAAGCCTCGGGGTCGCCCGAGACGTGTTCCAAGACGGACTCGAGGTAGGAAGCGTACCTGGCGTTTTTCGAAACCTCAGCAGACGCCGTCTCGTCTCGTACCCGCGCCGCGCGTAATCGCTCGGCGAGCGTCTCGATCTCGGCTTCTTTCCACAAACGCGATTGCGCCTCATCCGCCGCGCGTCGCTTGGCGCGCGCGCGCTTGCCGTCGTTCTCCTGCAGGAACTTCCCGAACCGCACGAGGTTCTCCTGGAGCTCTAAGTCTTTGCGCTTGATGATCGCCTCGCGCTCCGCGAAACCCTTCTCCTTCTCTTCGAACGCGGCCCTCTGCGCGTCGAGCTGCGCCTGCGCGTCGAAGGTTTGCCGTCGCTTCTCCATCAGACGGGTCGCGGGATGGACGTGCTCGAGCACGAGCGCGTGCGCCGCGCTGGACGTGCTCGCGGACGCATCGCGGGAGGAGGAGTCGGCTTCGCCGCCGGGGGGGGGCATGATGCGTCGCGCCGGTCGACGTTCCGGCGCGGGGACGGGACAAGAGTCCGAGACGAATCCGGGATCGACGGATGCCTAAAGGGGCGTCCGAACGGCCTCCGACGCGCCGATTCCGACCGGCCGCGACAAGAGCTCGAGCGCGGGGGGTACGGGTCGGAGAGAGACGCCGCCACCGCGCGATGCGCGACTTGGTGGGCGCGGCGCCGAGCGCGGAAACGCCCGGGTCGACCGCGCGGCCGTGGAGTGCGTTGGGGCCGGGCCGGACGACGGGAGTCAACGAGCGCGCAGCGCGCGAACGTCGGACGTGACGATTTTTTTTTTCGTGTCGGCCGTGTTCGGCGTGGCCGAAAGGCGTTCATGAGGATAAAACTCCTTGCCACGTCGCCTCGCGCGTCACTCCATGATGGCCGCGACGGTGTCCCTGGCGCCCGCGTGCGTCACCGTGCGCGGCGCCGCACCCGCGCGCGGCGCGCGCTCCGCGCTTCGCGGCGGCGCGCCGCCCTCGCGCCGCCCGAGCTGGGTGCGCGCGTCTCCCGACGACGCCGCGTCCGCTGGATCGGACGAACCGAAACGCGAGAAGAAGAGCGACGGCTCTACCGCGGCTGGCGAGGGCCTGGAGAACGCGGACGACTGGATCGCCAACTGGAAAGCCGGCAACTTCCCGCGCGCTAAGGGCTGGAAGTTCGGCGACCCTTCGTCGGAGGGCCCGGGGACGTTCTCGGAGGAGGTAAACGCCGGTTCCGGCGACGCGACGGACGACGAGACCGCCGGTCCGGAGGAGGAGAACGCGATCGATCCGAACAACCAGTACGGCGGCGACCCGAACGCGTACGCGTACGTGTTTTGCCACAACCTCATGTCCCCCCCCGAGGACTCGTTCGCGTGCATGTACCTGAAGGACGTTTTGGGCGCTGTGAACGTCCCGCTGCTGACGCCCAGCCTCATAAGGGACGAGGCTTTTGACGGCGAGGCGACGGAATCTCCTTCATCGTCGCTCACGGTGACGGACGCGGTGCGACGATTGCGCGAGACGATCGACGGTTTGCCCGACGACCGCCCCGTGCGTTTGATCGGCTCCTCACTCGGCGCGTACGTCGCGGCGGTGTACGCGAGCGACCCCGCGAACGAAGGCAAGATCGACCGCATGATGCTCCTCGCGCCCACCTTCAAGCCGTCCGCGTGTCTGCACTCGGTGGAGAAAGAGATGGGCGTGTCTCTCGGCGACGCCTTTCGCGACGACTTGAAAAACCATCCCGATTTCCCATTCGCGCCGTGCCGAGCGTACGTCGTGCACGGCTACGACGACGAGGCTTCGCCTTTAGAGAACTCGTTGACGTGGGTGCGTGACGCGTCTGTGAACCTGCGTGAAGGCACGGGCGAGGCGGGCGAAGTGGCGGAGAGGCGTCTGCTGGAAGTCGCGGGGATGGGCCACGGCGTTGAGAACGCGCTCCCGCAGATCAAATCGAGGCTGGTTGATTTTTTCAAGCTTCCGTTCACCGTCCAGGGGCCGTGACGCGAAGCCGTACGTGTTTTTGTGAAGACGGGTACGACGACGCGTCGACGATACGCGACGAGTGGCGAGATGATGTGGTCACCGCGCGCCTTTATTACGACCGTAAGGTATGGGAGTAGACTACCGGTCGTACGATACTCTCGCGTTTAAATGAATCATAACAAAACAACGTCCCGCGTCGTCCCGCGTCGCGGCGCGTCTCCTCCTTTACTCACGCGCCTCTTCCTCAGACGGCGATGAGTTCCTTGCACGCGCCGCTCTCCACGAGGTCCTTGACGTGCGCCCTGGCCCAAAGGTCGCTGGCGACGATGTCGTCCAGGGTGGGGTCGAGGATCAGGTCGTTCTTGTGCGCCTCCATGGCCATCTCGATGGTCTTGTAGATGTCAAAGTAGCCGATTTTCTTGTCCAGGAACATCGCCACCGCCTGCTCGTTCGCCGCGCTGAACACGCCCGTCATGGTCCCGCCCGTCCTGCCCGCGGCGTAGCCCATCGTGAGGCTGGGGTACTTCTCGACGTCCGGCTCGCGGAACGTCAGGTCGCCCATCTTGACGAAGTCCAGGCGCGGCCACGTCACCTCGCTGCACTCCACGCGCTCCGGCCAGGACATGGTGTACAGGATGGGCAGGCGCATGTCCGGCCATCCGAGCTGCGCGAGCACGGAAGAGTCCGCGGTTTCCACCATGCTGTGGATGATGCTCTGCGGGTGAATCACCACGTCGATGTTATCGTACGAAGTGCCGTACAGGTAGTGCGCCTCGATCACCTCCAGCGCCTTGTTCATGAGGGTCGCCGAGTCGCACGTGATCTTCGCGCCCATGTCCCAGTTCGGGTGCGTCGTGGCCTTCTTCTGCAGAAACGCGGGGTCCTCCTTGGCGCAGCGGAGCATCTCCTCGTACGGGACGTCGCGGAACGCGCCGCCGGAGGCGGTGAGGATGATTCGGCGAAGCGCGTTCTCGGGCAAGCCCTGGATGCACTGGAAAATAGCGGAGTGCTCCGAGTCCGCGGGGAGGATCTTCACTCCGTGCTTCACGGCGAGGGGCACGATGGCGGGCCCGCCCGCGATGAGCGTCTCTTTGTTGGCGAGGCAGATGTTCTTGCCCGCCTCGATGGCGGCGACGGTGGGGGGCAAGCCCGCGCATCCGACAATGCCGGTGACCGTGGAGTCCACGTCCTTGTGCCTCGCCACCTCGATCATGCCCTCCTCGCCGTACAGAAGCTCGGGCGCGGGACCGTCCATGTCCTTGATCATCTCGCGAAGCTTCTCGAGATCCGCGCCGTCGCTGATGGAGACCATCTTGGGCTTGAACTTCTTGATCTGCTCCGCGAGCACGTCCAGGTTCTTGCCCGCGCTCAGCGCCACGATCTCGAACTTGTCGGGGTTCTCCTCCGCGATGTCCAGCGTCTGCGTGCCGATGGAGCCGGTGGAGCCCAGCAGAGAGATCTTCTTGACGTTGCCGTTGCCGAGCGCGGGGACGTCGCTGGGGACCTCCGCGCGGCCGGGCCAGCACGCGCCGTAGCGGGACTGCGGGAACAAGGGTGGGGAGTGATGCGGTCAGCTCGGGACGCGTCTCGCGTCGGTGATGCGTCGACGAAACAGGCCCGCGATGCGGTCGTGGGCGGGCGTTCGCGCTAGAGCGTCGCGATGCGCGGAAACCGGATAATGTCCCGGAGCCGGCGTCCATCGGTTTCGGGAGGGAGGCGCACCTCGTTGTTGGAGTCGGCGCGGGCGGCAGCCTTGACGGCCACGGCGCGCTTCGCCGCCTTGGGCGCTAAGGCCTTGGCGGAGGAGATGGAAACGGTGGAGGAGAGGGCCGCCATCGTTACGCGTGCGAGGTGAAGTGCGGGCCGACGCCGATCGGTCTCGGAGACGTCCTTGTGGATTTTCAGCCTTGATTTCGGCGTGCGATTTCGTCCAAGTTGGCACGTCGGTTTCGTTTCGGTTCTCCTTTCAAACCGGCGTTCGCCGTCCCGTTCGCGCGGTGTGGGGTTCGACTCCTGACCGGCGCGCCGATCGACGCGTACGGCGCGCGCGTTCAAGTGATCGAGTCCAGCCTGCGTGTTTTTCGCGCTCGTCGAGAAAGGTGCGGTGCCCGCTCGCCGAGCGCGCACGCACACCCCGACGCGCACCGGCGCGCGGGCCACGGTCGGCGGCGAACGACCGGGTTCGGACGACGCGAGATGATCAAGCTCTTTTCCGCGAAGGACAAGCAGGAGAAGGAGGCCGCGGCGAAGGCTGCGGCCGGCGCGACCGGCCCGAAACAGAGCCCCGGCGAGATCCGGTTGGCGAAGGACATCAGCGAGCTCACCCTGGCGAAGACGATGGCCATCGAGTTCCCTGAGGGCGCGGACAAGATGCTGCACTTCGTGATCACGATCAAGCCCGACGAGGGGTACTACCGGGGAGGCAAGTTCGTGTTCGACTTCAACGTGCCCGCGGTGTACCCGCACGAGCCCCCGAAGGTGAAGTGCACGCAGAAGATCTACCACCCCAACGTGGACGTCGAGGGAAACGTGTGCCTCAACATCCTGCGCGAAGACTGGTCGCCGGTGCTGAGCATATCGAGCTGCGTGTACGGGCTGCAGTTCCTGTTCATGGACCCCAACCCGGACGACCCTCTGAACAAAGAAGCCGCGCGGGACCTCACGGAAACCCCGAGGCAGTTCGAGCTCAACGTCCGCCGCGCCATGCAGGGGGGAAGAGTCGGCGGCGAGAGCTACTCGGACGTCACGCGCTGACGGAATTTCTTTTTAGTCTGCGCGAATACCGCTAGTAGGTACCAGTAGTAGTCTGCGTATAGTCTGCGTATCGGACGTTCTCGTCGAACGTCCCGTTCGAAACCGGGCGCGCGTCATCGTAGGCACGAGAGGTATCGACACGAACGAGACGTCGCGCGTTTGTATGTGTGGTAGTATCGCGCTTTTTGTCTTTCGACGCGTTCGCGAAGACGCGTTCGATGGACTAATCACTCCGCCGCCGCGTCGGGCGCGTCGTCGTCGCCGAGCGATCTCAACGAGACCTCCGCCTCGCTCTTACTCGACGCCTGGCGCGAAGGGCGCGAAGGTCTCGCCGATCTCGGACCCGCGACACCCATCTTCGGCCGCTCCATGCGTGCCTCCGTCTCGCGCGCCCACGAAGCGCTCTCGCCCTTCTTCAGGCCCTTGCGGAAAACAACCACGGACGCCGCCTTCTGCGACAAACGCGGGTCGGACGCGGAGGCGTCGTCGTCGCCGTCGTCGTCGCCCTCCTCCGCCTCTTCCTCCTCCTCCTCCTCCGACCCGGCCTTCACGTCGACGCGCAAGTTATGCGAGGAGAACTGGCGCACGATGCGCGCGGTCCCGCTTCCTATTTTTGCCTTCATCGAGTCCCGCCTTTGGAGCCCGGCCGCGACGATGAGATTCGAACCCGGAGACGCTTGGTCCGCCTCCATATCGGCGTCGCTCCCCGCGCCGCTGCCGAACCCGGCGTCGTGCACGTCATCGTGCACGCTGTCCACCTCGAACCGCTCGTTCTCGTCGAACAGCAAAAGCGTGACGCTCTTGGACGACCCTTCCTTCTTCGGCTTCGGTTTGCTGTCGCTGCTGAAGCTGTCTCTTCTCAACAAACTCACCGCGGGAACCTCCGCGCGCTCGAGCTCCAGGCTCGACACGATCACCTTCGAAGGGTGCACGCCCTGCTCGCGCGCGGCGGCGAAAACGCGCTCGCGGTGCAGATCCGCAAACGCCACGACGTTGGCGCGTTCGAGCGCGTCGTAAAACGTCTCCAGGTACGCGATACACTCGCGCGCCGTCGCGTTCATCAGATTTGTTTTTTTCGCGTTTTCGTCTTTTTCGTTCGTTTCGCGCGTCTCTTCCGTCTCTTCGGTTTCGGTTTCGTTTTTTTCAGCCGCGTCTCCGGTCGACACGTCTCCGCTCGCGGGAGTCGCCGCCGCGTCAAGGCTCGCGACGGCGTCACGCGCGGCGATCGCGTCTCGCGCGTCGTCCACCGCGGCGGCCCAGCCGCGCAGGGTCCGCTGCAGCGTCTCGTCGAAACGTCTGACGGCGTCCGAGAGGTTCAAAACGCCAGTCGCGATGTTTCCAAGCTCCTTTTCTTTATCGCCGAGCGTGAGCCGCGTCGCGCGCGTCGCGTGCTCCGCCATGAACACGCCGTCGTCGACGCGGTCCTCCGGCCGACGCAGAAACCGCGCGCGCGTCACGGCGTCCTCGTCCAGACTCTCGTCCGCGTTGTACAGCTCTTCTTTCGTTCGCGCGAGCTCCTCGACGAGCTCGTTCCGCCGACGCAACAACGCGTCGTGCTCTTGCTGACGCGCTCTGCTCGTCTCGCGCGTCAGCGTCTTGCGCTGTTTGCGGTTCTTGAAACCCTCGATCAAACCCTCGGGCGTGACGTCCGGGATGATGGTGACGAGCTTGCGAATCGCGGCGTCCGTCTTGGCCTCCTGCGTGCGCAACGCCCCGCCGGTCATCGCCGTGATGAACGCCCTCGCGAGTCCGCCCGAAAAGCCGGGAAGCGCGGCTTTGCCTCCGCGTTTGCGGTCGCGCTCTTCCTCCGCAAGCTCCTTGTTCATCTGCGCCAGACGGTTGATGAAGGATTCCTTGCGCGCCGTCATAGCCTCGTCCTCGGCGCGCATCGCCACGAGAGTCATTCTTCGTTGCCCGAGCTGCGCCTCGTACGCCTCGCGGCGTTCGTGAACAGACGCGATCGTGCGCGCCAGCATCGAGCGAGCCTGCGACTCCTCGTTCGCCGCGGCGTACGCCCGCGCGCGCTCCGCCTCAATCGCGGACGCGACGTCTTCTTGATACCGCTTCACGAGCTCGAGTTTGCGTCCGACCCACGGGACGCTCGACTCGGCGGACGCCGAGGCGGCGACGGCGGTCTCGCGCGTCGTCGCCAGGCTAGCGTGCGGGTCGGCTCGCCTCGCCTCCGTGGTCGGGTCGCTCTCGCGGAGACGCAGGATCATGTGTCCGAGCGTCGCCGTGCGCAGACGCTCCTCCTCGGCGTTGCGCTCGGCGTCGGCGACGCGAGCCCTGAGCTCCTCAAGCTTCAAATCCGCCTTCGGGTTGGCGCCGTTCGCGCTTCGCGATACCGGTTTGCCGAAGAGCGCGCCGCCTCCCCCGCGAAGAGCGTTTTTATCGCGCACCTGCAGGTTTTGCTTCGTGTCCCGTTCGGCGAAGTCCGTGACCAGCTTCCCCAGCTCAACCGCTTTCGCGTCCGTCGCAGCCTTGAGCGCGTTGTACTTCTCCGCCATGCGACGCACGGTATCCTTGAAAAAAGTCAGCTCGGCGATAGAGACGCTCGCCTCCGCCGCGGACGCTTCGCGCCGAGCTTTCAAAGCCGCCTTCTTCGACGCGAGCGTCTCCGCCAAACGACGTTCCCTCTCGAGCTTGGCTTTCAAACGTTTTTTGTCCAAACGCTCGTCCCCGGTGCTCCTGGGGGGCTTGGGGGGATGCGCCGCGCGGTCCGCCGCCGACCCGGGCGCGGGCGGCTCGCCAGACATGTCCGGCGGCGCCACGAAGACCCCCTCGCTCGTCACCGTTCGGTACTTTGGGTTCTTGCTGAACCTGATCGAAGGCGCGTACGCGACGTTCGCGCGTCGCGTAACGTCGGCGTCGGCGCCGTCGCCTTCGATCTCCGTTTCGAACCCGTCGCCTTCCGCGTCGCCGCCGCGCGGAGCGCTTAGCGATTCAGAACCGGGCCGAAAGCCCGCCTCAACCTCGGCGAACGCGTCGTAGTTTCTGGACGCGTCGTCCTTCTTCAGGAGCGCCAGGTCCACACGCACGCGGTTCGCGCGCCTCTGCGTCGGACCCACGCCGATGAGCTTACCGTACTCGCCCTTGGTCAGATGCGTTTTCGGGTTGGGTTTCTTCGCCGTCGTCAAAGGTTTTTTCGACGACGACGCCGGCGGCGTCGCCGACGTCGCGTTGGCCGCGCCGAGCGGTGGTGTCGTGACTGAATGCCCATACGACGACGCCGACAGACGTCGCTTCGCCGCGGCGTCGCGAGCGGACACGTTCGCCGCGCGGCTCTCGTCGCCGGTTCGCCTCGTCGTCCCATCCGAAACCCGGTCGCGCGCTGTTGTGCTGTCGTCCCAAGCGCCAGGCTGCGCCGTCGTCGCCGGCTTCGTTTTCACGGAGACGCCCCCGGACGGGCGCTTCGCCACCACCGGCGCGCCGTAGATGCTCGTCGCGCGTCGCGTGGAGGCGGGCATCTGCGCAGATGTCGTGAAGTGTGGGGTGGAGGGAAAAAAAAGCGGTCAGCGGCATCGCGGGAGTGGCGCGGCGCGAGCGGTCACGAGGGACCCGGACCGCGTCTCGGGGGTGCCGAAACCGTCGTGGAATCGTTCGGCAATCGCGAGACCCCCGGGCGGGTGTGCGGCACGGCGACACCTCGTGAGCGCTTCACGAGGTGATTTCAGTCACGATTCAGCCACGTGTGACGGCTTCGTACCTTCGCGTTTACCTTCTTCGCCCTCGTGGGGGTCTCGGGGCCTGACATCGCGACGCCGAAAATGGGCGTTCGTTCGTGCGTTGACCGGCGTCGAAAGCGCGATTAAATGTTACAGACACTCCGTCGCCACCAGGGATGGAGTCGTATCCCGCGCCTTTCGAGCGCGCCGCGCCGCCTCCGTGCTTCGCGGGTGTCTCTAAGCCACCTCCCGCGCGAGAATCCGCCTCGATACGCGTCCGGCGCGCGCGCGACTCGGTATGGTGCGCACGCGGTCGCGAGGGGGAAGAGCGCTTTCGGCCGTTTCGAGAAAAAAGTCCCGGCAGGCTGCCAAGGCTCGAGGATCTGATTTCTTCCGCGGTTCTCTCGGCCACGCGTTTCCGCGGTGTCACAAACGATGTCGTCGCGCGCGGTGTGCGGCGCGCTCCGCGCGGTCGCCTCGCGGCTGGCGTCCGCCCCCGCGGCGTCGGCCTCGCGCCCGGCTTCTCGCTTCGCGTTCGAACGCGCGGGGACGCACACGCGCCCGTCCTACGATCCCCCCCGCGACTTCCGCGCCAAGGCGTGGGCACCTCTCGCGGACGCGCGCCGTCTGGCCTCGGCGCACGCGCTTCGGCGGGCTCCGCCCTCGTTCGCGGCGAGCGCGGGCGCGACGAGGGGCCTGTCGGGGAAGTCGAAGCGCTTCGTTTCGGACGGCAAGACTTCGAGAGGTTCGGCCGCGAGCGGAAAAATCCTCCCCGAGACGCCCCCCCGCACGGCCGCGCGCGCGGAACCCCCGCGCGCGGCCATCCCGAAACCGTCGTCCGTCCCCGACGCCGTCGCCGCGGATGGCATGCCGCGCTACCCCGCCTTGTCCGTTCCCGGCGCGCTGCGGCTGGGCGACTACGTGGGCACGGCCATCTTCGCGGTCACGGGCTCGCTCGCGGCCGCCGCGCGCGGCATGGACGTGCTCGGCGCGACGGTGGTGGGCACCGTCACCGCGGTGGGCGGCGGCACGATCCGCGACGTGTTGCTCGGCCGCGGTCGGCGCGCGTTTTGGATGGAGGAGCCCGAGTACCTGTGGATCTGCGTTTTGTCCGCGGCAGGGGCGTTTCTGGCGTGGCCGCATCTGGAGGAACGATTTAACGTGCGCATAAGCGATAGCTGGGTGGAATACCTCGACGCCCTGGGCGTGGGCGCGTTCTGCGTGATCGGCGCGCAGAACGGTATACGAGCCGGCGCGCCGTGCGCCGCCGCGGTGACGTGCGGGATGTTCACGGCGACGTTCGGAGGTGTCGTGCGCGACGTGCTTCTTGAGCGACCTGTGCGGATCCTGCACTCGTACACGGACATCTACGCCACGACCGCGCTCGGGGGGGCGACCACGTACATGCTCGTTCGACAAATGGGTTTACCTGTCTCGACGCGGATCATCGCCGGCTTCTCCGTCGCCGTCGCGCTTAGAGTCGCCGCCAACAAACACAATTGGCGCCTCCCGACGTACGCGGGGCCTTTGGAGATAAACGACGCCGAGAGTGAGCCTCGCGACACGCGCTTTACGGCTCGGGGCTTCATGAAGAGGAATGCGAAGGAATCTCGAGACGGTCCGAACGCGAACGAGAGAGACGCGGTGAGCGAGACGCGGAAAGCGCCGCGCGTGCCTTCGGGCGCGGCGGCCGCCGCGAGAAAGGGAGACGACGGGTCCGGCGCGAGGCCCAAACTCGCCGAAGCCGCCGCCGCCGCGTGTAGAGCATTCGGCGTGTGACGTGATTATGATCATATTCTGGATTTCAATCGGGTTTGCAAAAATTACGCGTCTACCGGTAGTAAAATTAAATCTACTGCTACCGGTACGATCGTACCGGTACGTACCAGTACGATCGTACCGGTAGTTTCCATTTTTATGTGACTGAATACATTGTAGAAAAATAATTTTTCGCTAATTTTGCTACCGGTACGATCGTACCGGTACGAACGTACCGGTACGGTACTACCGGTACGATTTAATTTACGTAAAATTTTTGCACACCCGATTGAAATCCAGAATACTTTATAAGATACGTGATGCGTACCACGGCGCGTGGGCGTCCGCAGACAGACGCGGACGCGCGAAACAAAAAGCAGCGCAGACGCGCGTACACGCCACTATCCGCATAGAGCTACGTTACAAACCCCGCGACGCGTCAAACGCGACGAACGTCGAGAAAACCGAAAAAAAAAAAAGTCGTCAGTCGACGGGCGCGACGAGTCCCTGCGTGCACGTGATGGCTTTCCACTCGGCGCGCTGCTCTGCGTCCATCGCGTTGAACTTGGGGTAGCCCTCCTTGACGACGCACCGCTCGGCGTTCTGCAGGTACCCCTCCAGCACCTTCGCCTTGGGCGTGCCCGTGGGGGGGACGGAGTCGGGCGTCCAAGCGCCCCCTGTGCTTTGTAAGTACGCCGCCTGCTCGCGGATCACCACGTCGGTGTTCATCAGCGCGCTGAACGAGTTGGTGTGCCCCTGGTGGTCCCACTTGTACCCCGAAAAGTACGCGTCAGCCTTGGCGAAGTACGCCTCTAGGTCGCCCTTGCCCTCGCGGAGCAGGCCGCGCTGGAGCGCGATGAGCTCCTTGGTGTCCGCCACGAAGTCCGCGTCGGACGCCAGCGCGGGTCCCCCCAGGGGCGCCAGCGCGGCGAGCGCGAACGCGCCGGAAAGCAACGCGCGTCGCGAAGGCGTCGCATCGGGGATAACAACGCGCGTATCCTTCGAGGCGCGGACGTCCACCGCTCGGCGCGACGTGGAGGTGGCGCGGCGCGCGAGACGAGGCACGCGCGTCGAGGTGCGCGCGGAGGCGATGGACGTGTGGGTCACGGCGAACATGTGCGAATACCTCGTGGATGCGCGCGTGCGGAGTGGGCGACGGAGGTAAAATGGCGTGATCGCGAAGAAGTCGATGGTCGTGTGTACGATGTCATGAGTTTTCGATAAAACGCGGCTACGGTCGCCGTTGTTCGCGAACGCGCGCGCGCTTCTCTTCGCGCACTCTTTTCGCGCGTTTCATCACTCGATCGCCCCCACCGCTTTGAGCAGGGCGGTGTGCGTGGGGAACGGGTCCGGCTTCCCCTCGGCGAGCGCCGATTGCGAGACGCCCCAGAAAAAACCGTTGCGCCACTCGAACTCCTTCACGGCGGTGGGGAAGTGCGCCACCGCCCGCGCGTACGCGAGCAGTCGGTCGACCGACCCGTGTTGAAAGGCCACGCCCTGCGATTCACCGGTCCCGCGCACGAGTTCCTCGATCAAAGCCACCACTTCGTCTTTGTGCGTCGACTCGACATCCCCGACCGTCGCGCCGGGGTGATTAGCGCCGACGAGCATGAACGCGCTGATCCAGATGAGCTTCTCGAACGCGCTCGCCTGAAACGCGGCGTCGTCGAGCACGTGGCACGCCAAATCGGCATTCGCGAGCCTCGCCTTTAACGCCTCCGCGTGCTTGCCGTTCGCCGCGGTCAGGCCCTCGGGGTTGACGTCCGTGACGCCGTCCGTGGGCGCCTCGCCGAGCTTCGCCACCGCGAAGTACACCAGCGCTTGCGTGCACGCGCCGAGCCCGACGCCGTCGAGGTAGCCCGCAAGGTACCCGTTCTGCAAAAACACGAGGTCCTCTCGTCGTGTCTCGGGGGTCCAGTCGATGACCCCCTGCAGCGCGTCGTTGCGCGTGCAGACGTAGATCGGGCCGGAGGCGGGCTCGGACGGGAACGGGTCGCCGCGCTTGACGATCACGTCGCCCGCGGGGCCCATGTCCTTGAGGGCGCTGCCGACCCGGCCACCCCCGACGATGATCGCGGGACCGACGTCGGAAGACGCCATCGCGCGGGGCGAGACCGCGGCGCGGGGCGCGCGCGCGGGGCGAGAGGCGCGGCCGAGGCGAACGCGAGCGGGGGGGACCGCGGGACCGCGGGACCGCGGGGTCGAGAACATCGCGCGCGCGCGTGTGCGCGCCGAGTCGGCGCTTTCGGATAAAGGCGAAAAGGAACACGTCAGCAGGACGCGTTCAGACGTTTACGTCAACATGACGTTTCTGTCAGAGACCTCCTCGGACGACGCTCCCCTCCGCGCGCCGCGACGCGAGGACGAGTCAAACCTCTTTTCGACTTTTGTTCTGTGCGTATCGATAACACAAAAACGGTTACGGGTATCTAACAAACGATCGAGTCGAGTCTTCATCGTTCACGCCACGACCCCACCCCGCACGGCGTCGAGGACAGCCATCTTCTTCAAAACCGATCCGCGCGCGAAAGAAAAGCGCGCCGTCGCCAGGCGCGCGTTTTCTTTGTTCCAATCGTCGTCGGCGCCGTCGGGAGGCGGGCACATGCCAATCTGCGCGCACACCTTCTCGGCGTCCGCTAAAAACGCCGTGGCTTTCTCAACGATCGTCGGCGCGTACGTCGCGACCGCCGCCTCACACGTCGAGGCTAAATCAAACGCGGTCGCGTACTTCTCGCACGCGTCGTCGGCTTTCAGCAAAAGCGCGGCGACGGTGTCGTTGCTCGTGACAGCCTCGTGAAGCGCCTCGACGCCGAACTTGCACTTCAAGCAATCCGCGGCGGACGTGTCTGTGTCACTCTCGAGTGAGCGCAAATCCATGCGCGTCCGCGTCGCGACCGCGAGCGTCGAACTGAGCTCGGCCGACGCGTCGAATGATGACAAAGAACCATCCGTCTCTGGGCAGAACCCGACGGCGCCGCATAAACCGGAGGGGGTGACGTCGTCGTTCACCACGCCGAGCGCGTACTCCACCGCATCCTCCATCAGGCGCTCGCACTGATACCCATACGAAGTTTTTAAGCGATTACAGAGAGGGAGTGAGGGGAGTGTTTTTGTCAGCGCGCACTTTGTGCGAACGACGTTTCGCGCGAAGAACGACCTTTTGACGAGAGGCGGACGTCGAGAGGCTCTTGGTTTTTTTTAGGACGTTTTTCGTTCAGAGGGAAAGAAACCGACACCACCGACTGACCGAAAAGAACCTGGAAAAGAAAAAGTCGTGGTTTTTCGAGGTGACGTCGGATGTGACGCGACCCTGTCGGATTTGACGCGTCTCGGGTCGCGGGCGCGTGTGGAGCGCGTTCCCCGCGCGCGCGCCTCGCGAACGCTTCGTACCATCTCCGCCTGTTCGCCCGCCTGGTCCTCGCACAGCTTCTTGATCTCCTCGCCCACCTGGTCCAAGGTGGAGGGGTCGTTGATGTACTCCTCGCCCTCGGCGACGAACTTCTTGCACGCCCCGCAGGCGAGATCCGCGGGGTCCGCGGCGACCGCGCCGGGCTCCTGCAGGAGCGCACGCGCGTCCGCGCCCGAGGCGGCGAGCGCGGCGAACGCGCCGAGGAAGAACACGCGCTTCGAGGGCATGGTCGCGCGTGCTGGTGCGCCGTGGGAAGTGCCGGTCCCCCGCGTTCGCGAAGAGACGGAGCTGACTGGGGCGCGTGGTTCGCGCGAATTTCAGATTCGGCGCGCGATTTCCAGTCGTCGAGACGTTCGATGGGCACCACACTTCTTCGCGCGCTCTCGGGAGATGAGCGAGTCGTCCAGCGGGAGCGATGACAACTTCGCCGCCGAGCTGGAGGCGCAGATGACGGTCGCGGAGACCCCGGCGAAGACCCCG
>JACLAB010009877.1_pt1 | contig 21482 bp, 20 predicted proteins | sample 8027921 | NCBI WGS metagenome assembly JACLAB01 (sample SAMN15725117, study PRJNA655200) | protist metagenome | isolation source: fluorescence activated cell sorting (FACS) single amplified genomes of... | place: USA: West Boothbay Harbor, Gulf of Maine | collected 2000-07-19
CCATATCGAATCAGACGATCCAAGAGTCTCAGAAGTTCCTCATGTTGGTTCGAGCGTACCAAATATTGGGCCATCATGCCGCAAACCTGGATCCACTCGGATTGAGCGAGCTGAAAGAGACGCCCGAGCTAGACCCCGCGACGTATGGATTCACGGAGGCCGATCTGGACCGGGAGTTCTTCGTCGGCATCTGGAACCAGGAGGGGTTCCTGAGCGAACATCGTCCCGTTCGGACGCTGCGCGAAACCCTGACGAGACTGAGGGAGACGTATTGTGGGACGATCGGATATGAGTATATGCACATCGCCAATCGAGAGAAATGCAACTGGATTCGAGCGAGGATCGAGACACCTGCTGTTGAGGAGTTCAGCCAAGAGAAGAAGCTCAACGTCCTGGATAGGCTCACGTGGAGCGAGCGTTTCGAGTCATTTTTGAACAACAAGTTCTCGGCGGCGAAGAGGTTCGGCCTCGAGGGCTGCGAGTCCCTGGTCCCGGGCATGAAGGCGCTCATCGACCGGTCTGCGGAGCTCGGCACGGATTCGATCGTCATCGGCATGCCGCATCGGGGCCGTCTCAACATCCTGGCCAACGTGATGCGCAAGCCCATGGAGCAGGTCTTCTCCGAGTTCGCCGGCAAGACGCCGGCCGCCGGGGACGGCAGCGAGACGTACATGGGCTCCGGGGACGTCAAGTACCACCTGGGCACGTCCTTTGACCGCCCGACCCTTTCTGGAAACATGATTCACTTGTCTCTCTTGGCCAACCCGTCTCATCTGGAGGCGGTCAATACGGTCTGCCTGGGGAAGGTGCGCGCCAAGCAGTACTATGGAGACGACCCCCAGCGTATCAAAAACATGCCGATCCTGATGCACGGTGACGGCGCCTTTGCGGGTCAGGGGATCGTATACGAAACATTGGATATGAGCGGGCTTCCCGATTACACGGTCGGAGGGACGATCCACGTGGTCGTCAACAACCAGGTGGCCTTCACGACCGACCCCAAAGAGTCGAGGTCGTCGCCGTACTGTACGGACGTCGCCAAGGCCCTGGACGCCCCGGTCTTCCACGTAAACGGTGACGACGTCGAGGCGGTCGTCAGGGTCTTCGAGCTGGCCGCCGAGTGGAGGAACACGTTCCATTCGGACGTGGTCATCGACCTGATTGGCTACAGGAGGTTTGGGCACAATGAAATCGACGAGCCCATGTTCACCCAGCCCCTCATGTACCAGAAGATTCGCAGCCATAAGAACCCTCAGCAGCTTTACAGCGAGCGCCTGCTGAGCGAGGGCAGCGTCTCGAAGGACCAGATCAAGGGGATCGTGGACAAGGTCCAGAAGACCCTCCACGACAACTTCAACTCCGCGAAGGACTACAAGCCGAGCGTTTCCGAGTGGCTGAGTTCCGTTTGGAAGGGATTCATGTCGCCGTCGCAGCATTCGCGCATCAGGAACACAGGCGTGCCGCTCAGCCTTCTGAAAGAGCTCGGGGAGACCATCACGACAATCCCCGAGGGGTTCACGCCGCATAGACAGATCGCCAAGGTTTACGAAACGCGAAAGAGGATGATCTTGGATGACAATGAGCCCATTGATTGGGCGACCGCGGAGGCACTCGCGTTCGCCACGCTCGTCTGCGAGGGCAACCATGTCAGGCTCTCGGGACAGGATGTGGAGAGGGGGACATTCAGCCACCGCCACGCGGTGATCCATGATCAAAAGACGGGAAAGACGTATACGCCGCTCGACAACGTCCTGAGAGACCAAGAAAAGAGCCAATTCACCGTCAGCAACTCGTCTCTCTCGGAATACGGCGTCCTCGGATTCGAGCTTGGCTACTCGCTGGAGAATCCCAACTCGTTGGTTCTTTGGGAGGCCCAGTTCGGAGACTTCGCCAACGGCGCCCAGATCATCTTTGACCAGTTCATCTCCAGCGGAGAGTCCAAGTGGCTCAGGCAGAACGGGCTGACGGTCCTGTTGCCGCACGGATACGATGGCCAGGTACGCCGTGTCTCGATAGTCGATCAGTGATCGCGACTGCCTGTCTGACTCTTTGAGTGGATCAAATATATGAACTTCTCACTCACTTTTGCTTGCACTGCCTCAGGGCCCGGAGCACTCGTCGGCCCGCATCGAGCGCTTTCTGCAGATGGTCGACGAGGACCCGTACGAGGTGCCGGCCATTGACGAACAGCAATGGTTCACAGGAGGACATCTTGGATCGCAGATCCAGTCCACCAACATGCAGGTGGTCAACGCCACGACGCCAGCGAACTATTTCCACGTCCTCCGACGCCAGATCCACCGCCAGTTCAGGAAGCCGTTGATCATCTTCACGCCCAAGAACCTTTTGAGGCTTCCGGAAGCACGATCGCCGTTATTTGAGTTTGACGACGACTCGGACGACAAGTACATCAAGGGAGCGCGGTTCAAGCGACTCATCATGGACGATAGCGAGACAGACAGGAGGCCGATGCCCCCACAGAGGCCAGATGTTAAGCGGCTGGTCATGTGCAGCGGTACGTTTCGTTTGTTCTTCGTCATAGGTATTCGAGGAGATAGATGGGGTCCTAACGCGTGTTGAGGGGTTTGTGCCGGTCCCCGAGACCAAGGTTCGGGCCCAAGTGGCTCTCAGGCACTCACTCGTCCGTTCGCGTTTTCGTCAACCGCAGGGAAGGTACGTGGCTTTTGGCGCTTGATCCCAGAGCTTCAGCGGCACTGAGTCCGGCGGCGCCTCATTTTTGGGGAGGCCCTCGGCGATGCACCGAGTACAGAAACAAACAAAGTCGCTCTGCTGCTCCACGCCCCGGCCCTCGGTCACTCACCATCCCCCATTACGGTTGTCAACAGGTATATTACGAAATTAACGCGGAGAGAAAGAAGCGCGGCCTTGAACAGGAGATCGCCATCGTCAGGCTTGAGCAGCTGGCGCCGTTCCCGTTCGATTTGGTTGGCCGCGAGATCAGGAGATACCCGAACGCGGAAATCGTCTGGTGCCAAGAGGAGCCCTTAAACATGGTACGTTGAGTGATTTTTGGATAACGAGATCGCCTGGGGTGGGTGGGAGCGCGTTGGAATCGGTCTGCTGCGCTTGCCTCCCCTGCCGCCGACTCGGGCGGTCCCTCGCGCGACTCGCCCTCGCCGATAGCTGACTAATGATGAGTGATAACTCGTGATAACTCGTGATCCATACCCTGCTTGTCCCTACAAACTCCAGGGCGCGTACACCCACGTACAGCCGCGTCTCCAGAGGTGTTTGGAGGAGGAACGAGACGTGGTTCCCACGCGCATCACGTACGCGGGTCGCAGAGCGAGCGCCTCCCCGAGTACAGGATTCGCCGGTACGTGTTGGCCAATGGCCTTTTGCACGAAGATCCCGAGCCCTCGAGGGCTCTTGGTGGCTCTTGGTGGCTCGGGCCCACTCGGGGCCATCTTTGCTTCTCACACGGGACGCCCGCGCGGAACTCGTCGCCCTCTTCCCGCGGGAGCGGACACTAACTTGCGTTTCGCGTTCATCGCCCGCCCTATTCCTCAGGTGTCCATGCGAGCGAGCAAGCAGCCCTCATCAACCACGCCCTCAGCTTGACGTGATTTCCCAAAACGGGAAATTACCGAACTCGGTAATCATTTCTATCGTAAAGAAAGCACCCGTACTCGTGTAAACGTAGCGACACCGTGTTGATAACGTGGTACAAGGGCAGCGACAGAGGAACGGTCGGCAAGAAGACATGTCGCAGCCCGAGGGTGAGGACGTGGCCCTGGCCAAGCTCCTCCAGCAGCAGGAGCGGGCTTTCCTGGAGCTGCGCGGTGCGCCACTGGTCCAGGAGGAGGGACCGCCGCCCGGCCTGACGGAGGACGAAGAGCTGGCCTGGAGATTGATGCGCGAGGAAGAGGCCATGTTCCAGCACCGCATGTTGGCCATGGCCGGACTTGATCCAGCAGGATCGACGGGCGATGCTGCTGTGGACAGCGGGAGTGCTGAAGACCCGGAAAACGCGCCAGATGCGCGTGACGACCACCAGGCCGGGCAACACGGGGAGAGTGACCGGGCGGGCTTTGCCAGCATGGACCCAGAAAATCTCACCTATGAGGAGCTGACGACCCTCGGGGAGCTGGCGGGGAAGGTGTCGTGCGGGCTAACCGAGGAACAGGTCGGAGGGCTGATGCACTCGACCTACGGCGAGCTCGTTGAGGCCGACGGCGGGCGCGGCGACGAACCCTGCATAGTCTGCCAGTTGGACTTTGAGGCGGAAGATTCCACGATCAAGCTGCCCTGCTCACACGTGTTTCACGTCGAGTGTCTGCGGCCTTGGCTGTCTCGTAGCAAAAAGTGCCCTTACTGCTCGGTGGAGGTCGAGGGGATATAATGGTGCTGAGGGTGATCGATACGGTAAAAATATCACGAGAATTAGTCGACCAGCTCTTGTCGGACCTGGAGAAGAGCCTCGAGCACTTCGGCCGCACAGGTTGATCCGGCGGTGGTTGATCCGGCGGTGGTTGATCCGGCGGTGGTTGATCCGGCAGCCGCCCCATTCGCCGCCGGCGAGGCCGGCGTAGTTTCGTGCTCAATATCGTACATATACGTAGAGTGAATCGTGATACGCTCGACCGGCATCACAAAGATGCCATCGCGCGTCGTCTCGACGCCTTCCATCGAGCGAAGCGTCTCGAGCCCCTCAACGACCTCCCCAAAGATCGCATAGTTCATGTCGAGATGGGGCGCTGGTCCAAGCATGATCGAGAAGCTCGAACCACCACTGTTGGGATCGTCGTGGCGCGCAAGCGACAAGAGGCCGGCACGATCATGTCGAAGTTCCTCGTGCACTTCGAGCAAAACAGTCTTTCGCGCTTGCTCGCGTTGCTCCTCGTTCATCTCGAACATCAGGTTTCCCTCGATCCCCGCCACCTGGGCCACGAACCCCTTGTCGACGCGGAAAAAGTGGTTACTGTTGTAGGCGCCGAGCCCGAGGAGCGTGATGATGTGTCTGGCCGTGGCAGGTGCAGCCGTTTCGTAAAAGGCCAGGTGCAGATCGCCGAAGCTTGTCTGAAGCACGGCTCTCCGCTTCGAAAGCTCATTTAATGATGATGCGGACGATCGGGCCGAAGGGAGGAGGAGGACGACGACGACGAGAAACAGGAAAGGAAACATGTTTTTTTTCAGCTGCATGCAGACGTAAAAGTCATAGCTCAGGGATCCACAAACTGTCGCCCGACCAAGATGGTGGTGATGGTGAGGTGATGAAGATGATGATGATAACGATGGGCGCCCAGAGGTCAGGGCCCAGGTGAAGCCACCCTCTTGCCGGCTTGGCGCCGGCATTCCATGTCGGAGAGACCCGAGACGTTGTCTCACCAGGCAAAAATGTTCGCAGTGGAAGGGTTCGAACCTCCGCGCATAACATGCAATCGTGCTTAAAACCTGCGGGAGCGCGGAGCCTACGGGTGAGCGAGGTGCTGTGGGTGCACAGACACACGTGCCAGTCACGTACGACCTCCTTAGACCACTCGGACACACTGCGAAACGGGGACGTCCGGGCGACGTCGAGCATCACACGTGATTTTGGCGACACTTTTCTCGATCGGTTTCAATCGTTCATTTCGACCTCTTGTTCTTCTTGGAGGGCGTTTTGCGCTTCAGACTCTTGCTGTTCGTCCTCCCTAGGGTCTTAGGCGGTGGCGCCCGCGCTGGGATCGTGGGGAACGCCGTGGACAGCGCCGAGGTCGTCCCCTTGGTCTTGGTCTCGTCCGTCCCTGTGATGGTCGTCGTCAATGCTGCCTTGTCCGTCCCTGTGTGACTGGCGGTACTGGCACTGCCCGACGACACAAGGTACTCGACCAGACCGTGTTGTTTCGCGATAACGAAGGCCTTTTTCATTCTCTCCCCGTGGTCGTTGATGTTGTCGTTGGTGTTGTCGCTACGTCGGTGGTTCACGTGATTCTTGGACTCGCGTCGCGTCGCTTTCGGTCAGGGTGGCGTTTTCGCATGACGAGCGCGCGAGGTCGAAAGAGACGCTGGCGGTGGTCAGAACCTGCTCGCGATCGAGAGAAAAACAAAAACAACAGTGTTTGGAACACCGAGCCGACCTCCGCGTCTTCACACGCGTGTCTTCGCCTCCTATCGTATCCTGTTCCTCCTTCTCCCAACGCGTCGCCCGGTAGCAGCGCAAAAAAGGTAGGATGAGTGCCGTCTACAGGGGATGTTCGCTTGGCGACGCGCTCGTGGACGCGCTGGACGTCCTCGTCACCGAGGGGAAGATCGACGGCCCTTTGGCAGGCAGGGTGATGCAGTCGTACGATGAGGTCATGGCGGTACGTCTCGTTCATCGTGGTGGTGGTGATGACCTTCACAACGCGAGCTCAAACACCCCTCACTCGTGGTTTCGATACGAGCAGGAAACAATGGAGAAAAAGGTGACGGGCAAGGGAACCCTCAAAGGAAAGCTTGATGTTTACCGGTACATTGACAATATCTGGACGTTTGTGGTGTCCAAGGCGACGCTACGCTCTGCGTCGCACCAGGCCGTCCCGAAGAAGGACGAACACGAGGACGACGTTGAGGGCACAGTGAAGCTCACAGTGGTGGACGCCAAGCTCTTGAAACTGATGAAGGGCAAATGATATTTATTTAACGATCATGATTGGTACTGATCAGTACCACGTCCACTTGGGACTTCTCCTGGTTGCGCAGCGGAACAGGGTCACGGGCTCGTACGCGTCCTCCCCCACGTCGACGAGCGCCTGTCCAAACATGCGCTGGATCTTTTTGAAGTGCCCACTTCGTCGCGTTTCCAGCCACAGAAGGCCCTTGGGGTGGGGTACGTGGACCACGTAGGCCCGCGGTGTCACGACGAACAAGAACCCAGTCTTGTGCAGGTGCCAGGCGTGCATAGCCCTGTTGTTTGCGCAGAGGTAGAGACGGGGTTAGGCGGGTGAGTTCGTTAGTCAGTTCGTCGGTTATTGAGAGAGAATGAGTGAGAGAGTGAGAGAGTCGGTCAGCCGGTCAGCCGGTGGCCTACACCGTCAGACAAACGCACCTGTTCAATTTGAGGCCTCGGAACCGCTCGTCGTACCATGGAAGGGTAGCCCTCTTCGCCATGAAAACGGGCTCGTATTCCTGGTGTAATCCCTCCAAGACAAACGGTGCAGAGGCATTAAACCACGCCTGGAGGTCCAGGTCCTCCTGCGCCTGAGGGCTCCGCACCGTGCGGTGTGGGCCAATCTTACCCTTCTCGTTCATTGACTTGAGCCGATCGATGCCTTCTAGGGACCGGTTGACCAATCGAGACGTCTGAAGGGGATCGAGTTCCTCGTTGGACACGACAGTGACGGTTGGAAGCACGATGACCTGCCTGTTGTTGAGAACCCGGTTCAGTGTCTCGTAGAGGCTCATGATATGCAACTCGTGCGACAGGTCCGCGTTGGGGACCGTATCCACGTCCACGACCAGAACGTTTTCAGCGTCAGCGAGTTGTAGGGCCTTGTTCCGTAAGGCGTTGATCGGATACAACTGGAGCCAAGGGTCGTTTGCTGTGTACTCCTCGTACGCGAGGAGCACGTCCAGGGTGCACGGCAGTTGCAACTCGTGGACCTTGTCGAAAAAGGCGCCCACCTCCTTTTCGGCTGCGACAAGCGTCTCGTGGACCAACGCGTCGTCGGGGCCCTCGTCCCTCCCCGCGTTGCCATACGAGTCGCCGGCACTTGCCCCTTCGTCATCATCAACGTCGTCGTAACCATCACCGAAACCCTCGTCGCCTTCATTTAGTTTCCTCGACCCACCGGCAGGTTCGATACGGTCGAAGTGAATCGCCTGGGGATAAGGCATCTTCACGTACACGGCCGCGGCGATGCGGCTGGTCCACGTTTCGCACTGAAACTCGAGCTTTGGCAGCTGGTCCAGCGTCAAGTGCGTGACAAGCGAGACGTCCGTCATTTTTCGCATCTTTGAGGACTTCCATATCTGTCTCACCAGCAAGTTGGGCACCGTCGGCGGGTACTGGCTTCGACACGACCCGTGGAAGCGCCCGGTGTTGTTCCCTGGCAGCGGGTCGACCCGCTCCCCAGTCTCGTCATCGCCGCAATTTGAGACACTTTCCTCCATACGCAGACGCTTTTGCTCCTCAAGAAGGGTTGCCAGACTTTCCTGGGGATCTTCGAGGATCTGGTCCGTGACTGAGCCTGTGAGGAGCGTGTGGCTTCCAAGGATGCTCGAGAGGGCATTTTTCGCCCGCTGCGTGCTCCCCCTTCTCGTCGAGGAGCCAATTGTGTCCACCGAGAATCCGCGCTCTTGCGAGTCGACGCTTCGTCTCATCGCGCCCAGGTCGGCCAGGCCGTCGGGTCGGGCGAGCAGCAGGTAGACGGCCATGGTCGCTAGGCAGCACGCGAACAGGAGCGTGGCCCGGCCTCGTGTGTCTACTCTTTTGGTCGAACTCATATATCTAAGTGTAGAATGGGCCGCAGCGCGGCGCGCCAACGATGCTTTCTCCAGGGATCTCTGACAACGAAACGAGAAACGCTCGCCAGTCTTTTCGAGCCAGGCGTTGACGGAGACAGGTCGGTGGATTGGTGATTACTAGCAGATGAGAAACGAAAGAAAATTTCTTGCGTCAAACCGGCCTCGCCGACCGGCGACTCGTCTTGAGAGGAGCGAGCAGCGAGCAGCGAGCAGCGAACGCGGCCACCGCCATCACCTCCTCGATGGGTACATGTAGAGGCCGTTGCTCGTGTGGATGGTGGCGCCGGTCGTCATACCAATCTCGTGGTCCTCCTTCAGCCTGAAGTCGAATTTCTTCAGAACGACGGCCAGGGCGACGACGGCCTCCATCAGGGCAAACTGGTCACCGACGCACTTCCTTGGACCGCCACTGAACGGAATATACCGGTAGTCCGTGTTCTGTTCGGAGGGAATGGGGTCATCGAGGTTGAAACGCTCTGGCTTGAAAGCCTCCGGATCGTCCCAGACGTCCGGGGAGTGGTGAATGTTGTAGACGCTGATCATGACATCCTGGCCGGCCGGCACGGTGTAACCTCCGGGGAGCTTGTCTTCGACAATGGCACGCCGGAGAAGCACGGGAGGATGAGGATAAAGCCTCATGCTCTCGTTAATGCATCTCATCGTGTACTTGAGCTCCTGATACTTGGCCAACGTTAGCGGCGAGTCGTCATCACCCAGGACGCGGTCGACCTCCTCCTGAGCCTTCTTCATGGTTTCGGGGTTAGTGACCAGCAGATATAGAGTCCAAGTGAGAACGGAGCCAGTGGTCTCGTGCCCGGCCACGAGCATGGACAGCAGGTCGTCCCGGAGCTGCACCGACGATACCTCCTCCCTCGAGGCGATTAGGAAGCGCAGAACGGACGGATCGCTGTCGTTGATGTAATCCTCATCAAAAGTAGACGCAGTCTCTTCTGCCTCTACCATGGCCTTGCATTTGGCAATCAGCTGCTCGGTCGTCTGCCTAATGAGCTCGACGGCCTCGAGGGCTTTCCTCTGCCTGGGGATGAACGGGGCCAGAAAGGTCAGTTTCCACAGCGGCAGGACGTCCGTTGCCCGCTGTTCAGTCTCCTTGAGGCTCGTGTATACCGCTTGAATCAGCGGAGAGTTGGTCGTCAGGGAGTTGAAGTCATAGTTGAACACCTGCCGAACAAGGGTTGAGCACAAGTGACATCGGGGTCTTGACGGTCGATGGTGACGGCGTGAGTGCCACCAGCGATCGTCCACAAGACTTCACAAGTCAGCTCTTTACGGTGCTGGTGGTGGAGATCTCTGCTCGCTGCCCACGCCCGAACACCATGCGAATCTAGGATACGTACCGCCTTGCCTATGACATCCAGGGTGAGCTGGGAGAAGTATGCCTCCATGTCGATGGCCTGGTCTTGATTTCCGGGGCTTGTATCCAGCTGCTTGTCGATCTTGTCCACCATCTGGCGGGAACATGCGTCGAAAACCCGCTCGATCATGACCTCCAGGTACCCCCGGTGCAGCGAGGGGCCCACCGCCCTGCGCCGGACCCTCCACGCCTCTCCCCCGCTAATGGCGAACCCCTGACCGAAGAGAAATTCTGACACCTCGGCCACGAGACCCTTGACGTAGATTGGCTTTGATGGATTGTCGGAGGTCCGCAGGACGTGCTTGGCAGCCTGTGGCTCGGAGATGACCAAGAAAGAGCTCGCCGGCCCCGTCGGCAGCAGGTAGACGGGGCCGGTCTCCACCATCCACTTGTATAATGCCTTGAAGAGCGCCCCGCCGAGCAGATCCTGGATGTCCTCGGGTTTGGCATCCGCAACCGGCACGTCGCCCTTGCCCCCCCACAGGCGGCCGAGCTGCGTGAGCCAACCCGGGGAGGTGAAAGAGGCCCCGGCGCCCTCGGCATCGATCAGCTTGCCCACGTCAATAGGCTGATCGAGGTTGATGCACTCCTCGTCGTCGTCCTTGACGTCGTCCTGCACGGCCCGCAGGCGGGAGGTGGGGACTGGGCGTGCGACGCGAGTGGTCAAGACGGCTGCGTGGGGCTTGGCCCGCGATCGCAGGGACAGACCTGAGGGGCTCACTCTCGTGCTCAACATGATGCGCGGGAATGACGCACAATGCGATAAATAAGGCGTTTGTTGCGGAGACGTCAATTTTGTCTTTCCATTTGTCCTCACTGAGGACGTGAGTCACGTCCTCCGTTTCTTCGTCGGCAGGAGGACCCCGAGATCTTGATTCAGGGTTCTACACTGCGCCCGGGTGGAAGGGCCGAAACGGGCGGAAGGGCCGAAACGGGCGGAACCAGCACCGTACATCACGGCCACCGCACGACCTCACACGACCTCGCACGACCTCGCACGACCTCACACGACCGGGCGAGATGGCGACGATGCTCTTCAAGGTCGGCGCGCTGACGCTCAAGACAGTGTCCAAGCCGCTGGCCGCGAAGTTCGAGCAGTACGTGATGGGACACCCTACCCTTCGCACAAAGGTGATCGCGGCGGCAAACGTTCTTCACGGTCTTGAGGTCAGCATCACGCGAGGTGCCGAGGGGAAGACGGGCAAGGTATTTGTTGGTTCCATGTCGGAGGAGAAGGCGGTGCAGATGGCCAGCAAGGTGGCGAGCGAGGTTTTCATCTACGGGACTGCGTTGGTCCTTCTGGTTCTGGAGTTTGTGAGGAAGGAAAAGGAGGACGCCGTCAAGAAGGACAAGGCGCTTGAAGAGGTGCGGCGGCGAGAGCAAGTCGAGAAACAGCTGCAGGAGGAGGTGGCGGACGTACGACACGTTCTGAGTAAACTGGAGGAGCGCTTCCGGCGATACGAGGACCGGGACGCGAGGGGGTGGTTTTCCTCCTGGAGGCTGAGAGACGTGCCGTAATCAGTCTCTCTCTCTCTCTTGATCTCTCTCCGTCAGTAATTCATTTACATCATTTACATCTAGATGTGACCAGATCTGGTCATTCAAACTCCGAGTAGTTCTGAAGCTCGAGCAGCAGACGATTGAGTTCCTCCGTCGAAAAGCGGTCATCGCTTAGAGATGGAATCAGCTTTTGCGCCTCCTCCGCCGACTCGAGCTGCAGGTTGCTCACGAGCGCGAGCTCCACATCCGTCATACCAGCCTCAGCCAACAAACTCCGGATCTTCCGCACTGTGTCGAGATTTTTATTCGTGCTTATCGTGTTCGTATACTCAACTGGGCGTTTAGCGGTCGGGAGTTGCGCGGTGGTGAGATGGTGAGATGGTCAGACGGTCAGGGGGGCGACGGCCCGAGCTTGGCTCTTGGATTCCGGATTGAGGGAGCCGAGCGCGCGCACATCGCCACGACCGTTTCATTTATCGATGAAACCTGGACACTGGCGGGGTTGAACAATTCTTCGCTCGCTCCGCTCCCTCAACCGCCACAATTGGCCGGTGACGGGCAGACGGACACGACACAGAGACGTAGAAACGTAGAGGCATGGAATCGTAGAAACGTAGAAACGTAGAGACGAGATCAAGAAACGCACGAGTCTTGCTGACTAGCAGGTTGGGCTGGTACGACGGATCCCTGGTCCGCCGCTCGTTCGTGTAGTGCTCCAGGGCGATTGCAACCTCGCTCACCGTCATCGTCTTTGCATCCTGGAAAAACTCCTCGGCGTCCGCACTCGTGTTGGCGTCCATAACGGATACTGGTGGTGGTGTACCTAATATGATGCCTGTGCCTGTCGCGCGAGCGTGCACGGGGACGAGCTCGCGAGGAGGAGGAACAAAGAAGAAAGAAAAGAAGAGGCGTCTCGATGCGCAGATCTGCGCTCCGTTCAGAGTGATTTCGACAGAACACGACAGGACGGGGGCCATGGTAGATGCCCCGGACTCCGGCGAGAACTCGCGCATGGTCGGCCAGCAAGGCCAACGGGTTGGTCAGCAACAAGAAGAAAGAATCCGACCTCGTTACAGCACGTATGACGACGTCATCAGAGCCCGCGAGAGTTTTTCTCTGGGTCGAACCGGCTCCGGCTACGCACCAGAATCGGTCAATATGCGGGACATTGCCGACTGCTGCTCGGGGGACGCCCCGCTCGGCGACGGGGCCGCCTCCCACCTCCGGCCCCGCGTGCTCTTTCGTTCCTCGCAGGTCATCGACGCCGAGGACATCCGCCACTATAATATAAAGATGACATTTGACCTAAGGGTCCCCCCGGTACCCTGCAAGGTGAGTCATCACAACATTAGGCAGCGCCTCGGCCGCTGGCTCACACGGTGGGTGGTTTGGGTGCGCCATAGCGTCCTTCGTCAGGAGAAGAGATCGCTCATGCGCTCCAATACGGCTCTCATGGTGAATGAAGAGCGTCTCGACGAGTATCCGCGCTGCATTCGTTGCTCGAGGAACAGCGAGGCAATCTACGGGGTCAAGGGGATTGACGTGTACCACGTGGACCTGCTGCCAAGCTTTGTCTCGTTTTGGATCTTCTATCAGTTGCCATATTGGATCAAGGCCCGCATCATTTGGATGAAGATGAGAGGCATGCGGCATGGCGCGGTGGAGCACTATGTTGCCAACATGATAGCCAAGGATGATGTGCTAGGCTTCTTCAAGCTCTACAAGATCATCCTCGCCGGGGGCAAGAGGCGTATTGCGCGGTCTTTCCGACTTCTATTCAACTATGATTCCCTTCCCGCTCTCGTCCATTGCATCCACGGAAAGGACCGCACGGGACTCGTCGTCGCGCTGCTCCAGCTGCTCGCCGAGGTGCCCCGTGACGCAATCATCCGAGACTACGCCGTGAGCTACACCCTTCTCAGAGAGGGCAGGGAGAATGACAAACTCGGTGTCATTCCGGAGCCTCTCACCACCGATGCGGTAATGGCCAGCTCGGAGTTTGTACGTGATGCCGAGGGCATTGGCTTTGTCGTTGGTGGCTGGCCTCGATTCGCTCGCGGCCCTGGCCGTCCTTGATTTACTCGCTGCGTCCGTATCCTGGGTTTTTTACCCGTGCAGGTCATGGAGAAGACCCTCGACCATATACAAGAGACATATGGTACGGTGGAAGATTACCTGTCCCAGGGAGGGATGTCTCCGGGGGAAATTGAGCAGCTTCGCGCTGTCCTCAAGCCTGGCGTTGCTGTTGAGCACGAGTAGTAGTAGTTGCAGGGGAGGGTGGTGGTGGAGATCTCTGCTCGCTGCCCTCGCCCGAACACCATGCGAATCTAGGATACGTACCACCTTGCCTCGAATATCCGGGTGAGCTGGGGGAAGTATGCCTCCATGTTGATGGCCTAGCGTTGGTTTACAAGAATGAATGGGGTTTCCGATGAACGTAAAGAACGTGAAAATTGAACAGGTTACTGGGTCTCGGCGGCCGCCTTGGCAGCATGGGCAGCCCTCGTCCACTTTTCCTTGACTGGCACGACGTTTGCAACGCCGCCCGCAGCCTCGATCTTCTCCTTTGCCGAGGCACTGTACGCCGCAGCGTGCACGGTGACCGGACCGGTCAGCTCGCCAGTTCCCAGGATCTTGAGGGGGAGCTTATCCTGGCGACCACCTGTTGGGCGAGAGGGAGCGACAAGTGATCGGGTGAGTGCGTGCGCGTCATGCCGCGGCAGCGGTCTTTCCAAACGCATGGAGTCAAGGCGTACTCAGATTCAGAATTCCACTCTCCTTCAGCATCTCCAGCGAAATCTCGCCGCCCTCGCCGGCGAATTTGTTGAGGTCGCGCACATTGATAGTCACCTGCATACCAAACAGCCCGGTGAAGGGTGAGAACGAGACAAGGCCGTGACGCCGTGACGCCGTGACGATGATGATGAGAAAACAGAACGAGCACGTACGTAGTCTGGAAGACCGTGACCCATGCCTCCCGCGATTCCTCTCAGCTTGGGCAACTTTCGGTACAGCGGCGTCTGTCCACCCTCAAATCCAGGGCGGATGCCACTTCCAGAACGGCTCTTCTGTCCACGCATTCCGTATCCCGCTGTGCCTCCCTGTCCAGCCCCGTATCCCCTTCCCTTCCTCGTCTTCTTGCGTCTCGCACCCTCCTGGGGGCTCAGATTGTTCAGTCGCAGCCGCTCAGCCTCGTCCTCCGCGACACACTGCACCACGGCCACCCTTGCAGCCCTAGGCGGCTGCACGCGAGCCTGGATCCTCACGCCAACATACGAAGAGGCCTTGACCCCGTTAATAGCGACGACGCTCTTCATCGTACTACCTGCGAGAGGGCAAAAGCACGAGCGTGTGAGGTTTCGTGGGAATCCGTGAGACGTCGACTTTGAGGCGGGCGAACGAGGCGGGCGAACGAGGTGCCCGCCAAAGCGGCCGCGCACGCGAGATTCGACTGCATTTTAGATGCACGCCCCACCCCCACGCCAAACGGCACGGGAAGACCGTGGCGCAACGCCGAAATCCCTGGACATGAATTGAGACGCATGTTTCCGGCCCCGTCCGCCACGATCGACACAAGGGACCGGCGCCAACGCAATTGCATGTCCCATGCATGCGTTTCGGACGCAAATGCGCGTACAACGGCGCGAGTCCGGGCGAGAACTCTGGGATTCTTCAGTCGGCTCCCCGTGGTCGCCACGTTGGGCTGCGGCCGTCGTGTCCTCGGGCGCGACAACAGCCAACGCATTGTGCCGTATCAACGTACCGTAATGAGATATGTATCTTTACTCTTGCCTGCAGTGGGCCCTCCAGTCCCGCCCCTCTCGACGAATCGCGCATCGCGCCATTCGCGCATTCGCGCATCGTCGTCTCCCGTCTCCCGTCTCCAGTGGGGTATAGTACGTACAGTAATACTTTTTTGCCACTACTGTAGCACTCGTTCCCCTTCAGCACTGTTTCAGCACCATCTCCTCATAGGAAGAGCACCGGTGACCTTGTGACCGAGCGCGACCGGGAGTGACCAGACGTTGGCGACGAGGCTGGGCTGTTTGATTCGAACGTTGAAATTGTATGGGTGGGAGATCTAGCCGGGAGCGCGCCCCGTTCGACGGGGCACCGTCTGCACCCGTGCCTCAACAGCAATCGACCGGGGAGGGCGCATATCAGGTGGGTGGCCAGCCTCCGAGACGACCGAGACCGTCGCCCGGGAACTCGAACTACGCTCGGTACCCAGCCTCCCGGCCGGGCTTGGCACGGCAAGATCCGCAACAGAGCGGGCAGTCGCAACAGTCGCAACAGTCGCAGCAGTCGCAACAGTCGCAGCATCAGCGGTCGGAACCGGAACTCCAACCCCAGCATTCCGCTCCAGCCAAGTCCCTCACGCAGACGGCCACCATCCGAAACGCCGTCAACCTCCAAAAGTCCACCCTGCGGCTCGTGCCATCGCAGGACGATCCTCAGTTTCTGCGGGTGGCGTTCGAGTTTGACGCATCCGAGCCGTGCTGCGCCATGACGTATGTGGCGGTGAGAGAGCGGTTGGATGGCTCAATGAAGAGCGCCCTGGCCCACGTGGCGAGCGTCTACAAGGAGGGCACCAAGCCGAGGCCCTTTCAGACTGGCGTCAAGTACGGGGCTGGGATGAGGCAGGCATTCCCGGGGGACAGGGAGGGGACTTTAAGACATGGGATAGACCTCCGTCTGTTCCGCGAAGATGCGCTCCTGCGGCTCGGGACGGGCGCACATGAGAACGAGTTTTCACTGGTGGTGCGACTGGTGACGGTGACGGATAGGGGCCGACGGGAAGGCTATACGCTTGACAACATCATGCCTGGGGAACCGATGCCGAAATGGGTGCAGGGCCAGACGACGTTTGCATCGGTGTCCCGGGACCCGTCCTCTGATGTCGGCTGGCGGGTCAAGGTCCTGAAACAGAAACTGTGGGTGGAGGGCGTGTCGTACGTCCTGCAGGAGATTTATGGGCTGGAGAAGACGAAATCGGGCCGCACGGAGGGCGGCGAGTGCGTCATCTGCATCGATCGGGCCAAGAACACGACGGTGTTGCCATGTGCGTATTCATGACGTGATGATGCTGGTGATGCTGGTGATGCTGGTGATGCTGGTGATGCTGGTGATGACAGACTCTGATGCTCGATACTTTTTTCCTCTCGTACTCACTGGCGTATGTTTTGCTTCCTCTTCAGGTCGACATTTTTGTCTTTGTGAGGTACTGTCCAGCGCGCCGTCTTGAATGCATCGCATCGGTCAACGACAAGAACAACCCGTCCTGACTCGTCGAGAAAATTTGTTCTGTAGGAGTGTGCTGATCAATTGCTGAGGCAACGTGGAAGCGCGCGAGACTGCCCAATTTGCAGGAACCCTGTGGAAAGCCTGCTACGTCTCCGATTGCAAACATCGTCAATCGCCATCGGATGAGCCAAGCATGAGCCAAGTTTGGATACATGGAGCAGCTAGTAGTAGTTACAGCATGTTGTCAATGCAATTTATGGACGCTTGATCGTATCATTTCGTTGCGTAGCACTCGTATCCGTGTAGTCAATCATTCGCCGTACTCGTACTCGTGTGTATCGACGACCAGGCCATATGTCCTGAGAATCAGCTGCACATCCCATTCCAGCGCACAGAGCGCCGACTGGCGAGGCAAATGGCGAGTTTTTCGGGGTGTAAGCGTGTGTAGAGGTCGAGAGCAGAGAGCAGAGAGCGGAGAGCGGCGCGTGCACAGTGCACAGTGAGCAAGTGCAACGTACCAACTCGCACTCGGACAACAATGAGCGCTTGGAATCTGTCGCCCGCGCGAGCAATGCCCGATTCGGCACCGCCGTTCGCACTGAGCAGTGCTTCATAGCTATCCACCAGACCGCGACGAGGTCGTGCCGCATCAGCTCCCGGTTGCTGATGTACGACTTGGGAAGCTTGCCGTCAATCCACGCCTGGAGCTGGCGCTGCCTGAGCGCCTTGAAGAGGACGAGCCCGCACTCAAGAATATGAGGACTCATGTATACCTTGGGCTGTAGATCGATCAATTTATCCGTCCATGTGGACAGCTGGGCACGGAGTGCCGAGTCAAACCGCTTGGAAGCGCTCTCGAGCTCAATATTGTGGTTGGAATGTTCCTGCCTGTCCCCCTTTGTGTACGAGAGAGCTTTGGAAATGCTCCTCAGGCCCATTTTTCTCCTGGAACACGGACGAGCACGGGGCGCAAGACTCGAGTGAGGGCGACGAGTTGAGCATCCAGCAGGCATCGAGCAGGCCGCACCTTTTCGTCTCCACCTTCTTGACGGGAGTGACTGATGACACCTCCAAGGTCCTCGAGAGGCCCCGAGAGGTGTCGTCAACGAGCACCGAGGAGCCGTCAACTGGCTGGCTAGCCGCGACAACGACATCACCGGTGGTGGTGAGTTGGCTAAACTCGGCTGACGTGGAAAACGCTTTAATGAGGTCGCCGTCGTTCAAATGGGCTTCCCAAAGATCATATTCTAGGTTTGAGTGAACGCGAGCCATCGCGTCGGCGAAAGGGAGAAGGGTGGCCGGGAATCGAATGATTTTAACGGCCAGAGGTCCGAGAATCACCGCGCGTCGCCGAGGCCTTGTGGATAGTATCACCCTGGGCCTCGCTTTATTTCAGATGCACCGATATTTTATATTTATTTGTTCCCAGCGAGATTCCCATCGAGATTCTCGTTGGGTGATTCAACGAGGCAAGGGAAGACCCACTAACGGTCGAACGTTCGACCTTCCCAGGGTCGTGGCGAAATCGGTTGGCCAGGGTCTCTTTGTTGTCTCTTTGTTTCGGGACAGATGGCGCGTTACAATTGACGATTGATTGGTTGATTGGTTGATTGATATCAGTACACCGGCATGTCCGCCGCCCGGCAGCTGGACTTTGGCATTTGGCTGACAGACAGCGCTCCGCTCTTTGCCACTGCCGACCCGCATACAGCCACATGCGCCCTCACGAGGTCCACAAAGTACTGGTGCCATCTGACGTCGTTCGTGAGCTCTGGATGAAAACTGGTTGCCATCAGATTCTTGCTCCGCACCGCCACGATGACAGACTCCCGGCCCTGGGCCTGGATCAGCTCCTCTTTTGTCAGCGTGTACGTAGCCAGCACCTCGACGCCAGGCCCGACGTCGATGATGGCCGGAGCGCGGATGAAGACGCTCCGCACGGTAGAATCTCCGCCTTGTTCGGCGAGGCAGGGCGGAACCGGTAGCTGCGCCTCAAAGCTGTTGATCTGGGCGCCGAAAAAGTTCCGGTGCACCTCCACGTCCAGGCCGCCGATTAGCTTCTGGCCCCCCTTCTTCCCGCCGGCCGTGAGTCGGTTCGCCAAGAATATCAGACCGGCACACGTCCCCCACACCGGGTTTCCGTCGTTTGCAAACTGCTGCAGCGCCGGCAGCAGGCCCCACTGCTCTGCAATGAGCGCCATGGTCGTGCTCTCGCCTCCTGGAATCACCAACGCATCACATGCCTCGAGCTGCTCCACGGTGCGCACTTCGGTCGTCGAGACGCCGCTGAGCCTGTTCAAGAGGGCCATGTGCTGCCACAGGGACGAGCGTACGCGAGTGAGAGGGCGAACCAGCGGCTGGGCGGGCCAACGTGCTCAAAGCCAGAAAACGAACCTCCCTGAACGACCCTTGAAGGGCCAGTACGCCCACATTGACGTTCACCGTTGCCATTGATCTTCACTGAATGTCCTGATGTAGATGTTCGTGTCGTATCGTGTGGTGCGCAGGGGCTACAACAATTCGAGGTGGAAATACGCAGTTGACGCCAGACGCGCGCAAGCTCAGACACACGGGCGTCTCCGAGGGTGCAGACGGGTATGAGGACAATTTTTGGTCACAATGCCGTTTAAGTTTGACTGGTTTTTCGTCTGCTCCACCCCGTCCCAAATTCCCGAGTCAAAGCTCGGCTGCGCCCAGCAGTCTTTCGAGCAGTCTGGCCCGGGTCGAACTCGCCTGCAAGAAATCCGTGTAGGACGGCACGACCCCCGTGATGGGCGGTGCCTCCCACAAGTTGATCGGCTTGACGGGGCCGCGGGACATGACACCGCCCACCATTGCCACCAGGCCGACAACGCATAGCCGCAAGAACCAGCCCGAGCCAGCCACCGCCAGGTCGGGCGGGGCGTGCCCGGCATTGTGTGTGTGGTGCGTTCGCTCGTTCGCTTTCATTGCCTGATATGCCATGTACGCGAAGGTACACGCGGCCAGCGTCGCCAGCACCTTGCCCAAGCGCTGGACCGTTTGGGTCGGATGCGCACGGTGCTCCCGCATTGCTTCTTTTCGGGACGCTCCCCCACCAGCTTCCAAAGGGTAGATGAATCTGCCGAACTGCCGAACTGCTGAGCTGCTGAGCTCGCCTGCTCCGTACGTACGGCCAATGCTCTCAAACAAAAACTTCCGAAGTTTGGAACTGGAAAACTGGTCGTTTCGAAACGACCATGACTTCATGGTCATAATCGATGGCACGGGAGTGGAAGATACATTCATGGCGGATCTCGGCATCTGCGGGGCCAATCGCGAGCGAGTTGGAGAAGACGGTGCTCCCGAAAGTTGCTCCGGCACCCGAGCAGACATTCTTGGCGAATACTGTCCGGATAGAACACGAGCCATCGGGTTGGGTGCTCTCTTTTCATGCCGAGGATGCCTTGAAACAATCCGTGGACGACAAGAACGAGCCTGTCCGGGTCGCTTTGGCGAACAAGTGGCAGGCCGACCGCGCCGATGTCCTGCAGGATGTGAGAAAGATGGACTACGACTGGACGTATACGACGTCGTACGCTGGTCGATGGATTAATAAGAACCATCCCGAGTCAGCAATGACGATGATCAAGTCGGACAAACAGCTGAATGTGGAGCTGCTGACGGACCGGGCAATTCCGTTGGTGGCGTACCACGAGGCTCCGCTCTTCGTCTCGGAGCTCGACGACACAGGGGCGTCGGAATTAACGGTGCGCGTCCGGGTGACCGATCGTACGTTCGAGTGTCCATGCTTCTTTGCGTCTCCGCCTGTTCGTGTCATTGAGCTGTCTGCTGTTCCCCTGGCTCTCACCTGTGGTTTGGTTGCAGGCTATTGGTTTGTTCTGATGCGTTTCTACCTTCGGGTAGACGACACGGTCGTGCGGATTAGGGACGTCAGGTGGTACTGGGACGACTCGGCGACGTCTGTCATCCGGGAGACGAGGTGGCACGAGACGAGTGACCCGGGCGTTGTGCGGGCGAGCGGTTCCGGTGATCAAGCGGCGAGCTTGATGATGAGCATGGCACCGACGGGCGTGGTGCACTACGCGATGGAGGAGAGTGGCGTACCCATGGGGATCTAGGATGGGTCGATAGAAGCCCGTAGATGCCTGTGACGAAGACGAGAGGGTTTAGAGTGGCCTGTCCGGACAGGGCGAGCCCATCTTTTTTGCCACTACTGTAACTTCCTTCGAATTCCAGTCGCGTTCTCCATGTGCGCAGACTCGTCTCTCGTGTTGCGGGTCCGCTCGCGCGACGGATTGGAACGTGTGCGAGTCCAGAGTCTGGATTGTTCGGTCAGCGAATTGAAGCAGTCCATACGACAGCAGCTGTTTGCGCCCGGCGATGGTCAGGAGATCCTCGCCCTGTCGACCAACAAAGATCTCCTTACCAAGGACGATATCGGTGCGTCTTTGCGTCGAGTTGATTCCCTGTCGCCCCCCCGAACCCCACTAGCCGATCACCAGTGTTGGACCACGAGCCGCAGGTTTCTGTCCCGAAGGTTTCGCGGACATGCCGGACAGCGTGACCCTGGCGTCGCTTGGGCTCTCAAACGGCTCCATCGTATGCATGCTCACGTCTGGGGAGCGCGACGTCGAGGGCGTCAAGCTTCCCGCGTTCATGAAGGCCGGTCGCACGACCATGACGGTGGAAGAGATGGTGGCGAAGCAGACGCGCATCGAGCGGCAGGATTCTGCGTTGGTGGCCTCGGTATCTTTCGACATGCATGCAGCGAACGCATTCCAAGCGTATGTGTCCTCTTTGGGCTTTCACAACAAGCGCGGCGGGGTCCTCTACGGTGAAGTGAAGGACGGCAAGGTCTATGTGCAAGCCATCTACGAGCCGGAGCAGCAGGGATCCACCGAGGATCTGGAGATGGACCATACATCGCCTCAGGCGG
>JACLAB010015047.1_pt1 | contig 21470 bp, 7 predicted proteins | sample 8027921 | NCBI WGS metagenome assembly JACLAB01 (sample SAMN15725117, study PRJNA655200) | protist metagenome | isolation source: fluorescence activated cell sorting (FACS) single amplified genomes of... | place: USA: West Boothbay Harbor, Gulf of Maine | collected 2000-07-19
CAAGATCACAAGCTCACATGGATATCCATGGTGCTGAAATAAGCGATCATGTTATTTTTAATCGATGTGATGTTAGGGATATGGTTTCAAGGCCTTTGTTTCGCGACAACGGCCATTATACCTCAAAGTTAGCCCCATCGGCCTTGGTAGAAGAGGGGCGTGCAACTACTTCCACGCATTACTTTGCAAAAGCTCACAGTATTTTCCACCTTAATCTGTGTGATGCAAGTCACCTTCTGTGTATGTTACAAGCGCCCATGGATAGCGTGAGACGGATTGTAAGCTCAGATGAATATCTCTTGGGCGCATTGAGATCAATTGCATTAGAGCTCTCACATTTGCAGTTACACGAAGATCTTGGTCCAAGAATAACCTGTGAGTTAAGTACAGTAGTTGTTGGCTACCCTGACATGCACGAGGACGCTGACTATTCACGAGTAGACATCGTTCAAAGCATGAACATATGGAGATGCACAAATAAACGAAGTTGTGCATTGTTTCGACGTAGACCTATCGTTGTATTCGGGGGTACTGGTGCATTGGGTCAAGTCATTACAAATCATGCTGCAATCAATTGGGAAAATTCAGAGATTATTCTTCATTCACGTGTAGGGAGAACTACAGCAAATGTGTTTCGTGGGGCTTGTTTGATAATTATTATTGCCGCCGATATAGGTGTCACATCTTTCAGTGAGTCTTGGTGTCCTCAAAGGATTCAAAATCCAATAATAGTGCACGCTTCTGGTGTTCTACGCGATGCCACAGCCACAAATGCTGATGTCATGAGCATAACGGCAGTTCTCGCTTCGAAATGCGCTCATCAAGCGAACTCACACCATTCAACATATAATGCAATACATGTTTCGTGTTTGTTTTCATCGATAGCGGCATTGTTGGGCTCTCCAGGACAAGCTGGTTACGCAGCAGCAAATGCAAGGCTGGATGAGACAGCCCGCTACTGTGCACAGGCCGGATTACCAGTATGCTCTGTACAGTGGGGGCCGTGGGAAGCAATGGGAATGGCGGCTATGGATAGTGTCCACGTGCAAAGGTTAAGTAAGAAGGGTTTGGAATCTCTTCAACCACATGAAGGCATGCAGTTCTTTGAGGCATTAGTAGCACTTTTTGAAACCTCACAAGGAGGCCATGCAATTGTAGCGAGTGTATCAAGGACAGATTGGCACAAGTATACAGCCGCGATGCCAATGGCGCGGGGAAGTGCAATTTCGTTTCTTCAAAACTTTGTAGATTTGCCAACAAAGACACAGACCATATCCAATCATCACTCTCCTTTGGAGATTGCACATTCAACAAAAACATCTCCACACTTGACTCCACATTTAAGTTTCAATCTCGCAACGATAACTGAACACGTCACTAGCATCGTTCAGCAGGTCGTGGGTAGAAGCTTTCCCATATATATGCCCTTCATGGAAGCTGGGTTTGATTCACTTGCGTCAGTCGAGCTTGTATCCAACCTCTCAAATACTTTCAGTGTCAAACTCGCCGCAACAGTGATATTTGACTATCCCTCAATTCAGGCTCTTGCAAATTACGTCTGCGGATTGTTACAACCTTCTACCACTTCGCAGTATCAAATCCAGGCAAAATCAATGACGACACCCCAAGTGAGCAGGATTGAGCAATGCGACATATTAGTACAAATAAAAAGCTTGTCCCTCTCAGGTGATGACTCATGCCTCGCCACTATTTATCAGCATGATCGTCCGGATAAAGTGCCGATCTCACGCTGGGATGTTGAAAAAGTGGATAGTATAAATATCATGTCTGCATTCGCTGCATTTATCTCGTCACCAGAAGCTTTTGATCCAGAATTATTCCACATATCCGTTCTCGAGGCTTCCGTCACAGATCCCCAGCAACGGCTTATGCTGACAAGCACAATCAAACTCGTGAGCCCAAATGTTCCGAGCGAGGTTGAAAGCACAAGTCGGCGTGGTGTGTATGTTGGCCTTGCCAGCTATGACTACAGTGTACTTGCTGCCTCGGCGAGACATCAAGGGACTCATGAGACATCAGCATTTGGAGCTACTGCATTTTTCGGAAGTGTAACACCCGGTAGGACATCATATGTATTTGGTCTAACTGGCCCTAGCATAGCCTTTGACACTGCGTGCTCATCTTCCTTGGTAGCAGTGAAATCTGCTATCATGGATCTTAAATCTTCGACCTGCACTGAGAAAGTGGGATCACTCGAGAATTTGTGCGGCGCGTTGGTTGGAGGTGTTAATGTGATGTTGACTTCCTTTGTCACTGAAACTTTTGAATGTGCAGGTATGCTATCTGCTGATGGGCGGTGTAAAACTCTGGCCGAAGATGCCGATGGTTACGTCAGAGGAGAAGCGTGCATCGCGCTGCTGTTGAATAACATTCTTGAGCTTCATGATGGTATCTCGAGTATCCCTGTAATCGCCAGCGCCGCTGTGAACCAGGATGGTCGAAGCAGTTCACTCACTGCCCCGAATGGCCATTCTCAACGACGTGTTATCCATTTAGCATTGTTTCTCGCTGAGGAAGACTTGGTAAGTCATTTGCATACCACACACATACTGGAGATGCACGGAACTGGAACGCCACTTGGGGATCCAGTAGAGATTGGTGCCTCGCAATCTGTTTTCAAAAACTCGATTTCGTTGGTTACAGCAGTAAAGACGACCGTGGGCCATTGTGAGCCTGCCGCGGGAATGTTTGGATTGATCTGCATTACAGAGAAAGTACTTGACTTGCATATTGGCAAGGTAGGTATGCTACACTTACGAGCAATGAATCAACACGTAGTAGAAGCTACGCATGAGTGTGTATCCTTTCGGGGATCTCGAGAGCTTGCGGCCATCTCTCAGGTGACAACGACCGGCGTATTAAAAGCTGGTGTAAGTGCGTTTGCGTTTCAGGGCACAAATGCTCATGTTCGATGTTTCTTAGAAGGGATTCGAATCATAACAAGATCGAATCTCCATGAGATGACTGTCGTGAGCTCAAATGTGATATGGACGACGCCTGTCAGACGCGCTTGCATTCTTTCATCATCAGTATGCATTGCTAATGGACTATCAGTTGCAAAGTTTATTGCATTGCAGTTATTTTCGAATCGTACGCTGCATGCGTCTCAATATTTGGATCATGTGATTGCAGGACATAACTTGTTCCCTGGCTCCGGATTCCTCGATCTTGCATATAACGCTGTCGCCGCAGCGCTGATAAAAATATCAAACGGACCCGGAATCTATGCTGCCGTAATTCCAGCACCTCTACAAATCTATGGAAGAACGCAGAATATGTTAACCGTTTCAGTGCACCTCACAAATGGAGAAATTCGGATTCAGTCATTGACCGCAACACATTTAGCCGCACACACGCAATACATTCGCGTTGATTACACTGCCCCGTGTAAAAGCCGCTACATTAGCGGACCTTCTAGGGAGGCACTCCGCTCCTTCAACACGGAGCCTATTGACCCTTCATTTGCGTATCAGTGCATGGTACACATAGGGCTTCAATACGGACCATCGTTTCGCTTGATGTGCAGTATTTGGTATAGCGGAAAGAAGGGGGGGGGGATATCCATTATACGTACGCTAAACAGTAAGCTATGTGCAATGCCGCCTATTGTTGATTCGAGCATGCAGCTTGCTGCTCCACCAATTGGAATTTCAAAAAGTCTGCGGGTGCCTGCAGCTATTGGAGGTTATCTGCAGACCGGGATGCAAAAAATCAGGACAAAATTCATTGAAGGCTTTGCTGTTGCACTAACGTTTGGGGAACATGTGATTACAGCCGATCACGCTACGACCGACCACGTTGTCTCCAGCGAGTCAGGCCAAGAAATTTCGAAACTCTTCGAATTACAATCAAAATCTGTTTCCAGTAGATTAATGAAGTGCGAAAATGAAACAAAAAGGCCAGTCTCTGGCATGATCTATTCCCTACACCTTAGGGCAGCACCTGTGAGTAACCGAGTCATTTATAGGACGCAAAGTAGCTTGTGCATGCAAAACAGCTCGGTCCGTGCATGTTTGGCAGCAGCTGCAGCTGCTCAAGTAGTTGACAGGGATGCATTAAGGTTCAACCTTCCTGGTTACAAATGGCACGGAATCACTGGATCTTGCATCGGCTCGCTACTGCAATGCGTTGAACAAGAAAGGTTAATGAGCTATAGCTCAAACCATGATGAAATATACATCAACGGAACTCAAATGTTTACGCTCTTACTTCCAGATCAATCTGAGCGCATAAAGAGCTGTCATGAAATTTCATCAGGCACATATTTTCACGCATTCTTTGCCAGTGAGCTGAAGCCGCTTGTACCAACAGCCCGGAAGCAGATTCCCTCTCGATCTCGGACATTGATCATCACAGGAGGTACTGGAGCAATAGGAAATGCAATCATATCAAAAGCTAGGACCAAAGACACACCAGATCATATATTGACAGGTCTTTCTGGCCGAACAGGGAAGATGAGCTTCGCAAAGAGATATTTTAAAGTCACAATTGTAAAGCACACTAACATGGCGCATGAAGTCAGCGCGCGCATGCTCACATTACCGGGGTCAATGATTATGAAGTTAGACGGCGTGTTGCGTGATTTGATGCTTCAATCACAAACAGTTTGCTCATTTCGCGCAGTTTTTAAGCCGAAAATGTGCATTAGGGACCCCCTTTCAGATATCATGTTGAAATCCCTAAATGCACCAAGTGCATGTATACTTTTCTCATCAATTGCATCGCTCTTGGGCTCTAAGTCACAAAGCAACTACGCTGCTGCGAATGGGAATTTAGATGCAATCGCAGAGCCGTGCTTGAAGATGGGCATTGAATGTCGCGTAATTCAATGGGGTGCATGGGCTGGTGCTGGCATGGCTTCAATCAACTCTGGGCGGCTCGAACGCAACGGTATTCGATTAATCAGTCCGAAGGACGGGATCAGTTCATTATGGAGCGTTATTGATGGAGGATTATCGAAACCATTACCCCTTGGAATTAATATTATATCATTAGTTGATTGGCCAAAGATACTTGCAAGACAGCCACAATCATCTATGCTGTCGGTTGGGAAATTTTCTGAAATAGCTGATCTCATCACACCCGCAGTTGAACCTCGCAGTTATCTCGAAAAATATAAACAACTGGAAGGGGATTACGTTAGAAGGCCTGTATGCATGGTATTGGCGATGTCAGATGAATTCAATACCAAAGCATTACCGTCCGAGACTGAAATTAGTGCCTTGCTTTCTGAGAAAGTGGCCATGGTACTTGGCAAAGATGAGATAGATTCTGACTCACCTTTAATGCACATTGGCCTCGACTCGCTCAGCGCTGTTGAGCTTAGGACCATGATCGGGGAGGAATATGGACACAGCCTTCCTGCGACGTTATTCTTTGACTACCCAACAGTAGCATCTGCTGCATCCTACATCACATCGCTGTTGTGTAATTCAAAATTTGACAACGCTCCTTTAAGGCAAATGAGTGGAAGCAGTGGTTTGAAAAAATCACCCTCTTCTCGTGCAAGCATCGCAACAACAAGTAGAGAGCCCACCGATTCCCATGATTCTGTATCACAAATTCCAATCGAAAGGTGGGATATCGAGAGGTACTCAACATTCAATGACAATCCAGCTGCATGCATTCGATTTGGATCCTTTGTTTCTTTGGAGCGTCTTATTGGCGTTGACTGCGCATTCCTCTGCGTAGGACCAGGTCTTGAAGCTGTGCACCTTGATCCACGCCAACGGCTACTAGTCATAGATGTCGCATCTGCTAAGAAAGCAGCAGAAACAAGTGCACAGTACCATGCTTTGCATGCTGGACTTGCTGGGAAAGACCACGCATTATTACTACAGGAATGGGGTCATAAAGAAAGTGCCTACACAGGAATCGGCGTAGAATCATCTGTCCCTGTCGGGCGTGCATCGTTTCTGCTCAACCTTGGAGGGCCAGCTACATCAATCGATACTGCTTGCTCATCATCCCTCGTTGCAGCAAACTTTTCTCTTGATTTCACAAGAAAGAATCAGGCGAACGCAGCTTTTACAGTCGGAGTATCACTTATGTTAACTATAGACATGCACAGGAAATTGGGCTGCGCGGGCATGCTCTCCTCATCTGGACGATGTCGAACATTAGATGCTAGCGCAGATGGTTACGCCAGGGGCGAGGCCTGTCACACTCTTCTTATATTAACATCAAATATGGAGATTTTGTTTGTATCACTTAGTGGATCAGCTGTTAATCAGGACGGTCGGAGTAGCTCGCTTACCGCGCCAAACGGTCCGTCTCAGCAAGGCGTTATCCGCACAGCCATGGATGATTTCTCGTTTTTCGAGAAGACACCGATTGGCTCATGCAGTTTGTTGCAGATGCATGGCACTGGGACACCACTTGGAGATCCTATCGAGGTTGGAGCTGCAAGTGAAGTCCTAAAGGTGTTACCAGCAAACACAAACTTTGAGGCTTCAAAGTCATGGAAAGCACATGGCGAACCAGCTGCCGGAGCTCTTAGCCTCTGCGAATTGACGTTCAATCTATCAAAATACGTGATATGTGGCCAATGCCATTTGAGAATGTTAAATCCACACATAATTGAAACGTTTAGGCATCACCACAACAGCAGTGCAGGTTTCCCGGTCATGGCTCGTCAATTATCTTGCACGACATCGACAGTTTGCCAGGGTGGCGCAAGTGCATTTGCCTTTCAAGGCACAAATGCACACGTTGTTGCAAAAACTATGAATACAAGATGTTCTTATTATGCAAAGTATCGAAACTCTGAATTATTGCTTCACCACCAACGTGCATGGCCAGGAACATGCTCTGTAGCCAGCCAATGTGCTTGCATATCAGCTATTCCGTCGAATACAAGCACCTCGTCAACAGTATCGGTAATTGTTGCTTCTTTCAAAAGCACCGATAGCTTAAATGTACTTCATGCGGCATTTACAGCTTTCAGAGCACTCTACGAAATTAACTTCTTTGCCTTGATGGCCAACACATTCGTCTCCTCAAATTACCATTTGACGAACAACATCACCATTGAGATCGGATGCAACGATGGATCAGCATACCTTTTTCGGTCTACAGGAAGTCTCGCCTTCAGAGGGGCTGGATCACGATTGAATCAGTCGAGGACTTGTGCTAATTATTCATCTAATGTAGCAACTTTGAAAGTATTATTTCTTGATTCATATTTTTCAAAACATTTTGGATATTGTGTGTTGTGCATCATACTTCATGGCGATCTCTCCTCGGCACTCGACATTCTCGAGGTACATGCTATCAAGCATTTGCAACTTGCATCTGTTGGGGCGTTTGCTGCATGGAAGGAATTCGCAGGAGGCGTTTCCACTGGCGCCGTAGTCACAGAAAAGTTTACGTGCATACGCAACGCCGCAAATTGCATTGAAACGCACTTCGTCATAAATAAAGGATCAGACGGCCAAGTCGGCATCACATCGAGTACGTTTGGGTATATCCTCGAGTGGCAATTCTCTTGCGCCGATCCAGAACTTAGCATTGTGCCTGTCAATAACTCCTTTTCCTCCTCAGAACCGCATCACAAAGAATCAGTCAAATCAACAGCAAGCGTCATTGCAACATTGCAACAAAGGGAACTTGCAGGTAGCATTGGCTGTCGACCAAATGCGATCGTCCGCGACCTTGGTGGAACTGTTTCGGGTTTGCTGCGCGCTGTATGTAGTGAAACCAAAGCGCACATTTCTGTCCAAACAGGTTCGAATGCTTCTCCAAAGCTTCTACCACTTCACACCAAGGGATCAATAAGGGCACAGAATAGCATACAAATGGTCGAGATCGTCGGTGGACTTGGCGCACTAGGCATGCTGATTGCATATTGGTTAATCACACAACCCGTTCTAAGTAGTTTGCGCCTTAGCAATCTCGCAGGAAGAAATAACGCGTTTGAAAATATGACGAAGCATCCTGCGATAGTATGCGCAAAAAGTTTTGATGTGTCCATGCGTGAGTGTTGGAACACGATAACCTTACACGACGCCCTATTCGGCTGCAGCGGCTTACTTCGCGACGCATCGATTCACGGACAAGCGGTGGGAACCGTTCGTTGTGTCTTTGCCTCAAAATATGTAATGTCCTATTGCATGGATGATTTGTTGCCTGTGAAGTTTAAATGTCAATATTCCTCACTTGCTTCCCTGCTTGGTTCGCCTGCACAGGCAAACTACTGCAGTGCGAATGCACGGATTGACCGTGCCGCCGCGAGAGATCGTGTATCTGGACGCCCATCATTGAGTATTCAATGGGGGCCTTGGATAGGCGTTGGAGGAATGGCACATGAAAATACTCTGCGGAAATTAGAACATAATGGAGTGCACGGAGTAACAAAATCTGAAGGCATACACATTCTCGGTATGGTGTTATCAAACTGCTCCGCCACATACACGACCATAACGGCGAACAGATTCCATTGGCCAAGGTTTTTCAGGTCGCAGGCAAATGCAGGTCCATTCGTTGCAGAATTTGGGTCGCCTTCTATCAGTACATGCAAATCAGAAGTGATCAAAGATGTTGATTTAAGCTTGACATCTTGTGCAAGAGAAAGTTTTGATCCTGTTGCGTGCGTCACTGACAAGATTTCAAGGCTAGTATCTGACATCGTCGTGAGGTCTGTTCCGTTTGAAGAACCACTTATGGATTATGGACTGGACTCGCTGGGAATTCTTGAACTTCAGAGTGCTCTGACAGTTACATTTGATCACATACAGTTTCCTTCGATTATCATATTTGATCATCCTTCTATTTCCAGCATAGCTGCTTTCATCATGAATCACAATCGGCGTACGATGGTTGATTCGAAATGCGCCGAAGTGTCACCATCAACAAAGAACTGCACTAATCGAGCAGCGGTGGTTTCAGGCGATGGTTCAAGTATGGTACTAAACCGTTTGTCAACAGCTCAAGATTGCTGTTTTAGCATTCCTTCTATTCGATGGGACTTAGATTTTGAAGCCTCAAAGCCCGCACAACAAACCCCGAATAACTTCGGCAACATCATAGATAATATCAACTGTTTTGACACCAAGGTATATGGAGTAAAATTATCAGAGGCGCGCCAAATGGATCCACAACAACGCTTGCTTTTAGATGCAACACTTGCATCCACACTGTCGAAGGATATTGTTCCAGCAACTGTAGCGGTAGTCATTGGCATCCAGCACATGGAGTATGCTCAATTATATTGCAATAGATCAACCAGCGCCGGGTTGAGCCCGTACGTTGCAACTGGATCTGCACTCAGTGTTGCCTCTGGACGCGTATCATACGTATTCAATTATGGACAACCAGCGATGAGTGTCGACACGGCTTGTTCTGCTTCATTGTTGGCAATTCATATCTGCATATATGCAAGGCTAAGCGAGGGATGCAGAGGGCTTAGTATTGCAGGAGGAGTTAATCTTACCCTCAGCGCAATAAATACCGCTACAATTAATGCAGCTGGAATGTTATCAATGGATAGTCGATGCAAAGCTTTGGATAGTTTGGCAGATGGATATGGAAGAGGAGAGGCGGCTGGGGTGTTTTTGCTTGCACACTTTCCTGTTGAGCAGAAATGGTCAGATTCTTCAAAGATGTTGTTTAATTTTGAAAGCACTGCAGCGAATCAAGATGGTCGAAGCGGTTCTCTAACTGCTCCAAATGGCATGTCGCAGCGACAAGTTATCCATACGGCGGTCTCAAGGGCAGTTAACATAGACAGTCTCATGGATTTCTCCGTCCATGGAACAGGAACTATTCTCGGTGATCCTATAGAAATAAGTGCAATTGGAGCAGTTTTGATTTCAACGCCCCCAATAAAACAACCATCAATGTCTAGATTGGTGGCATCTAAGACTGTACTTGGCCATACAGAGGCTGCAGCCGGACTAGCCGCACTGATGCAGGTATCTGAATCAGCTTGCTTTAGACTCTTAGTTCCTCTTATGCATCTTCGGAATGTAAACCCATATGTTGCTGCTGAATGTCACAACACATGTTTACCTCGAAACACAATGCACGCATCTTGTGGTGCTGTTGGGGTTAGTGCGTTTGCTTTCATGGGGTCCAATGTCCATGTTATAATTCTGTCAGAGTATCTAGGTCCAGATGTGACCAAACGATCACATATTTTACCGTGGGACAGGACCCATGCGTGGAAAGAGGAAGGACCAAATGACATTACTTGCTTTACAGCCCCTCGAGCACGTTTCAACTCATTTCGGATGTGTTTTGAGTGCAAGCTGCTCTCTAAAACTCGATTGTTGAATCAATCTCAAATCATTATATATGATGTACTTTGCGCGGCAACCAATCTCATCATATGTACAGACAAGAATAATTGTGGCAACACTTCACTTAATAATGTGATTGTAGTTACACATTTCTTAGAGGTCGATTTGACTAGCTTTGAGGTAGACACAATCAGCGGAAGTGTAATCATCGATCGATCTATCAAATGTCAGGCTCATCACTACACGAGATTCCCGTGCGCAGAACATTTTTTAAGCGCCTGTTTTATTGGCTGCACTGATATGAACATATCTGCCGCTTCAATCGTTCCCACCAAAAAGCCGACCAGTGTTGTGTGCAACAAATCGTATGCAATACAAGCACTTATGCATATAGACTCCGTAGCGTACTCAAGTCTTGTTGCTGTTGATGCATTTACTGACCGCAACATCCTTAGAAACAATAAGGAATCATATACCAGCACTGCAAGTAATGACAACAGAGTTCATCTAGAGTGCATGGGGGCAGTTGTGACGGGCGGTGTTCTTAAACATATAGCATATGTGCAAGGCTGCGATGCAGTCGGTTCTAACAGTTGTCATGATTGCTGTTCGGAGAAACCTGTCATACCGTTTACGCCATCCAGAACGTCAGCTGAAGTACTCGAGATCGTCCTGAATGCTGTTGCTGAAATTTCTGGCAAATCAATTCTTCAAGATGAATCCCTTTTTGACGCAGGCATTGATTCAATTGCCACAGTAGAGCTTGTTTTGACTTTGCAAGAAATATGTGGGATAAAAGCTCTCGACGTGGCGAATATTGCCTCTTGTCAAACTCCTATGGCTTTGTCTGAATCCCTCTGCACTGCAATTGAAAATAACAAATGCACTCACAAGTGTAAATCTGAACATGTGCAATCAGAACAAACCCCGCGTTTTACAAATCAAGAACTCACAAATCATGATGAGTTGAAAGTACTGTTCCAAAGTATGACTACACCCGAAACATTATTTTTAGGAGCACCGGCCTTCGGTGACGGACAACTAGCATATATCCGGCTTGTTTCCAGCCTACCGCTGGGTGTGCATGCCGTGCTCACACTTGAAAGAGATGCATGCGCTGAACCGTGGCCAACATTAGCAGCAGGGCATGCACAGCAAATCGCACATCACGAACTAAATGCCGTTGACGTAAATATTCCGACAGCCCTAGGCGGCCATTCCCTGGGGGGCGTGCTTGCGATGGAGACAGCATCATGGCTCGAAACAAAATTCTCGAGAAAGACATTGACGATTTTATTTGACGCACCACACCCTATGCAATTCAAACCGGACTGGAATACGAATCCGGAAGATTGTGACGCTAACACCGCCGTTCTATCTACAGGATTGACGTACATGGGGATCGCGCTGCAGAGCTTTCACTGTGACTTAGTTAAGTGTGGCTGGTTTGACTTAAGTCGACAAGAAAAATATTCTCTTTTTGAAGATGTTGTTTTCCAAGCTCTTGGTAGAGATGTATGCGCCAAGGAAATGGACGAGCAGATCAGCGCAGGACCGTTTTCGGCCCAATGGAATAGCGGGATAATTCGAGATGAAAAGAACAACGCATGCGATGTATCTGCATGGAAAGTTCTTCGAGGAACCTTTGATTCGGTAGAAAATTCAACAAAAAAATCATTTAAAAAGATTCAGGGTAAAGTGATTTGCTACAAGGCCGGCAGAGAAAGCAGTGCGTTATTTGAAACCGAACTTTTCCTTAAGGATGGCAGCAAAGTACTCGAGTCTATGACAGGGTACTCATGGGTTCTTACATGTGACCATGTTGAAATAATGCACTGCCAGGGTAGCCACATGGATTTGATTACCTCTGAAAGTGATTGTAGTGGGGACTTATCACTTACAATAACTCCACATGTCACTCAAGAGTTATCACGAGCTTGGGCTGATCTGACGCGCCCATGTGATGCAACTCCCTTGCGGAACAAACGCGCTCGCAACTCCCCTGAAGCATGGGGGGAAACAGTTTTCATAAAAGAAGCAACCCTTCCGCTCTGGCGAGCAAGATGTGTTATGTCACACAAGCTTCCCTGCAATAGGACGCCGTTTTCTGTGTGTATGGATGCGCACGAAAGATTATTTATGCTTGGCCTGAATTACTTTTTATGCCGAGGTTTGCTCGAAATTATTGGAGAGACGGAAAAGGGAACTGAGTTCACAGCAGTCGTATTCATTCAGGATTTACTTAGCAGAATGGCCGAGTGGTCACAGCCTGCATTCAGGGCGCGTCTGCCTTGCTTAGCATGTCATCAAAAAGAAATGCATAACAAAAACTCTCATTTGTGTGACGAAATACGAGCATGTGAGGTGCTAAACATGGTGCTTGATGTTGTGACCAATAAATGCAAACAGGGCTGCGAATTAACTTCGAATTTGAGAATAATATTTGTAGCGCTTCCAGAGACGACGGCGGCTAGAATTGCGTTCCACGTTGCAAACCTATGTCGATGCGCCGGGGGAAACGCGTATGCATTTGTCGCACAACATCGCCCCGGTGCTGTCCTTTCTGATGATGCACGGGACTCGATCCGCCGTCAAAAAAGTTTTGATGAAAAAATCAACTCCCTTGATCCTACTTCACTGCAACCAGCCATTCAGTGCTTAGCAACACGGTACTTAGAGGCCGAGACTAAACTATATATCCCATCCAAAGGATTTGCTAGATCCCTAAGACACCTCAGGAATACTTCAGGTGATTTCATGAAGGTATCTTTAGTGCTCCGGCCAACACTTAAAACAAGAAGTGAGTGGACAATGGCAGTATGTACGGGTATCATATCTGCAGCAGCAGCGTGGGATTCGGCGATGAAGGATTTACATTTGCCCATGGTGTCTTCACATGTTACTATGATGTTTGACATCTGAATTTCAGCAAGACAGATGCAAAAAAATCTGCCCATAGTCTACTGTAAGTAAGGCCTTGCCTAGCTAGAGGGTATTTTGAGGAAGTGTCGCATTGGCACTGGTGGCTTAGAATTATTTCCGAGCTTGATATATGATAACGTAGCCAAAATGTAATAATAATAATAATAATGTGACCGTATCGAAGTATATTTGTCACGATTTCAAGGGTTAGACTGCAACGAATGGTGAGAAGTAGTAGGAATTGAGTCATGCATGCTTGTAAATCAATTGAGATGCATGTGTGTGAGTCTCATGAACATGTAGTTTCAGACAAAGGTCTTGAAAGCCCCCTCCACCACCTCAAGCTTTATCGGCGTGGTAACATCCACCTCGCCATCTATGCCGACGAGGTCCGTGCTATCTTTTGCTGCCAGCGTGGCTTTCTTCACCTTCACGTAACATACAGATCCATCCTGCACATGCCCAGCGCCGTTCTTGACAGCATCAAAAAGCCTGACTGTCTTTAGCACACCACACTTTTTCACCACGACCAGATCGAACATGCCATCATCGAGCTTAGCAAGGGGAGTGAAGGCAAAACCTCGACCACTGCAGCGCGTATTTTGAGCAAACACCATCATGTAATCTTCGGTCTCCTCTGGTGCATCATCATTTGACCCCAAGTCAACGTAGGCTGCCAATTTTGCGTAGTTGAGCTTGTTCTTGAGTATGTGATAGAACCCTGCAATATCGTAGCGGATCGCCCCGAGCCAACGCATTTTCTCTGCGGTGGCGGCTGCATCCCGGGCCATGCCCCAAGTTACACAGTTGATAGAGTAGGTGATTCCTTCAGGGTGGTGGACGCAAACAGCGTCCACGGCATGCACACACCCTCGAGCAATCGCGGCAAACACATCAGCCACCGTTTGCTGACCTAAATCTCTCGCGAAATTATTCCCGGTACCACAAGGAAACGCGAATAACGGCACCTGGCCGGCTCGCATGTCCCTTGCAATCATGCCGCAGACGCCTTCGCGAAGTGTTCCGTCGCCACCCATGATTCCAACTGCGTCGATGCCGTGAAAATTTGCATCGCGTACAAGCTCCTCACAATGGCCTTCCCTCTCAGTACTCACCTCGAGCAGCTCGACCCCCCGGGCCTTCGCCATATCGCGGATTTCGGAGAGTTCGCGCTTTCCTTTGCCCTCGTTGCATTTTTTGCCGTGGATTACTAAAATGATTGTCTTTGGGAATGGAGCGTAAATTAGATGCGTGTGAAGAGGTGCGTGTGAAAAGCGTTAGACTCCTGCGAACTGGTTTAGCAAGGGTGACTTGTCCTAGCTAGAGCACACAAAGTATAGATTACCTTTATCGACAATTTCTCAGTACTTGCAGGCTTGCTCAAACACCTCGTTCTGGCCTTCTTGCGTTCGTCTTCACAGGGCCTCAAGGCCGGGACACCAGTGAGCGTGTCGAAGCTTCCTGAATACATCTTTTCCTTGCCTTTATGCTTCCTTAGCGACAAGCCGTAAACAGCAAGGTGACAACAAAGTTGGCAAGGAAGCGTCGTGCGCACGCGAAAACCTGTTTCCCTTCTTTTCTCATTAATCAGGCCAATCGAATCGACAAGCAAAGGGTTCCCTCGCTCGAAAAGCTCGGAAAGTTGTCATAATTCATAATACCTTCGTATCATGTTATTCGGCATAGCCGATCCGGTCCGACCGGATCTACATTCTCTGAACGGGAAAACCAGAGTTTTATTTTGAGCAGAGCAAACACCTCGGCTCTATTTCATCGCGAGTGTGCAAGAGTACTCCTATGAGCAAACAGCGAGAATTTATATGCTGACACGCGCCGGGCGCTGGTCAGATAATTACGTCACTCTCCTTAAATATATAATAATACCTTCGTTCGTGATAGACCTCGCTCTCTTTCTATCCTATCGTTAGTTGACTTTCGGTCGTATTTAATATTATAGACTAATTATGAGTCTTATCATATGATGACTCCATCGAACCACCCAACGAGCTCCGGAACCACGTCCACCTGCGCAACCTCGCCCTCATACACGTCGCCCTCATTACATCGCTCATGCAAAGGATCGCCGGATCTGTCGTCACCAACGACCGACACCATGGGGCCCGACGCGGAATATACGGCGCACACGAATTTTACACCCAGCCGAACCCTGTTGCAAACCCCAATTAAACTAACCCTCGACCACGGGGGCAATAGTTAGGCATTACAACCCCATGTTTAATATAACGATATTCTGGATTTCAATCAAGGTGGACTTTAAATTTTACCTCTTCGATAGGTCCCAAGAAATCTCCGTTTTTATCTCCGAAAGTCGGCACCGTGTTCTCGCCAAGATGGCCCGAGATTGGTGGTGGCCGCGCGGTCGATACAGAACGGTAGTCGCCCGATGGTAATGATATGCCGTGAGCGTTATTATCTTATTCAGAGACGGCTGCAGAGCCGCGTAAGGCGCTCTGGGAAGGCGTGGACAATAGGAAGGCATTACAACCCATGTTTAATATAAGTGTTATATATATCATATGATGAGTCGATTCGTTGGCGATCGATAGAGTAAAAAAAGATAATATCCATTATTTTGAACGTCCGAGTGAGGGTTCCCGATCAGGTGACTCTGTGCCTCCTTCCCCGCGCGGGCTGAACTATTTTTGCAAGCGCGAGAACCCAATACTCACATTATCAGAGAAGTCTGCGGTGCGAAAAACTTGCGTGTTGAAGAAATCGAGAAAGCGAGCAGGGGTCTTTTTACCGCATATTCGATTTTGGCGCCAAAAGCAGCAGTCCGTTGAGCCAACAGAACATGGTTGATATCATGACCTATAAGAAGATGAAAGTCCAGGCAAGTGGTAACTTCGCGTGTCAACGAGAACAGTTGCAAGTCGTCGCGTGTAACCTGTATCTGCGAACTGCACGTTTGCGCTCATCAGCTGGAAAGCCTTGCCTGCCTCACCAAAATAACTCCTTTGGTTTTAAACGAGCTGCACCCGGTTATCTACTGCTCCGCCCAGATGCTCACCACCGTTTACTTGTTCTCATCAGGAACTCCGCGATGCGTGCGAAGAGAATGGTCTCGATAGTACCGGCATCAAGGCCGTGCTCCTTGAGCGTCTCGAGAAAGCGCTCGAAATTGCAGAAACTGTCCAGCCCGTAGAGGACGAAGAGCTCGAAGATATTCCCGACGAAGACAATACCACACCAGACGCAGGCCACCTGGTCGACCTGGACACAGATAATGACCCCGCGTGCACCGCCCCAGATGACTCTAACGGTCTCGATGATCTTCAAGCTGTTGATTTATCCAAAGCCTTAAAACCTCACAGTGGCACAACAAGCGTGGTAGATGTCAATTCCACTAAGATTGACACTGAGTTTGATGTCCGGCGCACTGCTCTCGTTGCCGCCATCGAAGCTGACCTGGAAAAGCGCAAAGCACGTGCAGATAGATTCGGAATCGCTTGGGAGCTGAGTGCAATCGATATCGAACGTCTCGAATGTGCGAAGAGAGGTTTGCCCCTTCCCGGTTCAAAAGGAACTGACTCTGACGGAAGAAAGCCGGTAGTTCCCAAGAAACAGCATGGCAATAGCCAAACTCAATCTGAGAAGGGTGGACGCGCAGCTCGATTTGGTGTCGATTTGAAGCTGAGAGGTACACGTGGCCAAAAGACCGACGTGTGCCGCAATTGTGGCAAGAAAGGGCACTGGGCAAGAGATTGCTGGGCACCAGGGGGCGGCGCCGAAGCGAAAAACAAGCGCCCGAGTATGGATGTCGGGAGGCAAAATCAACATCAGAAGGAGAAGCGTAAGCCCGAAGCCAGAGCCGATGTAGAAGATATGAAGCGAAGCAGAGGTGATCGTTTTGGTTTCGGTATCGGGGTCCTGACAAAAGACCCAGAATTCGAGGCAAAACTTGCAGCAAGAGCCGCGAGGTTTGCTGAAAAGTAGACCATGTGATCTGCTCCTGCTCACGCTCAGCATCGCCCAGCGAACGTAATGCATAACACGTCTCGACACATCGCGTGGCCGGGAAAAGTCAACCAACTCAAAACTGATGTCAACAGAAGTGGCAGGTAGAGTTCACAAAAAGTCATTTGCCGGAAGGAGTCAGTCAATTCCAACACTTTTTAAAAAATGTCAGGTAAAATGTGCCCCAACACTTTTTAAAATGTTGTTCCCTCGTGTCACGAATCATTACCTCCATGCGCCCCATCACGAGCCGGCATGCGCGTGTGTGCATTCCTTTCACGGAAAAGCAACGAATGCTCGCCCTGACAAGACCACATCTAGCAGCGATACCCCCGTGTAAACGCAAAGGCCCTCACCTATTTTCCTCCGCCGTCTCGACCACGTTGTGGTTTCCCCCGTCGATGGAGCCCGTGACTTCTGCGTATCTCCATCTCCCGTTTTGCCGCCGTAGATGTCATTACTGCGACTTTGCCATCTCTTTGGTTGGAGATGACGTAGAATCCGATGTAGCCCTGCAAGGCATGCGGCGATACGTCGATTTCCTCATTCGAGAAATAGCCCTCACGCCGAGTACTGGGGCTTTCGACCAGGCACCCCTGCGCACAGTTTTCTTCGGTGGCGGTACCCCTTCATTATTGCCTCCCGAGCTACTCGGCCGCGTGATCGACGCTTTAAGCGAGAGATTCGGCATCGATACTGACGCTGAGATTAGCATGGAAATGGATCCAGGGACATTCGATGCTGAAAAGTTGGCCCACTATGTAGACCTTGGGGTAAATCGTGTTAGTCTTGGCTTACAGTCGTTCGATGCCGAGGTGCTGAGGTGGGCAGGAAGAGGACACACCCTCGAACAGTCGCGGGCGGCGATAAAAGCAGTACGATCTAATCGAGGTGTAAAGCGTTGGAGTCTTGACCTGATCTCAGGCATGCCGGGACTGACTACGAAGGTGTGGTCAGATTCCCTGAAGGAGGCAATCGACGTAACACCGCATCATATCTCGATCTATGACCTGCAAGTGGAAGAAGGAACGTTATTTGGAACGTGGTATAACGCCTCGCCTCGTGGAAAAGTAGGTAATAATAGGACGTTATCGTCAAACTTAGACCTACGCACTCCCCGTTTAGAGCTACCAAGTGAGGAAGATAGTGCTGAAATGTTCCACATGGCAAGTGAAACGCTTCAAGATGCCGGTTACGAGCACTACGAGGTATCGTCTTACGCGAAAGTTGGCTCTAGATGCACGCACAATCAAGTCTACTGGAATGGTAGACAAGGATGGTATGGTTTCGGCATGTCCGCGACATCGTTTACGGGGCACGGTAGGCGGTTGGCACGACCTCGTAAAATGCGCGATTACGAAGCGTATGTTGAAGCCATGCTGCCGTTCAAAGGTGAAACGATGACATGCGCAAACGCAACAAAGTTGTCGTCGGAAACGAGAGCTGACGCATTATTGGAGCGTCTGATGCTTGGACTTAGAAAAAGAGATGGTGTGGACCTCATGCACTTGCAGGAAGACTTTGGCGCCGCAGTGCTTGTAGAGATTATCACTGCTGTTTGTGCCAGCTGGCCCGAGGAGCTAGTAGAGATGGATGATAAACGGCTCACACTCTCTGATCCCGATGGGATGTTGGTGAGCACTGAGCTTATTTCAACTTTATTGGCTCGTGTATCGTCGCTTCATATCCCTTGAGAATTTGTGAAAACTCTCAGGGGATTCTCATGCCATCGCGCACGCAGTGATTTTATCTTCATTTATTCTTTGAAACACCGCGACTTTTACATTAACTGTGTAGCAATCTAGCTAGCGTATCCTGCTCTTGTATATTTACCCGAGCAAGACTTCAGTCTGTGTATTCGTGAGAAAGATTACTCTTTGCCGCTTGAAGCCTGTGGCGTTTGTGGAATTCAGCTCAAGCTCGTGCCATGGCGGGTACATCCGCAACCTTGCACCTGAAAGAAGGTTAAACTTTCCAGCGTGTCTCGTTGTGAATGCGACTGTGTCAGATGAACTCAACATATGACCAATGTCCACGTGTTCCCCGATAGGTCTGGAACATGTCCGATCACCACTCGTCGCACTAAACTCGTATGATTTCCCTTGAGAGTCGTCTTGCTGTAATTCACCATGACAAGAAATAGTAGACTTCCACAGGCACAGTCCTGTTTCGATTCGTGGTTCACCTCGTAGTTTTACCTCAATGAAGCTAACTGAAGAACGTTCCATGTAAGTTTGACTGTCGCTATGAAAAACAGTCGACTGGAGGCCTCGTTGGTTTGGCAAAACCTGAGCAGGCTTTGCCACAAGTTGTGAACGTTGCGCTTTAGCAATGACCCGTCGTAATCGCGCATCAAGTGATCCGCGAATGTGTCTACAAGACGAGCCGGTTCTGTTTGGCTCTGAAATAGCAGATGTGGTCGGTCCAGCCATGCTTGTCATGTTTACGTGAGGGACCGTGAAAGCATGCAAGCGTGTAAATGCTGACATCAAACCCAATCCTCCGAGACGTTTATCCATCACACCGGTACTTTTGCTCCCGTCCGATTTGTATCTACTGGTATCTGCATCAGAATCTGACCCCGAACTAAGTATTTCGTCAAGGGATTCGCTGTTGAGTTGATCTACATCATTTTCAGTCCCTTTGCTGACAACCCTGTCGACTTGAGTTTGTATCATGACACTTGCATCGTTCCTGTGCTTTTGAGTTGGATACCCGAAGGAAGTTGACATTCTCCGCGGTTGGCGGCTCGTTGAGACTGCGTGTTTGGAGCTACTTCTTCCTCTACGCGTCCCGTCTAACACACCCCCTGCATTGCTTCGCGTAGCTGACGCCGCATCACTGCCGATCTCCGCCAAGTTACAGGGTGTATTGGCGGTATCTGAAAATAGCGCCGTCTTCGCTGACTTCAAGGCGAAGTCTTTCTGACGTGACCTCAAGAGATCATTACCCCTTTCGGGACCCAACCCCGCCGTGCAGGGCTCACGGGCGGGCGAGGGCGTTTCTCCCTTGGGTTCCTCGCATTCACGCATCGGGGCAGTCAACTCTTCATGGGTCCAAAACGTGCCAAGTGGCGGCAGCAATGTTCCGTTTGTGTATCCAATCCCTCCAGACGTACTCGCAATGTCGCTAACCTTTCGCGACGAGCAAGGACCCGTGTGTGCCTGTGTTTGGAACCCTTCATTCCCGGGTGTCCTATGTGCGGCTGCTGCATATCGCGCCAACCGCCCGTCCCGTTCGCGGTCGATGTAGTCCACACGCGGGACGCAGTCATCGTCATACTCTATATCGTATTGGTCGTTATCCATCGCGAGTATTTGCCAAGACCCTTCAGCTGCGACTTGTTCGAGTTTGCGGTGGACAGTGCAACACGTATGATCACTAAAGCCGATGATGACTTACCTTATATACTTCGCTTCGGAAGCGTGATAAACACTTAAGTAGTCTACACTTAAGAGTTAACACTTGTTGTGTGAACAAATTGAATCCGTTGTAACTCTTAGGTGCCTCCCTGGTGATTGAGAAACGATAGAATTGGAGTTCGCGGGAGGCTTGTTTTGGACTAGTCTGGTGGACGGGCTCGAGATTATAATTAGGGTTAAGGTTTTCTAACCGGAGTATTGATCGATGGAGCTTCGGTGAAACGAGGTCTTTTGGAAAGGTTTGAAACTGAAACTTAACCGATATGTCGGTCAACTTCGACCGTCCTCTATCGCGTCTTCAGAAGACGGCTTGGCGTCGCTTTATCGTTCACAGGTGTCGTGCGTGTATGAACGACGACTACGTGAACGCCAAGTGCAACGGTAAGGCTGTCCCGCTGAACAGCAGTCGTCCAAAGAACGGAAATGCGTTGCACATAGTTGTTAGTCAGAGATAAAGTATCACTCACCGACCGTACGGTGATTTTGTCTATCCTTTGCAAATGATCGGGCTCTCCACTAATCAAAAGACGAATAAAACGAGACACGATCGCAAAAAAACAGGGTTGGAATGTGGGACTAAATGTGACTTCGTCAGTGAACTGACTAATATTAATAAGAGTAGTCCCAAATTAGAGTTAGCTTTAGTTATGAAGCTCACCTGCTGACCGATTTGAAGTACTTTTCTTCATTTACTCGTTATGGTACAATGGTAATAATATAGTTTATGTTAATCAAATAAACGATCAAAATCATGTGACTTTTGAAAGATTCCCATATACAAAATTGACATCGCCGCGCGCGGGTAGGACAAAAGCTGCGCAAAAACTCAAACTCCATTTCACTGTGACGAATGCATTTGCCGTTGAGTTTGAGTTTTTGCGCAGCTCGG
>JACLAB010014531.1_pt1 | contig 21445 bp, 23 predicted proteins | sample 8027921 | NCBI WGS metagenome assembly JACLAB01 (sample SAMN15725117, study PRJNA655200) | protist metagenome | isolation source: fluorescence activated cell sorting (FACS) single amplified genomes of... | place: USA: West Boothbay Harbor, Gulf of Maine | collected 2000-07-19
TTATTTCTACGTGCACCGTGCACGCACGGGAAGCAAGCGCTCTGGTCAATACTTGCTCGCTGATGGACAGACAGAGAGTCAGTGGCTACTCCCTTAGGCTACTCCCTTAGGTTAACACCACACACGTGCATGTGGTTAAAACATATCGGTAATCACTTCCTCATGTTGACGCACACTTTCAGGTGCCAGGAGTGTCCCATATTCCTTTCGTACATCACACTTTTCGTCACTAGTTTTCTACTGATCTCGGTCGGGCAGCTTTCCAATACCCTTGCACCTCATGCATTGCATGGCTTAGAAGAATGTATGAAAACGGCGACCAAAAACTGCTCTTTGATAGAAAGTATTGAGGTGTTCATTCCTGGGCCAGCAGATATCGCGCGTAACAACGCTCAAGTCATATCTGAAATCAGACATCATTTTGAAGGTAAAGATCTGGTGGTTGTCGCCAAGGGACCATCTGCAAAGTATGTCAAGCATGCCGTCGGAATAAACCAGGCGGTCATTTTGACTGATATGACCTTCATGTTCATGAATGATTTCTCTTCTGTCCTCGGCATTGAGCGTGTCGTTCCTGAGCTGAAATATGTGTTCGTTCCGGACTATCCTCATACATCTGATCTGGAGCACATGATGATTCCTAATCTATCAAAGGATTATCGCTTTGTGTGCAGAAGGTTAGCGAAGCTCGGGTTTACTGGCAAATTTTTTGTATACCAAATTCAGACGTCCTTTAACTCGCAAAATGAGGAGACCTTGAGAAGTGAGTCGTCGACAGATGTCCCCATACAGTTGCTCAGCAGATATTTCAATGTGTCCTCCATTCATACTTATGGATATAAACGAGGGCAAGGATATCATCCGTTTATGGACCTGGTCAAAGCGGAAATTGGACGCACAAAATATGATGAAGAAACAGCACCCCTCGCAAACAGAATCCTCGAGGTGTTTGAAAGTGTTGGTATAAACTACCTGGAAGCTGATGCGGGGGGCAGAAAGTATTTTTGACTCAGCAGCACAACACAATATTCGCAAACATTGAGCGTAATTCGGGACTACGAGGTCAGCATCGATGTCATCTACTCCGTATTCTTCAACGAGAAGGTAGATCACATTTCGCACGGTAGACAGGTGAAGACGCCGCGGATGAGAATGCTGGAGCTGGAAGCCTTCTTCGACCATCCTCCGAGTGCGGCGAACGTCCATGCAGCCGTTGATTCTCTTCGGGAACAAATATTTAAGCTGGAAGAAATGCTGAAGGAAAAAGAAAAGACGAAGAGATGCAGGAGCACAGGCGGCTGGAGAAGCCGCAGCTCAAGGAGATGCAACGCGAGGCGTTCAACCCGCGGAAGTGCGGGCGATGCAGAGGCCACGGGACGGGGTTGCTTCATCCTGATGGATATTGTCAGCATTGCTTTGAGATGAATTAGGAGGAAAGACGACGCATGGATGAGGAGATAGTACGAGATGCTCAAGAGAAAAAAAACGAGACGATTAGGGGAAGGCCCCGGTGAAGGGGAAGGGGCCGGTGCTGGTCGAGTTCGACAGCGATTTAGATTGTGACGACGATGCGCCATCGACGGAGAAACTCAAGATCAGAAGTGGGATGAGCTCCGAAGATCTAGAGATGGCCGGCTCGACGCCCGAGCCGACACCTGCGAGCATTGGAGATCTTCTGCGGCCCGAACAAGTCCATGGAGACGGCCCTTCAACGACTGACTGTGCTCCCGGCGCTTGGCGGCACATGGACCCTAGCGACCGACACGCTCGACATTGATGAGTCGTGTTCGCCGTCGATTTGGGCCGATGTGCGACGCTGGCGACCTGAGGCTCGTGCTCGCCCGGGCGAGATCGACTTCATTTGGGCCTCCATTCCGTGCCCGGAGTACTCGCGGGCCAAGACCACTGCCCCGCGGGGGCTTAGGGGGATAGCAGTTTTGCCCCTTTTCCCCATTTTTCGCCAATTTTTCCACTTTCACGAAAATCCCTCAAGTTCCGTCATTTCAGGCTCATTCTCCCGTGAAAACCGTTTTCCCCAAAAACGCCAAAAACGCCCGAAAATCGCAAAACACACCAAGCACGAACCCTTACCAAAACGAGACGCAATTTTCGCCACTTTCCCTTGAGAGGCCTGAGGAAGCACGAGTCCAACTGTCGCATTGATACCCATGATAAACATTTCGAAGTCGCATATAAGGCGAGTGGGACAACATTCCAAAATGACGAACGCCTCGGGTCAGCTGACGAAGCACACACTCCATTCTGGTATCCTCGGCGATCATCAGGAGTATCTCGTGCCGGTGTCCTCTATGGTAGCCGCCTCTGGATATGCCTTACAGCTCGAGCTGTTCCTCTACGAGGATGCTAAGGTCGTGGGTTCTACCAACACCAACGCCGCTTCGTATTCTCTCGAAGAGGTTTCCTTCGACGTGGAACTGGTTGAGGTAAGCGACTCTATCATGGCGGACATCAACTCCGAGTTAGCCAACGGCGCTCAGATTCCTATACCTTACAAGTCGTGGCGTTCGCACCAGACCGCTCTCAGAGGTGCTGGGACCGAACATAAGATCGATATCTCTGAGTCTGCGATGAACCTCGCCAATATGTACAGCGTTCTCGTGCCCCAGTCTTGGTCCCAAAAACAGTCCGTCACCTCCGCTAAGTATCTCGCCAAGGAGTACGATCCTTACTCTTTTTACGGCGGTCGCAAGGCTGTCAACGCGTCTGGTGCCTTCACAGACGCCACAGACTACGTCAATAAGTATGTCTGGAAATACGGCAGCACATATTACCCTCAGGCTCCGATTGAATTGGTTCCTGATTCTACTTTGGCGCTCGAGACTTCTCTCGCGACTCTCGACCTCAAGAACAACGAGCGCCCTTTCATGGCGACTCTCGAAGATAACGCGACCGATTCCCAGCCTCGTTCCGAGACCCGTGATTTCGTCCTCGCCCACTCCTTCCGTAAGTCGGGAAATAAGGGCATCGTCTCGGGATTGAACTCTGCTAATTCGGGCGCCCCGATTTCTCTTCAACTTCACTTTAACTCCAACCCCAACGCCTCTGTTCCCAAGTCCGTCCAGACCTTCATCGAACAGGAGAATACCCTGTACATTAAGCCCAACTAACGGCGAGTCCTCGACTGTCACCAATTAAGTTCTCGAATTATAACAATAATGGACCAGCGTGAGTCTCTCGACGACATCTATGGATCATGGCAACGACAGCGCAAGGAGAGAGACAGCCAGGACGGTTTGGCGCTCGTGGGTCCACATACAGGACCCGCAGGCGTAAATTAGTGTTTTTGTGATCCCAGGGGGATTCACTAAAAAAGCAACACATCCGGCCAATCGAAGCTTCATCCAGCGTTGAAGCGAGGGTTTTATGTTGTTGTCGCCGTCGTAGTAATACTTGGCGGTGAACTGAACTTGCGCTCCGTGTTTCCACGAACGTCTTCGCCTATTTTCAAGTGAGGCCCAACTCTCCATCATGTCTTGGCCTAAAACCCACCATTCATTTCCGTCAAGAAGTTCCCTACTAGTAGTTCGATTAAAACCAAGTACCTGAACAGCGGGGGTTATCGTGGTTCATGTTGTAGAAAGCGATAGGTATATCCACATAAATAATTTGTTTCTCGTCCGCGAGATAATGGGCTATAAGCTGCCCATCTTCGGCGACGTCGTAATTCGGTAGAAAGTTAAGAAAGTCAGTACGCTTAACAAGCAACCACCCAGCGGCAAACTTTGGTCTTTCTTCAGAGAGACAACACCAGTTCACTCTCGTGACAGGGTATTCAGCGACGTGCTCAGCAAAGCAATCTTGATACAATTTTGAAGAAAAATAAGCAAGCTGGGACTTACATGGTTGCAGTGTCGTTCGACAGTGGGGATCGAAGGGAGTAACAAGTCCATGCCTTCGCTTAAAGCTCGCGAGCCTTTTGCAGAGGACGCCATCTTCGCCAGGAATCGTACAGGTCGGAATTTGCCCTGTACGTGCATAAGCTTGTTTTACTTTATCCTGAAAAAAGTCATGGGAGAACATGACACCGGACAGAATAGCAGCCTGGGAGTTTACTTTATATGCCTCCTTTACAGCATACACTCCCCACGGATGCATCGAGTCGTCTATATCGAAGAACAGAATCAAGTCCCCACTCGCCATCGTAGCGCCAGTGTTTTTATTCCTTGCTTGATTGTGAGGTCTGCTTTCGAACATAGTTTCGACCCTTGCTTCTAGCTGTTGACTGAGGGGCAGCCTGGATTCGTGATATCCTTTGGGCACTCCCGACACCACGATTATAATTTCGTCGGGAAGAATGTATCCCTCTTCTATGTGTTCATAGAAATTTGCCACATAACATCGATAGTCTTCAAATGTAGCAGGTACCACCATTGTTAGAGAAGGCGCCTGAGGAGCATAGAAATTGGCGGATGAAGACTTGCTTTTCGTCCACAAGTGGAACAAAAGCAGCAAGAAAATGACGTTCAGGCTGAAATATTTTTGTAGTGTGGCTCTCCTTGTCATGTAGTAACGTGGGAGTGGTAGTAAAATAACTAGCCAGGCTTGCGTAAGTTGTGTCCAGCAGGACTTTCAAAGCTGGTGTATAGATATGCCTAGCTCCTAGACTGTCGCGCTCGCTCGCAAACAGGTTGATGAACCTGTGTGCCACGACTTGTGTGTGTATCTCTCTGCTACTAGAGCTAGCTAGCTAGCTAGCTAGCTAGCTGCTAAGCTATTACGGGCTTTTTGTGGAGCCAAATCCGGGTCTAAATCCGGGTGGAAATCCGGGGCCACCCCGATTTCAACCCGGATTTCCCCGGATTTTCACCCGGATTTGCCACAAAACGCCTTTTTGAAAATCGGGTCTAAGGTCCACGCAAGAGCTCCCCGAATTAATTGGGCAATTAATTTGACTCAAGGATGACGGTCTAACGTCCCCGTATGGTTTCTGAAATTAATTCGAACCCCGTTCGTTTATTATTTCGTTGGCCAACCGCAATTAATTTCGCAAATTAATTGCTCGTCGCGTTTTGCGACGACAATTAATTTTGGCATTTAATTTGTTGGTCTGTTTCTCAAGAAACCTCTCGGTCATTGTTCGACCTATCAGAGCGACTGATTCCAAGGAATTTAATACATATTGGAGCTCTTGAGGCAATTAATTCGGGTATTAATTTAAACCGCGATTTTGGGTTCAACCACACCGTATCAGGGGCCGATCTATGGAGTCGCTGACTGAAGAGTGCGGGTTTAAAATTAATTGCCAAAATTTATTGGTCGGAGCTCTTGTCTACCGTAAAATCGGGTGGAAATCCGGGTGGGTAGGGTTAGGTTTTAGGTGCAGGGTTAAAGGTTTAAACCCTTAAATCCTAACCAAATTGCGACGAAAGGTTTTTGTAAACCGTCATTTCATGGTTAAAACCCACCCGGAACCCGGATTTGCGCCAGGGTGTTTTACCCAAATTCGGGTGGGTTTTTCAAATCCGGGTGGAAATCCGGGAAATCGGGTGGCCCACCCGGACCGGATTTGCCACAAAAGCCCTGTTTTCTCACGACAAGCTGGTGAGGCATATGGTATCTTTTTAGTCTGAAAAAAATGCGCCAGTCCGGCCGGCAGTCCGGATCGGTCCTGATGGTCCTGATTTCCTCTTCCGAGCGCAGCTTCGCCGCGCCCCAATTGGCCGCGCGCACGGTCGCAAGACGCATGACCGTTGGTCCGTTCTCCGACGCTGCGCGTGCGAAGCGGGCGGCCGCGCGTGCGGAGCGTCTACAGACCGAAACCCTCGTGGATATCGCGCGGGGCGCCGACCCCGTCTCGGGGGGTGAGTCGTCCGAGGATGGTGCCTCGGACGACGACGACTCGGTCGACGGGGGCGCGACCCGGGGCGGGGGCGGGAGCGAATGGAAGTCGTGTGGTCGCAAGAAACGCAACCTGAGCGCGCAGAGCAACTACAAGTGCCAGCTTCTTCCGGATGTTCTGCCGGAGTCGTGCGAGGAGACCTCCAAGTTCTGCGAACCAGGGAATCCCCTGTGGGGGGAGATCGGGTTGACCAACATCCCGGGCCTGGCGGAGACCTCCCGCAAAAAAGGAGGCGAGCGCTTCGCACTAACTCAGAGCATCAAGCAGGCGATGACCAACATCAACAACCTGTCGACCAAGGCGGGCTTGTCACAGCAGCCCGGGGTGCCTGCTGGCGGTGCCGTCGTCACCTGATTGAGCGTCCGAAAAATGAGCAAAAAAATTTCTCCAGAACGACACGACGTCTAACTGTTTGCCCATACGCATCGTCGTTTCCCTCGGTTAACTCGTATGCGTTCCAGTCTGCCGAAATTATCAGGCTGTGGGCCTGGTTATTTTTTAAGCCCGGCTATAATCGAAAAAACCCTAGCTAGCTAGCTAGTCAGAGGGTCGCTTTTTGGAGTTCGAGAGACAGAAATTTCCCTCCATCTTCTTTTGATCTACTTTCGTACAACATAGTGGAGGCTTTTTATGACAAGTTAACTGAAACCACAGACCACTCGTGAAATTTGTCCAAAATTCACGAGTGAATTTCGGAAATTTAAGTGCCACGTGGCACACACGTCGGGTCTTTCGGAAACGGTGAACCACCCATAGGAGTGTCCATCTTCATAGCGGCCCAGAACTATGTAGCCTCGGGGAACGAAGGGATTCCAAAGAGCATCAGAGGGAACATCAACTGCTGTGCAATTTGGAAGTCGGGCAACATGAAAGAGATTGATTTATTTACAACAGAACTTTCAGGTGTCCTTCCAAAAGAGGAAATCCGGGAAGCCTACGACTACGTGATGAACAAAGACCCGAACAACAGGCACAACTTTCTTTTCGTGGATCTTACACCCAAGAAGCACCACTCCAGCCCGTACAGGATGAACTACACGGACTGGCTCACTCACTCGTGAGGACCACGAGGCTCAGCCACTTCCACCATTTCTTGATTTCTACATCGGAATCAGGATTCAGTTTTATTCATCATCCCCGTGAGAATCCTCCAACTTCCTCAACTTTCCAATATTTTTTATTCAATTCTCCCGTGAAAAATCAGAGCTTCAACCCTCAACTTTCTCAACTTTTCCAACCCCTCTATTCAGTCAGCAAAATCAACTAAATCAACTGGAAAAAGTTGAGAAAGTTGAAATTGAAGCTATCATTTTGTTTGGCGGAATCCATACTACAATTCTTTAACTCTTTCTCGCACGAGAGCGATTTGAAAGTAGCCGTTGGGAATTGCTCTCCACAGCGCTCCACGTCAGCACAGCGCTTCTCAGCATTCGCCGCGCCAAACGAGCGACGCCGGCTTCGAAGCACACGATTTAAAGGCGGGACGGCGACTTCACACCTTAGACGTTGTCTCGCAACCATCGCGCACGTTCGAATCGCCGCGCGCGCGCCGAGACGCGCCCAACAAGCGGCGGTCATTGCGGCGGTCATTCATTGCTTAAATGGCGGGTGCGAAATCATGACCGCATCCGCGCGGTGTTACGCGCCAAACGAGCGACGGAGACTTCGAAGCGCGGGTTTTCAATGCGACACGGCGCCTGTGGACGTCGGATGAGGCCTCGCAACCGTCGCGTACGTTCGAATCGCCGCGCGCGCGCCGAGTCGCGCAAGACAAGCGGGCGTTATTAGTGGCGCGCCGAAAACGCCTGGGAAACAAACCAAAAAATGATTTGACCGTGCACGCGAAGCGCAGCACCAGGCCTCCTGGTGATTAAAAATTATACTTGTATTTATTAAACCCAGTGTTTAGGCCCATAGCCTGATACGTCAAAATGTTGCCACCTGATTGGTTGGATTTTTCGAAAAGCGCGCGAAGGGCTGGCATTTTCGCACAAATCGCATTTTTTGCGTATGGCATTTTCAGTCAAAATTCGAAATTTTCAAAACGCTCGGACTAAATGCTCACTAAGCAGGGTGGAAAATTCTCTCGACCAATCAGATTGCGCCCTTCAGAGCCACGCGTGGCTCCGAAACACTGGGTTTAAATAATCGGGTCGAGAGGTTAGTTGCGGGAGGGAATGTTTTTAATCGGTCGTTTGGTACTTTGGTGCGATGTGCAGATCAGATTATTATCACGCACGCGAAGATATGTTCAACTGGGCGCGCGGTCATGATATGTGGTTACGAAGGACGAATGGCGAAGTTGCATGGTCGGTCACCGCCATTGTCGTCTCGGTCGTCTCTATGGTCGTCTTGAGCAATCATAGCTCAAAATCCTTCTTTGGAGTAGTTATCAAACCAAGCCCCTTTAATAGCGATGTTCACTTGTCTGATGAAGTCGACGAGAAACGATCGAGAAGAACACGAACGAATTTCTTCTGCCCCAAACGTCCTATAGACTTCTCTCAAAATATTACTAGTACTACTTTTTTAGAGGACACTCGTGAAGGTTACTGTCATCCTTTGCTTCTTTGTCCCAAATCCTTACCTATTGCTTACATGGAATTTCCTCGTTCTGGTTGCACTTCGTTCAAGACCTTGATGGCCTTAGCAGAAGGGATTGAATGGGTTGGGCACGGGGCCACGAAATTTCGGTGTTGCTCAAGGTGGGAGGCTGCAATAAACAGGACCAAAATTGCGATTGTGAGAAATCCGTACTCCAAGATGATATCGACATTCATGCACCCTGCAATGTGTGGTGAGTGGTGCACCTCAAACTGGGATGCTGATGCGGTTGAAAACTTCACCTCTTGGTACAACAATCTAATCAAAAAATATCCCACTGACATTCAGGACACCTCCAACCACTTTAAATGTCAGGTGAGTCAATTTCGTGACAGCCGCCTTTCAAGATGGTACGACTCGGGAACATTTTTTCCTGTTCACCTTGAAACAGTGGAAAATGATTGGCAATTACTTGAGAAGCACCTGAGAACATGTCACAATTACTTACCTGAGCTACTACCTTATCCACGTGTCAATACAAGAAACTCGAATATTAGCAGTGATGTGGCTTTACTTAAGTCAACGCCAGAGGTGGTGAAAATGATTGCATCAAGATGTGCCCAGGACTTTGAGTTGTTTGGATATAACACTGACATCACGGACACGATGCCAAAATCCTATAACCGAGAAGGGTTGGCTGGCTTGCTGGCTGGTGACTGAAAATTACTCGTGATGATGAGTATTTCTCGAGATCATAAAAAGTTTAGGTTTATGCTCGTCGTCTGAGAGCCTTGAGTTCGGACAAAACACACCAGATTATGATAGAGGTGCGCGGAACTGGTGCCCAAAAGGGTGCAAGCTTATTCAGTAACTTACACGACGCTGGTATGATGATATTCCACAAGGAAAGGAACCATTGGGGATGTAACGGTTATTCGTGTGTGGAGTACTCTTTGATTAGTTCAAGTTATGCACAGAAAGTACTGCACACCTTCCTTGCAAGTTGAAAGCATAGTATTTTCTCTTGTGAAACCCACCCGTCTTTACACCAACACAGATCTTAGGGGCTCTGGTCCGTGACACTTGAAATCATAAGAGTTTTGCATGCCTCATCATCACCGGGTTGAAATTAAAACATTCCCTTAGTTTAAATGTCACGAGGTCTCAAAGAGCGCACCCCCGCCCAACTCGCCGTCCTCGCCCACGCCCGTGAGAAGGCGAAGATCGTCATCGCTGAAAGAGCAAAACTGAACGCTCTGGCGAAGAAAGACGAACCCGAACCCCTGTCTGCGGAGGACCCTGCTTCTGAAAGTGAAGATGAAGAACCTCGCCCGAAGTATCGCTACGTTCACGGCGTAGGGTACATCAAAATAAAATAGACTAGCTAGAGTCTTATCCTACTTCTGAATTGCAAAGTTTCAAAAGGGTAAAAAATCGAAAACGCTGGAGGAGTTCGCTTTGGAAACGAAACTTTGAAGGGTTTTCCCCTGCCCCCTATAGGGGAAACCCCCACGTTGCTTAGACCCGCTGTCCCGTGTCTAAACTTCGCTGACTTAAGGGAACTCGCACTGGAGTTCGTGCCTGAAATCACGGGCGGGCAAATCACACTTTTGGGTAGTCGGGGGTGTCTGGATGCCCGTGACTTAAGGGAAAGTGGCGAAAATTGCGTCTCGTAAGGGTTCGTGCTTGGTGTGTTTTGCGATTTTCGGGCGTTTTTGCGTTTTCGCGGAAAACGGTTTTCACGGGAGAATGTGACTGAAATGACGGAACTTGAGGGATTTTTGCGAAAGTGGAAAAATTGGCGAAAATTGGGGAAAAGGGGCAAAACTGCTATCCCCTTAGCCCCGGAGAGCCTCGCCGCAGAAGGGGTCACGGCGACATCTTCAGAAACCGATCCTATTGAAGAGTTGCGTGCTATTCCCGGGATAGACGCTTCAAGCTTGGATAGTTTCGCGGTGGATGCTGCTGTGGCGGCCGAAGCAACAGCGGCTGCGAGTGAGGCGGAAACAACGTGGGTACCTCCACCGATGATGCCCCCACCACCGGAGCCCCCGGTCTCGCCGCCGCCCCCGGTTCTTGTCGAAGATAATTCCTCTGCGTGGCGGGCGACTGTCAACGCGCTCGTTTTGTGCGCGATAGCAGTCGTTTTGACGGTGATGATATGAGTAGAGGTGACGCACGTTTAGAAATATTTGGTCGGCACACCTGCGCAGTTTCAACGAACGCGCGTACAACACTTTGAAGATGGTGTTTAAAGCGTACGACTCATCTATTCTGCAGAAGACGAATGCTGCTACAGACGACTGGAAACGGGATGGTTATGCGTGCTACCCGGAACCACCGTACGATAACACGTACGACTTGAACTGTAACTTCAGTGAATGCTTTCCAGCTGTGCTTTCACCTGCCATTGATGAAACGGTAAGGCTAAATCAAGAATACCTCGGCTTTAATAAAGCACTTTACTATCCGTTTGGATTCGAAAACGAACCATATCCGAGTATGGCTGTTGGGACGAGTGTAACCGTCAACGCGCGCCTTGGTGATATCTACACGCTCCGTTGTGGGCGAGCGCAGCTTCCAAGTGGCGCCGTGTTCCACGGCAATGAAGTGTCTAAGCTCGCATCCTGCACTGAATCAGGTATTGGGGGGTATTCATATTATGAATCAGACGTTTCGGTTGCAGAGGGCATTACTGGATGGAATGAAATACTAGCGACATCCGCTGACGAATATGGAAACTTTGGATCAGATGTCATTTGCTCAAAGTTCAAGCGCAACGGCAACGGCTTCCGATGCATCGACAAGCCCAAACCCCCTGCGACGAAGGAGCTCGCGATCGAGCGGTACGCTTCAGAGTATCCAGCGGCGACGATCTGCGACCCACTGAAGCAGAACAGTCCGTTCAAGTGCACGCCGACTGACACACCGCCCACAACGAAGGCACTTGCAATCGAAAGATACACCGCAGCATACACTCTCGAGTCGATATGCGCCCCGCTCAAGCTGAACAGCCCGTTTCAGTGTACGCGAAACGTTGAAGTACCGACGACGACGATTTTGAGCCTTTCGGTGGCCTCCGCACAGGCGGTTTTCGCAGCCGGTGGGCTGGTATTTGTGTCCTTGTTACGAAAGCTCGAGAAGCCTGGTAAAAATACGGCGACATCAGTCGATGACGATCTACGTGTTCTCGTGCGCAAACTGCGTGTTGGACAGGACGAGCTTCGTGATAAAAGGGAATTCCCTTCGTCATAAAAGGGATTTTCGTATTTTTGGAAAAATTGGCGAAAAATGGGGAAAAGGGGCAAAACTGCTATCCCCTTAGCCCCTAAAGGCGCAGCGATCGATCCTCGTGCTGTTCTGTTCAACTCCTGACAGCAATATCAGGTGCTCCTCCTCGGGAACCCGGCGGCTTTCCCTTATCTCGATCGCATCTTCAGCGCCTGCGTTAATAGCTGATGGTAGCACTCGATGTGCTCCTCTGGGATCTGCGCGATGATCAGTGCGCCCCGGCGAAGCAAAAGTCGCCGGATCTCATGCTTGACGAAGCGGAGGGGATCCGCGTGGTGCGGCAGCACCCATGAAATCAGGAATCGCAGGAAGGGGCGCCGGTGCGAGCATCACCAGCGCGGAAGTCTGCACAGCGCGCAGAATAACATTTTGCTGCCGGCGCCCGTCGCCCGTGACCGCACGGACACGCCTCTCAAACGCGTGTTCAACGTCAACTTAGCCATATCAGCTATCATCTTCAAGCGATGTTTTACACATTGTCTACGTCGCATCGTTCTCTAGTTTTACTTTGCTTGTAGTCTCGCGTAGTCACCTGCTTTCCATACGTAATACATCGGAGCCCACTGACTGTTCACTGCTCTAGATGAGATTGCTTCTGATGAGCTTGATTCTTCTCGGATCCAATGTCTGATGTCTAAACTAGAGTCATTGTATGGCGAAAACCACTGCGCGCCGTGCTTCGAAAGTTCAGGGTAGCTAGTAGCATTGAGGATCTCGTCCTCGGCCCTCCACTGATTTAGAATTTTATGGTATAAAACGCAGGTGTCGAATCCCCACTTTCTCCTCAGATATTGGAATCGCCCTCGAAAAGGGTGTAACGTGTTTGTCACGAGCTTGTTAATATGAGGATCTCTGAAGGTCGCAGATCCTCGCCCACTTTGATGTTTGACGTCGCCGTGTTCCATGAAGGAATTATTTTGGCTATTTGGCGTTGATGGACCGGAAACGTAACCTCCTCTGTAATACAACCTGCACCCTGCAAGCTGTGCTCGATACCAATAATCACAATCCTCACAATATGCTGGCCAGAAATTTTCGTCCATTGGACCGATTAAGTTGACCGCGCTTAAAGTTATCCCAAACGAGCTATAGCCCTCGAAGTGGTACATGCACGCCTTTTCAGTGACCATGATGCGCCGTGCAGCTTTCAGGCGCCCTTGCATGAATCGTGTGTCATCACCACTAAAAAGCGCATATTTTATCTTGTTCTCGAGCATCAATTTGATGCCTGCGTTGAAGCTCCCCGCATATCCAATATTTTCCTCGCTTGATAGAACATGGAAGTTGCAAATTTGATGGTTCGCGCAGAATCTCTGTTGCATTTCGCTGTTGCAACCTTGATACTTGTTCGACACGTTTTGAAATTGCACAGACTTTGCCCCATTTTGGATGACAAAAACGCGCTTTACTGGAAAGTCGATGGACAACAGGTGAAGGTCCAACAAATCTGCCCGCACCAAAGTGAACACAAAGAGGGCCTCCAGAGAACTTTCCGAACATATTGAATTTCGGGTATCGTTTCTGTTTCGCGCGAGCTGAACCTGGTTTTCCTTCATGTTGTAAGCCAAGTTCGGAACAAGGTCTGTCACGAGAGCCTTCTCCTCACGGAGTGAATGTGCGTCAACTCTTGCTGAAAATTTATCAACAGAAGCAAAGGTATAGTTCTCAGCACAAGCATCTGCACTAAGTTGATCTTGAAGAAGATGACATTTTCTAATACTGGATGTAATCAGAGCCAAGATCGAAATACTCAACACGATACCAACGGCCACAGCAACCCGTCTCGGCCGTCCACGCATTTCGTTATGCTACTACAGTCTCAGATACGTATTTTATTGTCAATGCTTTAGGGGCGGGCACCGTGGTTCGCCGCTTCGCGAGATCTAACGACGATCACAGGTTTCTCCACTAGTCACGACTTGTGACCCACCAGTTATGACTCGACTCGTAACTGATGATCGACGCTGCTGGCGATTTTTGCACCAGTCAACTAGTGGCCCCGATGGTCGAGTCAACAATAGTACAGTAGGATATGGGTCATATCACTCAAGAGGAGTCTACAATAACCCAAATTAATTGGTATGTGTACATGCATATTGGAGCTCTTGATTGAGGCAATTAATTCGGGTATTAATTTAAACCGCGATTTTGGGTTCAACCACACCGTATCAGGGGCCGATCTATGGAGTCGGTGACTCAAGAGTGTGGGTTTACAATTAATTGCCCAAATTAATTCGTAGGAGCTCTTGTCGACCCTTAGCTACTAGTAGCTACTAGCTAGTAATAGGGCGCCATAAAATCCTCTTCCGAGTTTTATCGTGCTCATCAGACAACTATTTTGGGTTTTAGGGCGATTTTAGGGCCATTTCAGGGATTTCGTTCTCGTAGTGGTAGGTGTGGTTTCACTCAAATTGTCATATTATTGGTGCAGAGAAGGGAAGACTACAATGGTTACACATTTGCTCAGGGCGGCAGGGACATACAGAGATGTATCTGTCACATCCCTAACAGCCTTTTCTAGGAACTCGGCACGTCTTACATCGAAGACAACCATCTTCGCCCATCTCGAAGTACAAGTGATATGCGTAAGTTCCGACCCTCTTTGTTCCAAGCCACACTGGCTGGCTCGACATTGGAGCTTGCGAAGTTTGGTCTGCGCTCCGATTCTTGATCTGATTCTGGAGCTCCTGAATCTCCCTAATACCTTGCACTGGAATAGTTGTCGAAAGGAAGAAACATCTCTCCCTTGAAGGCCCCTCGTGCCTTGCCAGGCGATCCAGCATGCTGCAACGCACGTTTTTTATTTTCGACAGCTGGTGAGAATGGGGCAAGACGGCTTTTCCGTTCCTGAAAGAGGAGTCGCTACATCGTTGCAGCGCCCTTCGTACGTGTACAGCGATCAGCAAAAGTCTGAGCCCAATGCACTTGGATTCCTAGTGACTGTGATGAATCAACTTGGAAAGCTAACTGCGGCGTGGTAAACCAAATTCTAGGAAGTCGCTGCATGGGTTCCATGTCAACAGTAAACTTATCCAGTAATTTCTCGAACTCAACAAACGACTTGGAGTTAAGAATGTAAGCATCAGAGGAACGCATGTCACAAGCGCCTGAAGTGATCACGCATCCGTGCCCGCCCATAGACTCTCCGTCGAAAGACTGATTACAAACGCATTCCTCTGGACACTGATTTTGATTTTGCTTCTCTTCCAAGAAAAAAGGTCTGTATCCAAACCTTATCAAGTTCCACTTGTCCGAAAGCAGCAAGCTCTTAAAATTTTCTAGACTGCTTTCGTCAGGTTCGTCCATGTTGAAAGAAGTGGTGTCACCTTCTAAAACCCCAATATGTTTCCATTGCATGATACGGGCGATGCTGACAAAAGCTCTGTGGCTATTTGAAATCCGCGCATGGTGTGTTGGGACATAATTTCCTGGTCTGTAATAAGCTCTGTCGAACTGTGCGACGTTTACACAAGAGCACTTGTGCCGCCAAGCTAAGGGAAGTTTCTCAAAAGCGCAGTCCTTGGCGGTTAGAAGAAATATATGGTCTGCTAGAGCTAGGTATGAGGTGAGTTGCTTGCTATATCGCGTGTAGCTGTCATATCTTCCAGTTTCGAAAACAGAAGCTAGCTTGACCAAACTTCTTTCAGCGGTTGGAGGCAAAGAAATAGTCAAGGGTTTAGGCTTTCCGTCGGAACGAATGAAGGAGGATGTGGTGCGATTGGACGCATCTGTTGCTTTCTCACAACTACAGATAGCAGACACATCATCAGGTCCTAGGAAGAACACGAAAGTGCTGACAATTGAACCGGCAAAAGTCTGTAGTAGTGTAAAGACCACAAATAAAACACACACTGTGGACGAAAGGATAACTTTCCTTCGTGTAGCCATCCCTACTGTCGCGGCCCCAGATGCGCTGTTTGTAGTGTCGAGAACAGGAATGTCTGAAATCGGGTGTTTACCCAAATCCCCTCTAAGTTTTTTCAATTTCATCAGCCAATTTGAAAGAGTTCCGCCGAGAGCGATTTTCGCAAAAAATCGCGGTTTAAAACTTTGTGATCAATTGCGAGAATTACTTAAAAATGAAAAATAAATAAAAGACCTCTTCCTCTGCCGTACTTGGTGTTCGGGGCTATTTGGACCTTTTTTGCGAGAGCAGCCCGTGAGCCTCTCATGGTCTCGCGAATGTTCAATTTTTTTGCACGATTCGATGACCGTACGTGTTGTCGACATCCCGGACGGCTTAAGTGCTCGAGTGCGGCAGCATCGTCTCCCTGAGAGGCGCGCGCGCGACCGAAGGTAGAAACGCAAAAAAAACGAAGTTCATGGGGCTATTTGGAACAATTTTTACTCAAGATTAAATCCCCGAATTTTGGAGCCGGAAGCAAAAAAAATCTTTTCAAAAACTTTCGATGAAATTCGCCAGTGAAGGCAGCTCGCGATCATGCCAAAATTCACAATGAAGCAAGACCTCTTCGCTACCGGTTGCTGGAAAAAAACCAAATGCTGATCGCCTGTTGCGGCTTTTCAGCGATAAGTTGAAAGGAGAGAAAAGTCGAAAAATATGCAGTTTCCTATGGGCAAATTCTCTGGCGTTCCAAATAGCCCCGCGTTCCAAATAGCCCCGAATACTTGCTACGCTTGATGATGAATTTTCGGTTTCGGCGAAAATGGAAAAAAGTTTTTTGCGAAACCAAAAAAACGAAGCGAAGAAAACAAAACAAAAAACTCCGTCCTTTTCGAGCTCAGCGTCGAAACCGAAAGAGCACTCGCTATTATTCTTGTTGCACGACGAGTAATAAATAATATTCGCGACGAGCGAGTATCCGGAGGTTAAATTAAACTCCCGGATACAATCCTTGAACTCGAGCTTCCGGTCCCGGATACTCGCGCCTCGAGTAATTCGGAAAAATGGCCCTCCGGATGCTCGAGTATCCGGAATCGGGCTTTCGCCCGAAACGCTTGGAGGAGTTCGCTTTGGAAACCAAAGTCTGAAGGGTTTCCCCCCCTGCCCCCTATAGGGGAAACCCCCACGTTGCTTAGACCCGCTGTCCCGTGTCTATACTTCGCTGAAGGGAACTTAAGGGAACTCGCACGGGAGTTAGCGCCTGAAATGACGGGAGGGCAAAACACACTTTTGGGTTGTCGTTTTCACGGGAGAATCCTACTCTTTAAGGTCATGCACCCGTAAGGGCCACTTAGTGGACGTCTGGGGTAAATTAAAACTTCCTATCAAATCGATTTGATCGATAATCTCCCTTTCAAATGGGGGTCAGACGTACCTTCGATACCACCGAGATCATCACGCGAGCTTCGGACCGATGTTCCCCTTCTTGAGCTTGCAGTCGTCGATGGCAACCTTCGCGGCGGCAAACAGCTTGGGCACGTTATCGTCTAAAACGCCGTAATAACGCAGAAGCGCACGCTGGCGTTGGGTCGTCGGGCGTTCGGCCTGAATGCTCGTAATGAGCCTTGAAGCTTCACCTTCGCGGAGGTCAGGCGGAAGGGGAGTAGTGATGCGGTCCCTCGCATAAAGCTTGCGAAGGTAGCGCGCCTTTGGAAGTGTTTGAAATCAGCGCGATGGCGGGGCGATTTGGCCATCGATGACTTTGGAACGCTCAGGACAAGTTTCTGTATCTTAAATCACAGACTGGAAGACTTTTTTCGAACGCTCAGGACAGGGTGGGTGGGCGGAACGCGATGTTTTTGCGAGATCCTCGGCAGAGGCGAACGCGCGCGACGGCTGGCATGACAGAATGCTGCCGTCGAAGGAGGCGCTGAATATGCGGGTGTACCGGGCTACCCTGTCCAACCCCGAGCGGGCTGCGCTCAACGCAGCGCAAAACGCGCGGCGCGCAGCCGCGCGGGTGAAGGATGCGGAGAGGGCGAGGGCGGATCCGCACGCTTGGAGTCTGGAGATTCAGGAGCGGAGAGCCCGCGCCCGTGCCACCAAGCAGGCCCAGCGGCAGCGCCGTCGAGCTTCGCGGCAGCCTGAGGGCGGCTCGGAGCCGGGTGATGCTAGCGCCCCCGCTCCCGTGCCGCCCCGAGATGGGCGCTGGGCGCGGGCGGGTGATCGGGAATTCGGTGGTCTCCCGGCCAAGGTGTACTCCGGCGTGAAGGTCAAGCCGGAATACGCCAAGGCCGCACGATTCATGCTGAGGACCCAGCCTGCGAGGGGCAGACGAGATCGCCGCGTGGAGGGGGACAACTCGCGGTACTCGTGGCTGTGTTCTGCTTGGAGGTGGACCACGGTGGCGGCGCGGGATCGCGAGCAGCTGGAGACCCTGAAGAAACTGGAAAACGTGTTGCGCAAGCGCGCGACGTGGCACGCCGGTAATGTTCATGTCGAGCTGTACATGATGATTGCGCGGGTGTACTCGGGGGGCCGACGGGGGGACGAGGGCCGAGCGCGGGCGAGACCGTGCGCACCCACACCGACAACGTGTTTGACCGGAGGGGGCACGAAGACCCCCGCGGCGTCGTCAGCGTCGTGTTTGTGTTGGAGGGTGGCTTTTCGGAGTCGGGGTACGACGTGCGTGTCCTAGACCAACCCGCGGGGAAAGAGTTCTTTCCCCATCTTGAGAAGGGGGACATGCTTCTTCTGAAGGGAGGATCGAGTGGTGTCGCACATGACGTCGACTTTCACGGGGACCCCGAGCGGGAGGACTGGCGCGAGAGGCTGACGGTGGTGGCGTTCTACGCCGTGGGAAGGGAGAAAACCCGCGACGCACGCGCCAGCGCTGCCGGTGCAGGGTAGCTTCTCGGGAAGCGAGGAGATGTGGGGGAGGGGCGGAGTGCCGCGCGGGGACACTACGTGGTACACGCGTAGGTGGAGACGATAAAAGTGAGGGGGCACTAAGTGGCGAAGCAAACCCCGGCGTGTCGAGGTGGGGAGTGAACAAGACTTCCTTTTTGTGAACCAAACAGAAAACGCACGCGTGGTGAGCATCCCGCTGCAAACAAGCGAAATATCGCAAAAGAAATCGACGACCGGGGGATTAAATACATTTTGGAGCTCCTGAGGCAATTAATTCGGGTATTAATTTAAACCGCGATTTTGGGTTCAACCACACCGTATCAGGGGCCGATCTATGGAGTCGCTGACTCAAGAGTGTGGGTTTAAAATTAATTGCCAAAATTAATTGGCAGGAGCTCTTGTCCAACCTATCTAAGAATATAACCCCCCCCCCCCAGGCGTAAATTAGTGTTTTTGTGATCCCAGCAGAGGATTTTTCACTAAAAAAACCCCGATTCTTATTTTCTTTTTCCATTTCGTACTGACCTCGCCTGCACAAGCACAAATTTCGTCAGTTTTTCTTGATATCGGCTCGCTATCAGGTGGGCGCGGCAGCTCAAACTTGAGTATGAGTGGAAGCTTCCCTGATCTCTTACCCGACTTCGAAGTCCGCCGCACATCTCGCTCATCTGTACGTCAAAAGTGTAAAAGTTTGCTGCTCATGTCAGAACGTGTCAAGGGAGGGAAAATGCTAGTGAAGCCATTTCTACTTCTGTGTTTGTCAGCTGCAGCAACACTATTCTTTTTTTCTCTTTACCGCGAAGGTGAGGCTAGTGTGAGCTTTGACCCAGAGGCTATACAGGCGGTCTACATAAACCTCGACAGTAGAACAGACCGTAAGGAGCAAATCAAGAACGAGTTGAGTCCACACTTCTCAATGCATCGAATGTCGGCGGTGAAAGTTCTTCCTCAACCAGGAGTTCAAGAATGCTGGGGAAATGCGTATTGTGCCTCACAAGTAGGCTGCCAGTTGTCACACATGCGAGCTTTGAAGTATGCGCAAACCATCGAAGCAAAATCTGTTTTGTTGTTTGAAGATGATTTTCAGTGGTCACATGACGTAAATCCAACGTATGTGAAGCGCTTGCTCACAAGCATCACAAAAACGTATACAAACTGGGACGTGATCGCTCTCTCGCTTAACATATTGGACTATAAAGATACACGTCCAGCGCTTCAGGTACATACATCGTTTAGCACCAAATCAAGAGTGATTCGAATTATCGAGGCACAAGCGACACACGCATATTTGATTCGCGCGTCGTACATCCCCGAGGTCTACGAAGCTTTCAAGAACTGTGATATTCTTAGTTCACCACTTATCGCCATAGATGTGTGCTGGAAACAGCTGCAGAAAACTGGTAATTGGTATGGTTTCAAACCTCAACTTGGAACCCAACGCAAGGGATTCAGCGACATTGAGAACATGAACGTGAACTATCACATCGCTTAAAATCATACAACTACCAGAAGAATTCCTGATCGTTGAGTTTTGTGAATAACTCCGTGGGCCCATGCATCGTCCCGCACCCTCGATCTCCTCCGGCAACCTGAAAAACGCCGAGTACGACTACGAGCATGGCGGAGACGGGATCACACGTCGACCCTGGGGCTGGGACACGTCCCCGCTGCAGCAGTACGCGGAACTGTTTTGATTTATTGAGTGCAGACGCCATTCGGCTCCGCATTGACGAGCTCGAGTTCCCACGGGACGAGTACTGGAGACTCAAAACCGTCAACTTCATGCGTGAAGAGGCGATGTTGATCTATCTCCGAAGAATCTCGCGTCCCGCGAATTGTGTGCATCTTGCCCGCGAAGGCTTCAGCGCGTGAGCGTCGGCCGTCTCATCCCCAAGGGCTCTGTCGGGCGAGTCGCCAGACTCATGCGCGCGACGGCGTCGACATCCCAGCGGTCCGTGGTTGCAATCGGCTCGTCGTTGCCGAGCGATTTCGAGCCCTGCGTGCCCACCTTAGGATTCTCGTCAACGTCGCCCGTCTCATATCCGACGGCCCGGCGGGTCGAGTCGCCCGAGCCCTCCTCATTATGCAACGGGCCGAGGGCGGCGACACGCGCTGTGGTGACTCGAGGTGCCCGAGTAGGGATGGGGTAGAACCTCAGTCTGCGGAGCTTCATGCCCTCAACGGCGACGGGCGAAGACGTGTTCCCCGCGGATCCTTCACCATCTCTGGTGAGAACCACGTTCCTCTACCCTAGACGCGCAGCGTGCGTGTCCGCGTCAGCGTCACGCGAGACGTGGTGCTGCTCATCCAAGATCTCCGGTCTAGCTCGTCGACAAGCGGCTGGGAAGGGGAAAGAGGCACGTACGACCCACGCGGAATAGTCTGCGGACATGCGCTCGAGTTTATTGCACCTTTGATTCCCTTCGAAAACCTCTCCTCTGCAAGTTGCAAGCGCCGAGCCACATATTGCGACGAACAGGACATGTTTTTGGCACGCAGCATGCAGTGGATGATGTGTCGCGGATCGGCGTTTTGGCAAGAGCTCTCCTTGACACACCGCAGGGCAGAGAGGTTCACGAGCACTGTGGACCGCACAGTTGGCATGAAATAGTCTCGAAAAGCGCGCGAAGGACTGGCATTATCGCACAAATCGCATTTTTTGCGTATGGCATTTTTTTTTTTTAGTGAAAAATCCCCTGGGATCACAAAAACACTAAATTACGCCTGCGGGCCCTGCAGAGGACCCACGAGCGCCAAACCGTCCTGGCTGTCTCTCTCCTTGCGCTGTTGTTGCCATGATCAGCCTAGCCTGGTAGGCGATCCGCGCAGCCTGGATGGCTGATATCATTCTCTTCTTCTCACGTGCGATGTGCTGCCTGCGTTCGATCCGCTCGTCTGCGTCCTCCCCCGCGTCGCCGGCGCCGTCGTCGCCGGAGACCTTCCTCCGCGCGAGGGCGTGGAGCACGGTGTGGAAGTCCTTGGACATGCGTCCTCCG
>JACLAB010012918.1_pt1 | contig 21443 bp, 15 predicted proteins | sample 8027921 | NCBI WGS metagenome assembly JACLAB01 (sample SAMN15725117, study PRJNA655200) | protist metagenome | isolation source: fluorescence activated cell sorting (FACS) single amplified genomes of... | place: USA: West Boothbay Harbor, Gulf of Maine | collected 2000-07-19
GTTCGGCGGGCGCGTTGCGCAGCCGCCGCGCCCTGGAGGCGTGCGAAAATCCCTTGAACTCACTCACGGCGTGCGCGAGTAAAGATTTATACAGCGCGCTTCCAACCATTTCGTTTCTAAAGTAACCATTCGCAGTGAGACTTGCTTTGAATGTGTCCCACGCGGCGTCGCCCGCGGGTTCCGCGGCTCCGCCAGTCGCCGCCGACGACGCCTCCGCATCCATCGCACACGCCGTCGACGCCGCACCACTCATATCGTGTCCCTGACGCTCCCATTCTGCGACAAGCATCTCAAGACCGCACGCAATTTTCATTCCCAACTCGTGCGCGGCGTAAAAGTCCGAACTCTTTGGTGGCATCGGGTAACATTTGGGCGCGTCGAATCGTTCGCGCGTCGCCTGCGCAAACAAACATCTCGACATCCGGCACAACATCGGCTCAATGTCCACCGGCGCGAACACGTGCATTTTGGACGCGGCGCGCAAGCCAACGGGATCGCGCGTGCGAAAGCTCTCTATAGCGAGCGCCACGAGCTGAGGCTCGCGCCGGAGCGCTTCGCCGACGCGTCTCGGCGTCCATACGTACGCGTCGTGTCTATTCTCCAACGCACGCGCCGGAAACGCATCCAATCGCGCACTCAGCACGCGCTGTACCTCATCACTCAACGGTGCTGCGCTCGCCACTTTCCCCACCGCCTCACGCGTGCGCACGGATGATTCGTTCGACGCGAGCTCGTCCCCGTCCACGACGACCAACCGTCCTTTATACAAAAACGTACACCCATGCGCGCGTTCGGGCGTCACCCACCCCGGTAACGCCTCCGCAGTTTCAATCAACAAAAACTCCCCATCGTCGTCCCACACGCGCACGGCGATGGCGTCGGCGAATGTCGCGCTCAACGCGCGCGCGAGGTGCGCCGCGAACCACGCGTCGTCGACGCAGTCCCCAAACTCCACGCATCCTCGAAACACCGCGCGCGATGACCCTCGCGCGGTGCGTTCCAACGCAAACGCATCCCGTTGCCACACGTGTCCGTCGCTGAGACGCGCGATTTCGGCGTTGAGCGCTAAGAGCAAGGCGTCGGCGCGCGATTCGGTGATGGATTCATCCAGCACGTGAACTTCGCATTCAACGCGGTCTCTCTCGCGCGCGCCGGCTTCGGCGGCGCGCGCGGCGAATATATCATCCGGGTCGAGGTTCCATTGCATCGAGCGCGCGCGTGCGGACGGCGCTAACGACGGCAGGCGTCGCGCTATGGCGGCGAACTGCGTCAAAAAAGTGCACTTTTTTGTCTGCTCCTCTGCAGAACGCCGCGCGCGCGCGTCGCACGCGCATCGTCCGCGATGCGTTCGAGCGCACCCGCGCGATGCGTGTTGCGTTTTCGCGTGACGTGCGCGACGGGGTCGGAAAAGCGCCCGATACGCGGCGCGAAGCGCGGAGACAGCGCGTACCGGGACAACTTTGCTGAGCGCATTAAACAACTGCGCGCGTCTGGAGCGCCCACGCCCGGCGCCGCGCTCGCGAACCCGCCCGCGGTGTTATCGGACGTGGTCGTGGTGTTCGTGTCGCCAAAGACGGCGAGCAATGTGGGCGCCATGGCGCGGTCGTGCGCGGCGTTTGAGTGCGAGACGCTGCGGTTGGTGGCTCCGGTGTGCGACGTGTTCTCCCGCGCATCGATGAACGCCGCGAAAGGAGCGCAGTATTTAATCAAGAACGCTTTGATTGTTGATGACTTGGCCGACGCGTTGGTTGGCACGCGCGCGGCGGTGGCGTTTCATCCTTGGATGGAGGATGAGCTGCGCGCCGACGCCGACGTCGACGCTCAACCGACGCCGACGTTTTACGACGACCTCGACGCGCTCGTCGAGCGATTCCCCGGCGGCGACGCCGCGAGCGGCGAGAAACTCGCCTTAGTGTTTGGCAACGAAGCCGACGGGTTGTCGGTGGAGCAGCTAAAAATGTGCGACGCCGTGTGTTCGATTCCCATGGGTCGGTTGGTTGAAAGCTTGTCCGTCACGCACGCCGGCGTGATTACCCTGTCGCGATACTTTGAGCGCCGCGGCGCGCGCATCGACCGCCGATAGCCTCGACTGTTGTATTTCTAGTATTTCCATTCGCGCGCGCGACGCGTCGCCGTCGCCGCGAGTGCGCGCGAAAAAGGATGAAAAAAGTGACTTGTTAACGAAAAAGGTTTCGGAAGTTTCCGACTCGAAACGACACTGTTGCGCGCGCGCGCCGACGACGCGCGACAGTCCGCCCAGCCGGCAACACCGAAGGCGGCGAATAGGAATACACGATGCGTGACGACATGCTTTCGGAGATCGAGATCGTGCGCCGGCTCGCAGCCGTAGTGGGGCGGGATGCGCCTAGGACCGCTGACGCCGAAAACGACACCGCCGCGCAGCCGGACCGGTTCCGAGAAACCCCTCAGTCGTTGCGTCCGTTTCAAGCTTACATAATCCACCTGCGCGAACCCGTACATGCATGGATTGTGGAGGGGAATGCCACCCGTAGCGGCATTGAGTACCTGAACAGTTCATGGATCACCGACGTCGAAGCAGTCACGGGTCGCACCCGAGGCTGGTGTTCGTTCGAAGGATGTGGGAACATGGCTGACGTCGGCGGACGCGTGCGGCTTGCGAACAGCGAGCGCGTTGTCTTAGCGCCCATCTGTAGGGCGTGTAACAATCCTGAAAACGAGGAGCGGAGGCAGGGCGGGAACTCGCGTTTGCTCGCGAGAAGTGAGGTGTTTCAAATCGAACGCGGCGTATACGAATACGCGATGCGGGACATGCGGGACATGCGTCCGGTGATCGGTGACACCCTGCGCCTGTCCGAGCCCGTGGAGGCGTGGAACGTGGATGGAGCCGCTGACGCTGTCCCGGACCTGACTGGCTCATGGATTGCCGAAGCCGAAGCTGTCACGGGACGCCGCCGAGGACGGTGTTCGTTCGAAGGATGTCCTAACATGGCTGAAGTCGGCGGACATGTGTGGCTTGTGAGGATCGGGTGCGTCTTAGCGCCCATCTGCAGGCCGTGTAACAATCCTCGAAACATGGCTCGAAGGCAGGGCGGGGGCTCGTATTTGCGCGCAAACATTGAGGTATTTCGAACGCATATGACCGAAGGGATGTTCAACGCGCCTCAGTTATTCGCTGAAGAACCTGTGACACACGCCAGACGGTGCGAAAGGTGCGGTGTAGATATTTCAGATAGGCCACCAAACCATGCGGTGTGTTTGAACTGCTATAGCGGCGACCGCGGCCGCGCGCGTCTCGACCATGACAATATTTATGCCCGTGGGATGCACAACGCAGAACGAAGATACGCCGAGGGATCCGAGCGACCCGAGCGACCCGGGAGGTGGTGCAGGGTGTGCGAGATCGATATTTCAGATATGCCGGCGAACTATTTAGTGTGTTCAGCATGTTACCTACTTTAGATTTCCTAGAATGTTGTATCGATACAGTACAGTACAAACACGTTTCTGTTTCTGTGAGGCTCGAAAAGAGATTTGTCAATCCCTTTTCCAGCCTGACTAGTGCGGCACGCGTTCGCCGCGTAGGCAGTATTCCATGCGCTAAAATTCTCGTGCTTTGAGCGCCGCGGCGCGCGCATCGACCGTCGATAGCCTCGACTGTTGTATTTATTAATTTACTGGATATAAAAGGATGAAAAAAGTGACTTGTTAACGATAGGTTTCGGAAGTTTCCGACTCGAAACGACACTGTGGCGCGCGCGCACCGACGACGCGCGACAGTCCGCCCAGCCGGCAACACCGAAGGCGGCGAATAGGAATACACGATGCGTGACGACATGCGTTCGGCGATCGTCGAGATCGTGCACCTGCACGAACCCATAGAGGCGTGGAACATCGATGGGAGCTCTGACGCCGTCCCGGACCGGACTGGCTCATGGATCGCCGAAGCCGAAGCTGTCACGGGTCGCCGCCGAGGCTGGTGCTCGTTCGAAGGATGTGGGAACAGGGCTGAAGTTGGCGGACACGTGTGGGTTCGGTCCATCAGGTGCGTCATAGCGCCCATCTGCAGGTGGTGTAACAATCCTCGAAACATGGCTCGAAGGCAGGGCGGGGGCTCGTATTTGCGCGCAAACATTGAGGTATTTCGAACGCATATGACCGAAGGGATGTTCAACGCGGAACGAAGATACGCTGAAGAACCTAGGAGACGGTGCGAAAGGTGCGGAACCGATATTTCAGACAGGCCGACGAATCATGTAGTGTGTTACCCATGTTTTCGACAGATTTCGTAGAATTTTGTATTGGTACAACATGTTTCTGTGACTAATGCGGCATGCGTTCGCCGCGCAGGTAGTATTCCATGCGCTCAAATTTGTCGTGCTCGAGAAAATAATCGATTTGCGCTCCAATTGATGGTCCCACCCCTTGCACTTTACCCGGACCTTGTTTGGCTAATTTGGACCCGTTCGTGACTTTGTACGTCAGCGCACGAATACTCGTCGTCGCTTTCGCGATGGCGTTCACGCGCATCGGTTCTTCGCAGCTCAGCGCAGCTTGATGCAAAGCATCCATGGCGTCGCATAATTTCCTATTACCTTCGCAGCCGATTGCGTTGAATATGTTTTCGTTTCTGTGCGCTTTGTACTCGACGGGAGATTCGGGATTTTGCGTCTCGTCTACGTCTGCGTCGGTGGACTCTGTTTTAATTTCCTTCTCGAGCAACATCTTCTTCGTGCGCTTGAAAAACTCATCGACGTTGCGAACGCTTTCGTTCACGCTTCCACATGCCGTGACACTTTTGCGAATCCACTTTGAAATATTGTTCATCATGTATTGCCCGCCTTCACGAAAACGAGCGTCGACGAGGAACAACGCGGCGTAATCCTTGGGATGGCGAATGCAACGGCCGAGAGCTTGATTGTACGCGCGATACGCTTGTGCGCTATACCAAGCACTACCAGTGAGCATGCCTTTCTGACGTGACTTTGGAAGGTCATTAAAGTCGCGCTTGGTTTTTACCTTGACGTCAAAGACGTTTGGAAACGGAATACCGACGCAAAACACCGCGCGCGCGCTGTCATCTTTAAAGTCGATACCTTCGGACACTTTCCCGCGAAACACGGCGAGCATGAGCGATCCTTTCCCAGTCGCGTTACCGCGATTGAATTCTGCGAGCGTATCGACAAAACCAGCCGCGCCGCGACTCTCGCACACGATGTGTTTTTGGTCGCTGATTTGCGCAAACAAACGACTCGTGTGCCACTCTCGTAGAGTAACGTCGATGAGAGAATACTTTGGAAAAAACACCAGCATCCCTCCCGGAATGACTTTGGCGTATTCGAGCAAGTATTTCCCGAGGTTTTGGGCGAACCTCGATGCGCCGACACCAGACGTAGCTTTGTAAGTCACCTCTCCGATGGCGTCGCTCAGTTCCACGTAGACTTGAGACGTCGGCACGACGTGCGGCGCTTCAATTTTGATGGGAAATTCCACACCGAGTTCAGCTTCAAAAGTGTTCATTGGCGACAACGTCCCAGACGTGAGAATCACACATCTCGCTTGTTCCGCCACGGTGCTAAATCCAACTTTTGGCTCCATACATGAGATACACATTCCCTCGCATTCTTCGCCGTTGATGTCGACGCTTCTGCCAATGATGATGACGTACGACTCTGGAGTTTTCGTCACAAGATGTAAGATGTTTGCAATGTCTTCGCACAAATTCATGTACGTTGTCAATGGGCCGTTATGGGTCGGTTTGGCGTTATCTGGCGTTTTTATGAGGTTGCGCACCAGTTCGACAGCGTGTTCGCCAAGCATGTCAATTACGCAACCGACAATTTCGTGCGAACGCACGACGACTTCTTTCTGACCCTCCCAAGTGTTGCCAATGATGCGCTCCAAAAAGTGCGATATTTTGAGTAAAAATTGATACACGTCTGCATAGTAGCCAGGCGCAGACTTTATCGATTGCGCGTTAAACGCGGCGATAGCCTCCGCGACTTGCGCCATCGATAGCTCGATTGACGTTCCCGAACGACACACGTCTTCGATGTTGTGTCCTTCGTCAATAATCACCGCCGCACCAGCGATGTCGAGTTTCATCTTTCTTCGCACGTTGTGATCAAACAAGTAGTTGTATGGACAAAACACAATCTCTGAAGTTGCCTGCAAATTTCGAAGCGCGAAAAATGAACAGGCTGAGAATTCATTGACGACTCGATTAAAGTCTTCCATATCCCACGCGCAATTCTTCTCCGCATATTTGTTCATGTGATCCGCGACGTACTCGTGGCGATTATAGTGCGCGCATGAAGTTATCCGTTCTTGCTGAGTGAGTCCATCTCCAAGCATGTCTTGACAATCGGCGTCAGACTTTTTCAGCGGACACAAACGCTGCCTGCTCGAAAGCACCGTATACTTCGGAGCGTACCCAGTGCGTTTGAGTTCGCGCAAAATTTGCTCAATCTGCGAGTGCGTACGAGAGCACACGTACACTCGCGGAGGCGGTGGCACGTCGGTCTTGCATGTAAACGGTCTCGAAGCATCCCATCCGTCGCCGTATTCAGCTTTAACGGTGCTCGCCTTGTCCTTGTCATTTCTGTGACCGAATGCGATTAAAGCATCTTCATACTTTTTCCTCGCCACACTCCAAGCCTCATGCATGTCGCGCACCTTCGCCGCGCTCTTCTTGTACGCTTCTTTCTCTCGCTCGAGCCATCCCAGGGTGCTGCACAACAACGCGAGCGTCTTTCCCGTGCCCGTCGGCGACTCAATCATCGCGTGCTGACTCTTCTTCAACGCATCAATAATCTTCGCCATCGTCATCCTCTGCGCCGGATGCGGATTAATCTTCGCCGGAAACTTGACGTACACACCTCCAATCGCAATCTCCTTTGTCGGTTCACGCGCTGTGCCGTCGATTTCAAGCTCCAAAGGTTTCCCGTCGCGTCGACGCTTGGTCGCGCGCTCGGGCGAACTCTCCCCGCGTTCCTCCACGCCATAGTAGCTCTTCATCGAAAACTCCGGCAGGTACTTGGGCTTGACTCTATCCACCGTCATCACGTCTTCGTCATCGGCGGCCGTGGACGCGCGCCGCGGCGACGCGGACGGCGACCCGGTGGCTCGAAACGCGTCGGTCACCGCGGCGTCGTAGAGCACGACCACGACGTCGTCGTCCTCGCCGCCATCCGCGCGCGCGACGCACGCGTTGTCGTCGTCTTTTCCAGGCGTCACGACGTCGCCCATTGCGATCGATCGGTCGACGCGCGCGCGCGAGAATGAAGGATGAGCTCCAGCTCGAGCTGTCGCGCGCGTTTGAAATCGAATCGAGCGCGTCGGTATTGCAACGTGACAAGTGGTATCACGCGATCGCCGGGTCGTCGCGCGCGATCGTGTCTGGATCTACGTCGATGACGATTTTTCCCTTGACGCGTCGGGATTTTAAATCGTCCATGGCGCGTCGTACGCCGTCGTTCGTGAACGGATACGCCGCGCGGACGATTGGTCGGACGCCGAGCGCGTCGACGACGTATCGCAATTGTCTCTCACAGCCTCGAAAGTACACCCATTGGAGCGATCGCTGGCGATCGGCGAATGGAAGGGATGAGGAAGACGCGCGCGCGTCGGCGCCAGAGGCGCAGCGTCGAATGATGGCAAATGCCCATTGCGATGGTTTTCCGCCAAATGTCACGTATCGGCCGAGCGCGTCGTCAACGAATGGTCTGAGACGATTCGGGTAATCACACGCTGCGTCGCGCGCGTCGTTGCTCGTCACTGTATCGATGACAATGTCGAATTTCCCATGCGTAGCGACGCGATCGGCGAGCGCGTCTTCGAGCGAGCGCGACGAATCGTCGTACGCGACGACGTCAATGTTTCGCGACACCGCCGACGTGAATTCGACGCTCGATTGCGAGCACACGCCGACAATCGTCCGCACGCCTTCCGCGGCGAGCACGCGCGCGGCGATGTGTCCCAGACCGCCCGAAACCCCGACGATGAGCGCCGTCTTCGGAGGACGTTTCACGACGTCGAGAGTTTGCGCCATCGTCGCCGCGCACAACCCAATCGACGCGCCTTCGCGCCACGACACCTCCTTCGCTTTGCTCGCGATTTGATCCGCAGGCACGTCGACGTACTCCGCGATCGCACCCGCGCCGGGTTCGGCGCACCCGAACACGGCGTCGCCGACCGCAAAGCCGCTTCCGGGATCTGCGCGCGCGACCACGCCGGCGAAATCAAACCCAACGCCCAACGATTCGACGCACGTACGCCCGAGTCTCCGCGACACCCACGGCCAGAGCTTGTCGCCGATCAAGTACTTGGCGTCGACCGGATTCACCCCGGCGCACACGACTTTCACCACGCACCGAGGACGAGACGTCTCGCGCGCGTCATCCTCGCCCATCCCACACCACGCACCCATGCGCGCGAGCACGCGCGCCAAAACGCTACTCGTTCGAACGCGCATGGATGCATCTTGCAATCGCACGCCGTGCGCGCATCGACGCGCGTACGCGCATCGCGTGAACTTTGCCGGAAGAGGCGTCATGTGACGGCGTTGGGTCGTCACACGGTGGATCCGAATCGACGTTTGGTGCCGGATGTCCGAATGAGTCCTCATTGCCTGGTTATGATTGGTCGTTTGGTTTTGAAGTTTGAAAACTCCACATGGATTCGCGCGCGCGCGTCATTCGTTCGCGGTGCGGCGCGGGCATGGACCTCGGCCCGCCGTCGCGCGCGGTGGTGCGCCAGGACATCGTCGATGGAGGCGTTGGCGATGAGAACGCGCGCGCGGCGTGCGTGACGCCGCCGCAGAAGAGGTGAGCTATGCGATTGATGCGATGTGATTACACCCGACGCGTGTGCGATGGATTGCGTCGCGCGTGACGTCGCGCGTGGTGAGGCGATGACTGACTGTGGTGCTGTCGTCGTCGCGGTGTTTCTCGCGCAGGGTATCGCCGACGAAGAAGGATCTCGCGGCGCAGGTGAAGTGTCCGCGGGTGATTACGGAGACGTACGCGACGACGTCGGCGGCGTCGACGAGCGACGAGACGCACGGGCGACAGACGCGGCGGTACGTGCGAGGGAAACCGCTCGGGAAAGGTGGATTCGCTATGGTGTACGCCGTGCATGAGACGCGCACGGGGAAGACGTATGCGTGTAAGGTGGTGAGTAAGTCGTCGTTGGCGAAGGAGCGCGCGAGGAAAAAGATGCAAACGGAGATTCGAATCCATCGCGCGGTGGATTGCGCGCACGTGGTTAAGTTTGTGCGGTGTTTCGATGACGATGCGAATGTGTATATTATTATGGAGTTGTGTTCGAATAAGACGCTTTCGGACGTGGTGAAGACTCGAGGGAAGTTGACGGAGGATGAAGCCGCGCCGTACTTGCGCGAAGTCGTCGCCGCCGGGCATCATTTACACGCCATGAAAGTTATTCATCGCGATTTGAAGCTTGGTAATTTATTTCTCACGCAGCGCGGATGGGAGGAGGTCACAAACGCCGAGTTTGGTCCTGGAAAGGACCCCACGCTTGGTGTGTTTCACGACGACGCTTTGGATGAAGGCTGCAGTCGCGATTCGCGGTTAAAGATTGGTGATTTTGGGTTAGCGTGCGCGTTGGAGCACGGCGTTCGGCGCAAGACGATTTGCGGCACGCCGAATTATATCGCTCCTGAAGTCCTCGAAGGGTCAAAAGGCATGGGACATTCCTACGAAGTTGACACGTGGTCGTTTGGTGTGATTTTGTACACGCTGCTCTTTGGCTCGCCGCCGTTTCAAACCAAGGAAATCAAACAAACGTACAAGCGCATTCGGGCGGGGGATTATTCGTTCCCACCCGACGTCGTCGTCGAGGAATCTACGAAAGAGCTCATTCGTTCGGCGCTGCATCCGGATCCAGGCCATCGACCGAGTTTCCAAGAAATTGCGAGTCACCCGCTGCTCAAGCGCGGGGCGAGCGATTGGACGTTGAGCGACGTCAAACCGACGCCTTACACGCCTCGTGCGCCAGAGTCTCCAACGCCGAAATCTCGTAAAGTTGTTGAATCGTCGTCAGCGAATGGTGACGTGGACGTGGACGTGGGTGCGCGTTCGCCGTTGCGCGCCGTGGATAACGGCGCGCGAAGCGCCGCGCCGAAGACGCCGTTGCGCGTTCCAGTTGGATCGCCAAAAACAAAGGCAATTTCGACGAAGAAGCTCCCAGTGCTTGAAGACGTATTGAATTCACGGTCGCCGTCGTACGCGCGCGAGCGCAACGCATCCAACGAGTCGGCTTTGGCGTCGCGCGGCGGAGGCGCAGACGCCAGCCGCGTCGCCGACGAATTTGATAGTTTACGTCTCGCGCGTTCGCCACCAAAGGTAACCATCGCCGATTTCCCGCACTTGTGGGTGAAGCAGTGGTGGGATTTTACTTCAAAGTTTGGTGTCGGCTATGTGTTGAGCGACGGGAGCGTCGGGGTGATTTTCAACGACCGCTCGCGGTTGGTGTTTGAGTCGCCGACAGTCGTGGCGTATAGAGTCGCGCCAGACATTCCAGCGATTGAGCGCGGTGCGAGCGCGCCCGAGACCGTGCGTCTGGATATCGAACGCGATACCCCACCCGATCGCGATGTGACCAAGAAGATCACCATCGCGTCGTCGTTCAGGTCGAGATTATTAGCCGACGCCGACGCCAAGCCGATTGAGACGTCGCGCGGCGGTTTATCCGCGGCGCTAACCTTATCGCGCACCGTCGCGCCCTACGCCACGACCAGCGACGAAGAAGGCGCACCATACGTAAAAGACTGCTTTCGCACATCCAAGGGTGTGTTTTGGCGATTATCCAATCGAACGGTGCAGTGTAACTTTGTGGATGGGAGCGAAATTTTACTCGCTACGGCGTCGCGGCTCGTGGTGTTCACGGACGCGTCCGGTAAGCAAGGCGCGCACGCGCTCGAAGATCGTGCATTCGAAACCGATCATGATCTTCGTCGCGCGATGCGTTGGACAAAGGATATGATCACCGTGGCGACGACGAGACGCGCGCGTTAAACCGTAAATTATGTAAAATCATATAACCAACCTAGTAGCTCACAACACACCCATCGCGCGCGCACGTGCGCTCGCACATTCAAACACCATCGCTATGCACATTTCCTTCTAACGTTTCAATCGCGCGTTCCTCGCGTCATCCTTGGCGTACGCGTTGTCCCGCGCCTCTGCCACCGCGTACTCGCGTCGTCTAAACTCTTTAAACCCAAACGGTATCGCCGCGATGGCCAACCCAATCATCACCCCTATGAACACCCGCGGTTGCGACGCCGCCGGCTGCACGCCCGCCCGCGATGGCGCGCCCGACATGGTCACCGCACGTTCGCGCGAGGCACAAAGTGAAGACTTTGTTGAACTTGGGTTGGTTGGTGCGCTCGACTTCACAACGCGCCGTCGTCGTCGCCGTCGTCGTCGCCGCCGCCGTCGGACTCGCGCTCGCACTCGAATCGCACATGTCGACGCCGTCGCACGCGCCGAGCGCGCGCGCGCACGCGCGCGTGACGCGCGCGCACCGTGGTCGAGCTCCAAAAGCACCCGCGCGAGGACATACAGCTCCATCGACTGCACCGCCGCGCACGCGCACGCGCGTCGTCCCGCGCGCGCTCATCGCGCCCACGGACCCGTTTGGGATGTACACCGCCGTGTTCGCGCTCAGCGCGTTCGGGTTATGGGCGGAGACGAAGCCTTGGGGCGCGGCGGCGGGCGGCGCTCCGCTGGCGTCGAGCGTCGCGGCGCTCGTCGCCGCAAACGTCGGGCTCATTCCGATCGCGTCGCCCGTGTACGACGCGATTAATGGTGTTTTATTGCCGCTTGCTGTGCCGATGTTACTGTACACGGCGGATGTCAAGCGCGTGATTAAAGGGAGCGCGGCGTTGTTGCCGGCGTTTGTCGTCGGCGCGCTCGGGACGACGTTGGGCACGCTCGTCGCGTATTTCGCCGTTCCAATGCGCGCTCTCGGTGATGAGGGATGGAAAATCGCGAGCGCGTTGATGGCTCGACACATTGGCGGCGCGGTGAACTTTGTGGCGGTGGCGAATGCGCTGGAGATACAGCCGACGATGATGAGCGCCGCGTTGTGCGCGGATAATTTAATGAACGCGTTGTACTTTGCGGGACTGTTCGCGCTCGCGAAAGGCGTGATGCCGACCAAAGCGACGTTGGCAGCGATAGGCAATGATAGCAATAATGACGCCGAAGGGGGCGTAGCGGTTGAAGGCGAGGGTTTGGCGCCATTTAGTGTAAGAAAGGCGTCGTACGCGCTGACGTTGGCGTGCGCCGTGGGCTTCGCCGCGAAATCCGCGACGCGCGCGTTCGGATGGACAGGCATGGAGATTCCCATCATCACCCTCGTCACCGTGGCGTTGGCGACAGCGGTGCCGAAGAAACTCGCCGCGATCGCAGGATCGGGGGAATCCATGGCGACGCTCGTCATGCAGGCGTTCTTTGTCTCCGTCGGCGCGTCTGGGTCCATTCGCGAAATGGTGACCACGGCGCCGTCGTTGTTCTTCTTCTCGAGCATTCAAGTCGCATTCCACGTCGTCTTCTTACTCGCCATCGCCAAGGTGTGTCGGTTCGACAAAGCATTAGCGTTATTAGCGTCGAACGCGTGCGTTGGTGGTCCAACGACCGCCGCAGCCATGGCGAGCACCAAGTCGTGGAAATCGCTCATCGTCCCGGCGCTCCTCGTCGGCGTGTTAGGCTACACCGTCGCCACATTCATCGGCATTGGATTTGGCTTGACCGTGCTATCGAAACTATCGTACACATAGCGCGCTGTTCAAACAGCGCTCTCGCGTGCGCGCGAGTCCTAGCGAATTGTAGGTAGCGACATCGAGACGCGTCGATAAAGCGCACGCCCCCTCGCGGCTCCAGCGACGCGCGCGCTCAAAGTCATCGTCATAATTTAACACGCGCACGATGTCCGCCATCGCGCCGCACGCGCTCAGCGCACTCACGCGCGCACCGCACACCGCGCACCGCGCGCCGCGCCGCACGCACGCGCGAGCGCGCACCGTCTCTCCAACGCTTCAGGGCCTAGGTCAACTCCGCGACGTCTCGCGCCGAGCCACCGACGGCGACGACGGCAACGAAGAAAAGCCGCGATTCGTCCCAGCGCACGAACGCAAAACGTTATCAAAGATTTTACCCGACCAGCTCCTCGAGGGCGGCGTGTTGCTCAAGGATGCCCCGGAAGAGTGGCGCACATCGTTCACTGGGTTTCTGAGCTTTGAGTTTATGAGCGTGCGCGTGGCTGACATGCCCGGCTTGCGCGTGTTAAACATCGATCCGCCGGTTTTCACTGTGGATAATTTTTTATCTGCCATGGAATGCGACACGCTCGTGGCGAGCGCGGAGGCGTGCGGAGGCTTGGCGATGAGCGCCATCGGTGGGGCGAATAACGAAAACATTCGCACGTCGCGCACCGTGGCGTTGAATTCGCATGGTTTAGAATCGCACGCGACGAAGAAGGCCATCTTGAAGCGCGCGGAATATTTATTACCCGCTGTGGAAGGGTTGAGCGCGAAGGATGATGCGTTTCGCGCGCCCAAGGCTGGGGAGAAGAAGTGGTCGTTTGAGCTCCCGCAAGTCGCGCACTATTCTGGTGGAGAATTTTTCAAGGCGCACGAGGATGGATTTCCAATCGCCGTCGCCGCAGATAAAGGCTATCAGCGCCGCGCGACGATTTTGGTGTACTTGAATGACGTCGAGCAAGGCGGTGCGACGCGATTTGAGCATTTAGGTGTTGAAGTGCAACCGAAGAAGGGCAAGGCGTTGGTGTTTTTCCCGTCGAGCGCCGCGTGCATGCCAGACGCGCGCACGCTCCATACGGCCACGCCCGCGGTAGACGGTCACGAAAAGTGGGTGTCACAGCTTTGGGTGGCGTCGAGCACGCCCCCGGTGCCCACGCCCGAGGAGCTTGAAGAAGAAAACAAGGTCAAGGCGGCCAAGGCGGAGTACGCGAAATTGCCTCGCGCGCAGCGTCGCGAAATGGAAAAGGCTGAAAAGAAAGCCGCAAAGAAGAAGAACGCATCAAACAGTGGACGCAAGTAGGTTCACTCGATGTGAAACACAAGTCCTTCGCGCGTTTCGTCCAACCCCACATTCGCGCGTGGGCATATTAGAGGCTTTGACGTCCCGCTCCGGGACAAACGTAACAGTTGTAACAGTAGCTCACACACCGACCATTCCCCGACGTCATAATTCCCCACGCACGCGCACGCGCACGACGTCGAGCGCACACAGCGACGCCTTGGTGCGCATCACTGATTCGTCGCGTCGCGCGCGATGTCGTTCCTCGGGTTCGGTAAGGTGTGCACCGTAGACGTCGCGTACGCCGCGGCGGATGCCCAACCCATGGTGAGCGTTAAAAACGAACAAGCCACCGCGCACGAGCACTTACCGCTCTTCAAATCTGGCGACACCATCGCTGGACACGTACACATCGCGCCCGTGCCCGGGAAGAAGGTGGAGCACCGTGGCGTGCGCATTGAGCTCATCGGTCAGATTGAGCTGTACTACGATCGAGGCGCGACGTTGGATTTTTTAACGCTCACGCGCGATCTCGAATTGCCCGGTGAACTCAACGCCCCGAAGAGCATACCATTTGAGTTCAAAACCGTCGATGCGCAGTATGAGAGTTATCATGGGATTAATGTGCGGTTACGATATTTGTTGCGCGTGACGGTGAGTCGATCGTACGCGAGCAACGTCGTGCACGAGTTTAAGTATTGGGTACGCAACCCGCTACCGCTTGCGCCAGAGATAAATAGCTCTATCCGAATGGAGGTTGGCATTGAGGATTGTTTGCACATAGAGTTTGAGTACGCCAAGGCGAAGTATTCGCTTCGGGACGTCGTGGTGGGGAAGATTTACTTTCTTTTGGTGCGCATAAAGATTAAGCACATGGAACTCGAGATTCGTCGTCGTGAAAGTACGGAGAGCGGCACGAGCACGCATAGCGAGAGTGAAACGATTGCCAAGTACGAAGTCATGGATGGGGCGCCGGTGCGCGGGGAATCGATTCCCGTACGGTTGTTTCTGTCTCCGTACGATTTGACCCCGACGTACAACAAGGTGAACAACAAGTTTAGCGTCAAGTACTTTTTGAACTTAGTGCTCATTGATGAATGGGATCGACGGTATTTCAAGCAGCAGGAGATTACGCTGTATCGGGCGATTGAATAGATGATGGCGTTTAGCGCGCGCGAGCCACACGCATGTTTTAACATTGTACACTACACATTTGCTACAGCCGGCGTCTTGAACGTATACATCACGCGCACGAGCCGCAGCACTGAGACTATTTGTTTGTTCGCATCGTTTGCTACATTTATGCTTGCATGATCTCGTGTTTGATCAGTGCTTCATGTAACGCTCGCTGACGCGACAGCGCGTGATGCGTTCTCGAACTTGATTCGTATCCTTCGCGTCAAGTTTCAATAGGCGCTCATACACCTCGATCGCGTCAGCAAACTTTTCCAATTGTTCATACGCCACCGCCATACGCAAATTCGCCTTGATGTTATTCGAGTCAAGCTTTAACACCTCTTTGCAATCGGATATTACTTTTTCGTGCTCGTACTCGCGTCGGCGGCACTCGGCGCGATTATTATACAACGCCGTCAGCACCTCATTCGACGTCCCACTCTTAGCGATACCGCGCGTGTACCACTCCACAGCCGCTGGTATTCTACCCCTCTTCAACGCTTCGTTTCCTCGCTCCTTCATCTCCACCGCACTCAACTCATCCTCTTCATACATGAACGCCAACTTCACGTACAACGCGCGCATCTGCTCATTCTCGCCAATGTTATCCAAACCCTTTTCGAGCACCTCCACCGCACGACGAAGCGCCCCAGACGCCTCGAGCGCCAACGCATGTCGATACCACCCTTTCGCCCACGTAGGATCGCTTATGGTTGCCGCATGCGCGACATCCGCCGCGTCCTCGTAGCGCTCCAACGCCATGCACGCCGCCGACATATTCGTCAACAGCGCCACGTCGCGATCGTTCATCCGGAACGCTTCGATGTAATGCATCAACGCCTGTGTGTGTGTGTTCGCGAACGCGCGCGCTTGGCGGTCAGTGCGCGGTTCGAGGGGCGAGCACGCGGGCGAAACGAATCAGATGGATGATGTCGCGATATGGGTTGACTGCGCACCTCTTCGTACTCTTTCTTGCGGTACGCGACGTTCCCGCGGTTTTTATGCTCCTCCGCCGTCGTCGTCGACGAGTCGGACGTCTCGCGCGTGGCGCCGAGGACGAACTCGTCGAAGAGTGGGATGTCGAGGCGGTTCGCGGGTTCCGTGTGCGCCATGGTGCGCGTGCGTTTGTGAGGTAAAAAACGCTTTTTTTCGCGTAGCTCGCTTTGGAAGTTGGACGATGACGCCGTCGAGCGGATGACGCGAGCGCGCGCGTGCGATGTACTATTAAATGAACGGTGTGATTACATGGTTTACGCCACGGCGGCGTCGCGCATTTCGACGAATTTCGGGGCGTTTCGTTCCAACAGCTCCAACGTGAGCAGGTAGCAAAACGATAAAATGTTCCCTTGCGCCTTCAACGACGAAAGCGTCGAGGCGTCGTCAAAGGATAGACGCTCGAGGACTTGTTCGCCGGTTTTCTGGTGGTATGGTTTGGAGGTTTCGAATTCGAGACCTTTGAACTCGTTGATGGCTAAGCCTTGGAAGGCCCATTTGATTAACGAGCACTTGTTCAACCAGCGGAAATACGGTGGGACGTTGTCCGGGTTGACGTAATATCCACCAAAGACGATGAAAAGAACCATGACCGCGGGGCCCATGGCGACGGCGGCTTCGGTGCTCGGGGCGACGGCGGATATAGCCAGCCCCATGGATGAGGAAGTGAATGATTCGAGGGTCAGTACGGCGCAGAAGCGTCCGAAATGCGCCAACGTCGGATGCAATCCAGTCATCGGATACACGGTGGCGCCAAACGCGAGAGGAAAGAATGCCCCAACGGGAAGCTCGGCGAGTAATTTCCCCGTGAAATATGGTAGCACGCCGTAAGCTCGCGATGCACGTTCGCGGTTGACGATGACCTTTTCCTTGGTGAAGGATGTGAGCGTCTTCATCAACGCCGCCATCGCCGCGTTGATAGCCGACACTTGGAGCAACCCGAGACGGTCCTGAATGGCCGTTTGCGAAAGCTTCATCTTCCAGAATATGCTACCAAAGACCATGGCACTGTTCAAGCTTGTCATTAAGCGAACAGTATTCGTCGCCTTGTCGCGTCGAACTTGTCGCCACGAGCGATGAAGCAGTAACGGGAATTGCTTCCAAAATCCCACGCGCTTGCCCGTAACGGCGAGCTCCGTACCCGCCGACGTCTTCGCAGATGACGCCACTGCACGAGCCGGAGGCGCGAATGCATGCTTTTCCACAATAGTTGCGATGCGCTTCGTCGTCGCCGTCGTAGTCTCAGGCGATGTCACGTCGATGGAGACGAGGTCGATGAGATACTCGGCCGTATTAACGTTTTGCGGCACTTCAAATCCCGCGGCATTGAACCAGTCGCTTGCGTTAGACATTGGGCCAAAGTACGCGACGCGCCCACCCGCGAGTAAACACAAGTCATCAAATAATTCAACAATCGACGAGCGCGGCTGGTGGATGGAGCAAATGACGGTTTTGCCCTGCTCGCGAGCCAGTCGCGAAAGCGTCTCCATCACGCGTTGCGCTTGGAAAGAATCAAGCCCTGACGTGGGCTCATCGGCAAAGATCACCGCCGGCGCTCCGACGAGCTGTACGCCGAGCGCCAGTCGCTTCTTCTCGCCACCAGAAATACCCCTGGTCTTCGCGTCGCCGACTCTCGTGTTCGCGCACTCTTGTAAGCCGAGGTCGCTCAACAAAGCCTCCGTCGTCGCCTTGACATCTGATGCACCTCCAAGCTTTGCCGCCGTCTCCAACGTCTCGCGCGTGGTCAACTGAGAATAAAACACATCCTCCTGTTGCACGTACGCCTTGCGAAACCCCTCTCCACGACGCGCATCGACGCCGTTCGCGGTGAGCGTCCCCGTCAAACTGAGGTTCTTACTCGCCGGCACCTGATTCGCCAACGCATTCAACAACGACGACTTCCCCGCGCCGCTCGGCCCCATAATCGCCAATAACCGTCCACGCCGCGCCTCACCGCTCACATCTCTCAACACATCTCGCGCAACGCCAGTCTTCTTATCGCGCAACGTCATCGTCACGTCGCTCCACCGCACGTCCACACCCGAACCCGCGCCCGCACCGCGTCCCTCCAACGCCTTCGCCTTCCTCGCGCGCACCACCTTGCGCGCACCCAACGCGATCGCGAGCGCTGGAAACTTCACCACCGGCGGTGCGCTCCATAACGCCACGCCGACGAGCAGGTCCATCGTTTAACCACTTTTGTACTGCAGAGCTCCACGCGCAGCCTCTCGCCGCCGACGACGACGACGCGCGCACCGTCGTCGACGCGTCGCTCGCGCGGGTAGAACCGTTTTCGACCGACGCTTTGCTCGCGCGCAATCGCTCGTCGCGCCCGCGCGCGCGTCTATGGCGACGCGAGCTCGTGGGGTGTCCCAGAGCTCCGACACCGCTGGTTTACATTGGCGGCGTCATCGCCGCCTAGGGCAAAGGCTGCCGTCGCGCGTCGCCGCGCCACACCGCCGCCGCCGACGCGCATCGCCGACGACTCGCGCGCCGACGACGTCGCGCACGCACCTCGCTACGCTTCGCACGCGTCCCCGTACGCGGATCGACGTCGAACGTCGTCGCACAGAGACACGGCCACGTTGGATTTGCGGTGGATTTTTTGATTTTTGATTGTTGTGATCGTTGATTCGCGCGCGTGCGTTGCCGAACGTCGGTCGTCATGGGGGTTTCACGCACGTCTAAGATGTTGGCGTTTATTAATTACCGAATGCGCATCACGCTCGTGGATGGGAGGCAGATTGTTGGGCGGTTTATGGCTTTTGATCGGCACATGAATTTGTGCGTGGCGGACGCGGAGGAGCACCGCAAGTTACCGCCGAAGAAGGGCGTGGACGAGGATGATCGACACGTTCGACGGGTTTTAGGGTTTGTGTTGATTCGTGGAGAGGAGGTTGTGTCGTTGACGGTGGAAGGGCCACCGCCGGCGGGGGCGAAGAAACAATTAGCGACGGCGGGCGGCGGCGCGGCGAAACCCGCGGGACGAGGTATGCCGGCGCCACAAGCGATGGCGCCCCCGAGTGGCATGCGCGGGCTCGGCGGTCCCCCGCCGGGGATGATGATGCCGCCCGGCATGCCTCCGCCGGGGATGCGTCCGCCGGGACACTAAGATGGTACTCTTTTTAGGACACGAACGAATTTGTAACAAACGACTTTTCTACACGACTTATTACTACAGATTAGTAAGCCACCTAAAACGCGCCAGTATCTAACATTTCACGAAACATGGCTTCATGTTTCAATCCATTCATGTACCACGCAAAGCCGACAGAACTGAACGTCAAAAGGATGAGCGTCATAAATCCGAGAACCGCGGTGACATCTTCAATGTTTCCGTTTTGATCCTCCATACCATCGACGTCAAGTTGTCGCATCCCAGGAACGGAATAAATGTCCACTTTCGATTCGACTTGAATATCCCAATCTTCGAGCGACATTCCTGGTGGCTTGCGTATATCGAGGTACTCGAGGACGTCTCTCATCACGCGTTTGTTTCTCACGCGTCCCGCATTTACCATGCCGATCAGCGCCAAGCTCTCGACGTGACGCTTGAGCTTCCCATCATCATCCAACGTCAAAGCACTCGTTCCTTCGATTTTTGCCACCGGTATGCGCATTTTCTTTTCTACAATCGCGCGTTTGAACACTTGCGCTAAGACTTTCCACGAAAACGTTGACGTCTCCCCCGCGCGGTCGAGAATGTCGTACTTTGTAATCTCTAACGTCCCGAGAGGCCAATTCAATCCTAAGTCATACAGCCATACGAGCTTCGCGGGCACGAACTCGCACGACCACTGCACGAGAATTTCGTTGGAGGCGACGCGGGCGACGGAGGCGACGGCGAACGTCGCGTCGCGGAGTTCGCGACGCGCTCTGTCGTCCCATCGCGCCGACATCGCCGCGTACGACGCACCATCCAGCGCGCGAGCGTCTTGAACATCTGAGCGATACGACACGGACGGCGCGCAGTGCTCCTCGCGCGCGAATGCGGCAAAGGGTGAGCTGGACGTGGATATACGCTGGAGCGTCTCGTCTTCCACCGCTGACGACGACGCTCTCGCGACGCGCGAAGAACGACGAGGCCGACGGGACGATGGATGTGGTGTCGCTACGCGTGCTAGCGCGCGCGTGGACGTCATGGTGACACGCGCGCGAGTGTGCGTGATAATGAAGAGCTGCGGGTGAAAGCTTGCGTATTAAAACAAAAGCGTCAACATACGCTACGATTGAGAGAAAAGAAAGGGCTCGGAATCATGCGTTGATAAACGCACGCTGAGAACGTGTGGTATACTATATTACTTCTTCCAGAATACCGACTTGGTGACCGTGGCGACGGGGACACTCGCGCTCGCGCGCTTGAAATTGTTCACCACGGCGGCGAGAACGGCGCCAATCATGCCGAGACGAATCACCGCCTTTGTCGTGCGCTCACTGACGGAAGCCGGGCCAGAGGCACCAAAAACCAAGCGACACATGTCGCTGTCGGCAATTTTCACCAAAACACCACGATTGTTACGTTCAATCATGGCTTCTAACTCGGCAGACGTGACATCGAGCTCGCCGCTCAAAAAGTTCAACTCGGTTTGCATCTCAGAGCGCTGCTCGGCGTTGAACGCGCGTTCAGTTAAGAGAATTTGAAGCGTTTCTTGGTACTTGGCTTCGAGTTGCGCGATGAGCTGCGCGTTGGCATCCATAGAGTACTCCGCTGCGGTCAATGATTGCGTAAGAGAGTTTTGTAACTGCTCGAATTCAGCGCGTTCGGCGTTGATTTGATGTTCCAAGCTCGAGCATCGCTGATTCGTCTGCGACAACGACTCCGCGGCGGCTCTAAGCGCGATCTCCGCGCTCTTGCCTTTGCGCTCGAGCATGGCAACCTTGTTCGTGAGCTCATCTCTCGCCTCACTCATGACCTTCAACGCCGCGCTGAGGTTATCGATGCGCTTGGACTGTTCGGCGCGAGCGTTCTCCGACGCCGTGAGCTTGACGCCGACAGATTTCGCCTCTTCGCCGTTGCGTTGGGCGAGCTTGGTAAACTCTTCCGCCTTGTTCGTCAAGTCCTTCAACTGTGCGCGCATGTTGGCAATCTTAATATCCTTTGCCTTGTGCGCTTCGGCGGAATCTTGCAAGTCCTTTGCCGCGAGCGCCAAATCCGCGCAGCTTTGCTTGAGTTTGGCTGACGCGCCCTCGAGCTTGCGCTTGAGCGCCTTGACTTCAGATTTGGACGAG
>JACLAB010015334.1_pt1 | contig 21439 bp, 21 predicted proteins | sample 8027921 | NCBI WGS metagenome assembly JACLAB01 (sample SAMN15725117, study PRJNA655200) | protist metagenome | isolation source: fluorescence activated cell sorting (FACS) single amplified genomes of... | place: USA: West Boothbay Harbor, Gulf of Maine | collected 2000-07-19
AAGTGCGAATCATCGCTGGACGAAGCGTTTGGACTGGTGCGGTGGCGTCTAAGATGTGGACGCCGCATACGTTTACGCCAAATCCGGCGCCGCCATCGTGGCAACCGAAACAAAAAGAAAGCGCCGAGGAATACGACGCGTGGTTAAACGAACATCGTAAGATACATGCCTATCAAATGGCACATGCACGGGAATGGGACGAGGAAATCGCTCGCGGTGATCGTGAAGGAAGATGGAAACATCGCGAACGCGATGTTGACAAGTACGCGCCTCGCTCGCACAAACGTCGATATCAAGACGACATTCACGAGGACGACGATGCCGCAGCGTTTACGTGGCCTACGTCTGCAGAGGAACTCCAGGCTACGTTACAAGCCGAATGGGACGCCGCGCAGGGCGCGATGATCCAACCCGGGAGTCCCGTGAAGCCTGGCGCTCCTCCGACGATGATTCCTGGAGCGACGACGACGACGACGACGACGACGGTTGAAAGACAACCTTCACCGCCACCAGGTTCGCCGCCATCAGCACAACCAAATAGCCAGGACAAAGAAAAGGAACCGCAGCGACAAGAGCCTCCGCGCACGCGAGCACGCGCAAAGGCATCGCCACCGATGAAAGTGAAAAAGCGCGGACCGCGCGGCTCGATGGCCACCATGCTCGCTCGGCTTCGCGACGCAGGTGCGCTCGAGTCAGCGTCAAACGACGATTAGCAAACACACTTAACACGTGACGAATGGGTCACTTAGCAACACTTTCGACGTTGAATTTGCAACAACAATCGATACCTGTACGAAACTACTCATATCCAACGACGCTCGAGTCCGCCACACATCGCGACTCGACACCAGCCGCCATCGATCTCGGTCGGTGGCTGGCTGCGACCGCCAAACGCGAGGTGAGGCGGTGATCATAGCATGGGCACGCACGCTCGCCTGCGCGCTCGGGCATCGGTCCGTCGAGACGCGAGTGCGGTCGAAGAGCTGGCGAGACATTCAGCAGCCGCCGCCTTAGAAGCTCAAACGTCGTCCGACGTTCGGGACGGGCGCGCGAGCGCAGTTGAGGCGCTTGTGGCGCGCGACCAGGCGCATGCATATCGTTCAGTCCTCGCCAATGACGCCGAACGCGCGAAAGATGCGCATGGGGACGTGGAGGTTGCCAACGTGTGCGACGCGTGTCGAGCGTGCGACGACGCGTGCGCGAATGAATCCTGCGCGTCGTGCGTGGAGAAGAAGAATAGAAATAGGACAATAGGAGAGCACGCGTCGTCATCGTTTTGGACGCCGTGCGTGATTGTGAGAGAAAGACGACGTGGACGAGCAATTTTAGTCGCGGCTGGCGAGGTGTACGACGCTACAGAGTTTTTGCGAGAGCACCCGAGCGGACCAGCGCCGATATTACGCGCCATGGGTCGGGATAACACCATAGATTTAGACATGCATAGCTCTCGCGCCAAGAAAATTTGGAGGCGGTTTCACGTGGGGAGGTTGGTGCCTTGCGCGGAGAAAGGTCACGGGATATTTGAGCCGCCGCCGCGGCACGGATTTTGTGCGATACAGTAGACGCTGTTGTAGACTTAGAATGGAATTAAATCGATTAGTAGGCTAGTGATCAGTATTATGTGTGTTAGTTTGTGCGCGTCGCATTTGTGCGCGTCGCATCGCACATCGATCATCATCGGCGAATTAATAGTCGTACAGTTAGTCGTAGGGTATACGATGGGCGGATGTGCTCGTCTGTCGCGTGCGTACTCGCACGTTGACGTGCGCTATGTGTGCTGCGTGATAGAAATACAAATACACTGCTCGCGGCGGCGGCGACGTTACGCGATAGCCGCGCGCACTTCATTCGGCGCTTGAGTGAACATCTTTGAGCTCATGACGCGGTGATTGAACAACTTTTCAGCCAATCCAACGCCAAAGGCAGCTTGCATAGATGCTCGAATATCGGCATTATCATACAATAATTTGCGCAGCTGTGCGTCTTCCCAGCAAAAGACGCGAGACTTCTCACGACACACCACCGTGGCGCTCGCCATTTGATTCTTCGGACGCTTAAAATTCGAGCCAACGATAGAACGCATGAGTGACATTTCACCAACAAAAGACCCAGCCTCAATGGTGTTCACCGCTTTCCCGTGCACGTAAACTTCGGCGGAACCTTCCACCAAGACAAAGACGTTTTTATTCTGTTCGCCCTCCACAGTCATTTGGTATCCTCGATCCATATCGCGCCATCGACCGAGTTGAAGAATCTTTCTAAAGTCTGTCATGGACATGTGCGCAAAGTGCCTGGCATATAACGCCCGCTCGTCCTCCGTGGCGTACCATTCCGCAAAGTTGGCGTCGTAATACAACTTGGCCACCCAAACGGCGTTGATGACGACAAACAGCGCATTCCAGCGAATCGGTAACCACAACGGTGCGGCGCGGAAATACTGAAACACCACCGCAAACGATAAACCTCCGACGGCGAGCGCACGAAGGGTGAGCAAATCGCTCGTCAAATACGAATACCCGAGGAGCACAAACGAGAGGTGCCCAAAGACGTTGGACACCGTATACGTCACCGGTATCCCAAGCTTCACCACGCGTTCACGCGTCATCAACGGATGTTCATGCAAAGGCATACGTTTACCTTTCGACGTAGACACGTACGACGCGCGAGTACCCGCACGAGCGACATCCACGGCTCTCTTTGCGCTCGTCGCCGCCCGTCGCGTCGGTAATCCAAATTCAGCTCCACCCCTCGCCACGCCCGCCCGCGCACCCGCGCGCGCACGCACACCGCACGCGCACGCGCTCGAAGACACATACGCGCGCACCGCGCGCGCGACATCGACGTGCGCAACTTTATGCGACGTCAATCGACTCGCGAGCATCGACACCGCGTCTCGCGAGCCGTTCGTGGCGCACAGCGTTCGTGCCCCTAATGCATTCGCGCTCGGCACCGGCGCGCGCGCGTGCGCGGCTAAACCGTGCGCGACGATGTCCCTGATCGACCGCGCGGTGCGCGCGCGCGAAGCCATCGCCCGCGGCGATGCGGCGCGGCGCACAGTGCCGACGCGCCGCATCGCCGTCGCGTGCACTTTATGCCCTGTAAACGTATACACTTAGTTTATCATACTAAATACGTACACGTGAGACGCCCATGGTGGTGATAAATATTTATCAATATACCTTAAGTCATATTATCGTAACCCGTAGATCGATAAGACACACGCATTATCCTCGCTGGTTCGCGCGCGAATCGACGAAATTCTTCGCGCCTCTCCTGGCGCCACAAGGCGACGCGCCGCGCACGCGCGCACGACCGCACGACCGCACGACTCGCACATTACATAATATTTACTATTTTCCCACGCGATGCACGCGACGACGAGCGCGATGTCGACGAGCGCGCCGGCGCGAATCGCGCCGCCGCACCGCCATCACGATGCCCGTCGCATCGTCGCGACGATTACGCCGCGTCGCGCGCGATCGCGCGCGTCTCGCGCCCATGCGTCGACGAAATATGGATGGCATGAATTTCTCGCGCGCGATGCGCGATCGCGCGGGGCGATGCCGTGCGGCGCGCGCGCGCGAGCGGGGGAATTGCGAGACGGGGACGAATCGCATCGTCGCGCATCGACGACGCGCGCGCGCGCGGCGTCTGGCGCCATGGCGCCGGCGAACGCCGATGGACCGTCGCGCGCCGAGTTGTGGTGGCGCGCGATAAAATTGCCCATGTATTCCGTGGCGTGGATACCGATTTTGTGCGCCGCGTCGTTGGTGTATCTCAAGTTTGGTGTCGTGGATGTGTCGAGCGTGAGTGAGCTCGCGCTCGGGAGCGCTGGCGTCGTCGCGTGGTTGAACCTGTCGAACGACGCATGGGACGCATCGACGACGGTGGATGCGACGAAACCGGAGAGCGTGGTGAATTTGATGGGTGGGAACGCGAAGGTGGTGCATGCGATGGCGTGGGCGGCGTTGCTCGCGGGCGCGGGGTTGTTGTACGCGGCGTGCGCGGCGAGCGGGAACCCGTTGTCATGGAAGTTATTGTTGGGCGCCACCGCGCTCGGGCACGCGTATCAAGGGCCACCGTTTAGGTTATCGTATAAGGGTTTAGGTGAACCCATCGCGTTCACCGCGTTCGGGCCGCTTGCGACGGTGGCGTTTTATATTGCGTTATGCGGCAAGGCGCAAGGCGGCGCTCCGGTGGTCGTGACCGCCGTCGTGAGCTCGGTGGCTGTGTTGCTCGGGTGCACCACGGCATTCATCTTGTTCACGTCACACTTTCATCAAGAAGCAGGTGACCGCGCGGCGGGGAAGTTGAGTCCAATCGTTCGCCTTGGATTGCCCCAGTCGTTGTTGCTCGCGGATAACTTGGTCGGAGCGCACTACGCGTGCATCGCCACACTCGCCGCCGCTGGCTGGTTACCCTACACCGCCGTATTTGGCTTGGTGGTGTCATACCCACTCGCTCGACACATCGTTGATTACGCCCAGCAAAAGCTCGACGCAAATGATATCGACGCTTTGTTCTTCACCAAGTATTTAGCCGTGCGTTGGCACATCGTCCACGGCGTCGCGTTGGCGCTCGGCATCATCGCCCAGCGCGTCTTCCTCTCCCCTGATTTGTTCGTATAATACGTCGTCGAACAAATCATCGCTGGTGATGATACACTTGTACCTTAGTTCTTCTTGTTATGCGTTGTAATACCTATTGGGCCGCGTTCAATGAATCAAATCAATCATCAATCCATCCACCGGTCAACCGCATACACGTCACTCGTCGCCATGCTTCGCACGTTATGCTGCTGTTTCGACACCGATGATCGTCGCGATACCGATGATGAATCCACCACATCGCACACCGCGGACCAATTCGACGTCGCCGGGTCGTACGCGCCTCTAAACGTCGCGCCCGCGTCACAGGCGCCTCGAGCGCTGCGCATCCAAGGACACTTGTTGCACGACTCCCACGCGCGTAGCGACGATATTGACGACTCGCGAGGGGGTGAATCTGGAAGCGAACACGTGGGTCAACACGTGCGATCGACGAGCGCGCCACCGAGAGGGGTGCTACCAAAGGTGTTTTATGAATTCAACGAGGACGAGGATGCAAAGGCTGGGACGCCCAGAGAGACGCGGGGACGGGACGCGTATGACGTCGAGTCAGGCTCGGATGCGAGCGCGGGTGACGGTAAGAATCATAAAAGATCGGCGAGCGTCACGTTTGGGTCGGGGAGTACTAAGGAATTGGAGAGCATGAAGCGGGAGTTTGCGCGTTTGACGACGAGCTTGCGCGGTTCTAGACGAGACGAGTCTAGCGTAAAGGAAGGATTCGAGGGTGGGGAAGATTTCGATGCGTGTTGCCCCACGTGCTTCGAGGAGTATGATCCATTGGAAAATCCTCGAATGACGCTAAAGTGTGGCCATCACTTTCATTTGGCGTGCATCTTGGAATGGCAGGAATATTTGGGCGCGCACGACAGGGACGATTCGTGCCCGGTGTGCGACGCTCCGATTGAGTTTGATGAGTTCTAGATGTACCTCGGCGGTTTAATTAGCAAAAGAAATTATAGTCAGTTGTACAATACAATCTAAGCAGCGTTAAAATCTAATAGTAATAATCCCCAAATCAATATCTTCTACTATTACTCGAGCGCTCGCGATTTCAACGCAAACGATGCGGCGTAAATCTTCTCCGCCAATTTCTCCTTTGCTGTGAACATCAACGCCGCAGCGAGAATCGTCTGCGTGAGCTTTGTGCTAAGGCCTTTATAAAACACCCCCAAACCTTCATCTTTCGCCATGCATGTGATCGCATGCGCGGTTCCGCGATACCTCATGCGTTCGTCCGCCATGTCTTTTGACATGACTTGTAACCGCGACTTGACGACTAGTATCGGATACGTCACCATCGTTGCCCCAAATTTGGCGAACGCTCCTAGCATGAACACTTCCCCAGCACTCAACGCCGACCCTACCGGTCTTTTCCCGCGCTTGAGCGTCCAAGACGCGCTCGTTTCGTACAATGCGTACTGCAACGCCGGATTACTCACCATGACGAGCGACGGCGCCAACCCTTGCCAAAATCCAGCCACGCCACCATCGTGGTACACCTCGCGTGCGATGTCAAAGAACCCGAGCGACTTTTTTGTCGCCGACGACGCGCGCGAATGACGTCGCTTCTCCATAACAGCGCGCGAAATGTCTTCTTCCACGTCTGCGTCCGCCTCAGCCTCCTCAGCCGAACGCTTCTTCACGTCTGCTTGCATCTTTGCCACAATCGTCCAAATCGGCAGCGTCATGAGTACATTCACGCAACCGGCAACAGAGGCAATCGCCAGAGACGCCCCTGCGCTCGGCTCACCGCGCGTTCGCGTGCGATAGGTTGTCCCGAGGCGCGAGTACCAGTAGTTGTACACCGCCTGCGACGCCGCGGTGCCAATCATCGCCGGATATATCCCACGATACAGCTTCTCGATGTCCTTCGTCGATGGTAACGATGGTTGAGACGATGCTTCGTCCGGTGTCTCCCCATCAGCGCTCGTGCGACGCGTGGTGTGCTGCCTGGTGTTTAAGGTGATGAGAGGGTAGGTTGCGGTGAGCGCGAGTAGCGCTCCGGCGACACCAGCGACGGCGTCGATGACCGGATCCGCGCGTCCATTCGGCGACATGTTTATGTACACAATCCGCAGCGACGGCGACGACGACGACGGCGGGAAGATGAACCGCGCGCGTCGGAGTCTGGTGTCTTTCTCGAGGCGCGCCAAACAGTTGAAGAAAGCGTATGAACAAGCGTCTATTAAAAATCTATCTTGATCGCGATCGCGAATACTCACGACGTCGTCGACGACGTGGTGGTGATCTCGAGCGATCATCTTCACTAGATGAGCGCGATGGCAAGCTTAACGAGCGGTCGCGGCGGCGCCGGCGAGGTTCGTCGTCCTTGGCTCGACGGTGCCCGCGGTTTCTGTCGTCGTCTTTATCTTTATCGTCTTGGCGATCGTGTCCGCGTCGACGACGGTCATTCGACCTCGAGCGGTGGTGCTTACTTCTACGGCGATGCTCGCGGTCGCGACTGCGCGAGCGACTTCGACTGAAACTTCGCGAACGACTGCGCCGAGCGCGACCGTACCTCGGCGGCGATGGCGACCGACGACGACCGCCCCGACGAGGAGACGTCGACCTTCGTCGACGCTCCGTCGATTGCCCATGTTTTGTGCCACCAAACTGTGGTTTACCGCGACTCGGTGGCGAACGATCGCGAGAACTGCGACGATGATCGCGGCGCGGCGGCGACATCGAACGCGCACGCTTGCGTCCAAATCGCCGTTCGTCTTCGCGAGCTCGGGGACCGACATCGTTCGCATCGCGATGCATCTCTCGCCCGTACCCTCGCGAAGAGCCTTGATGAGGATGTCCACGCGCGCCAGAATCACGTCTCGCGCCGCGAGGGAGCTCTAATCGTTCCATAATGCTCGCTCGACCGCCCGCGGACAACCCGCGCGCAAAATCGCACCGCGCCGTCAACCCCTCAACGTTCGCCCCATCGAGCGCATCTCGAGCCCTCGCGCACGCCTCGGCGTCTTCAAACTCAACCAATATCTTCATCTCACTTGTACCAGGTTTCAACGCCCCTACGTCAACCACAGCGCGCTTCACGACGCCGAAATCGCCGCACATTTCTCTCGCGTGCGTCGGTCTCGTCTTCCCTGGCAAGTTTTCAATCGATAAAAACCTCGTCGCGCGCGTCGCGTTCGCCCCTCCATTGCCTCGCGAATTCGCACGCGCACTCGTCGGTTCGGTATCGTCGTCCATGCGAACCACAGCGCCGATCGGTCGCCGACGTTCGTCGTCAGAAACATCCATGGTGGTTGATGAATCCAATTCAGATTCACAAACCTCGCTTCACGACGACGACGACGTAGACGACGACGTGGACGACAACCGTTGGGAGACCGAATCCGCGCGTATGACGTCGTCTCCACGCGCCGCCGTCGCCGTGGTGATCCCGCGCACGAACTGACGCGAGTCAACGAATGCCGAACACCGCGGGCAAAGATCGCGACATCGCGACGCGCAGAGACGCCGCCGCCGATGGGGCGTCCCCATCGCCGGTGTCGCGACGACGACGAAGATGATGACGGCGGCGGTGATTTCGCGCGCGACGTGCTCGATGCGTACCCGTGCGGGTCGGAGCTCGAGAGCGATTGCTTTGAGAGCGATAGCGATGCCGATGCGCACTTTAGCGCGTACGTGGGCGCCCACGCGGTGTACGAGCGCCTGGCGCGGCAACAACCGCAGGTGTATTTGAGGAGAAACTTAAAGTATCACGCACCGCGGGCGTCGATCGACGAGGCGCGCGAGGCGAGCGTGAAACGAGGGCGGGAGTTGGAGGCGAGGGAGCGCGAAGGGAAAAAAGCCATCAAAGTGACGTATGAATTTGAGCGGTGTTCGCGCGCGGTGTCGAAGACAAAGAATGGATTTTCGTGCTATATGTGCTCATGCGTGTGTTCGACGCTTAGGGGGCTGATGACGCACCTCAGGGCGTCGCATGATTTGTTTAGATATAGCGCAAAGCGTGAGACGGCGAGCGGAGACGCGCGCGTTGTGGTGTATCCGAAACGAGAAAACTTTGACGAGCGGCGGATGTTTCGGTTAAAGAGCGTGTGCGATACGAAGACGTCGATTGATAGGCAGTTTGTGTTTTATAGGGGACGCGGGGGCGTAGGACAGGGGAGAGGATTTTTTAGAGGCGTGACGGCGCGACTGAGCGACGAGGCGTCGACGAGCGGAGCGACGCCGGCGTCGGCTCTATGGGAAGATTTAAAGTATGCGGACATGTACGACGAAGCCAAGGCGGAGAAGAAGCGAAAAGCAGAGGAGGATGAGCGTGCGAGATTGGCGGCTATGCCGTTTAAACCAAAAGCGGCGATCAAGCAGGTGGCTCCGGCGAAGCAGCCACCCAAGCGACCGGCGCTCAAGAGCGATAAACCGCTCGGACCATTTTATCATTCTCGAACGTTTGTCAAGATGAATAGCGTACCGACGGTAGACTCTGACGACGAAGATCCAACCGAGGCGCTCATCATCGAAAACGAGCAGTTTTTGAATGAATTTACAGACTTTTCTCGAGATGAAATCGACTTCATGGTGGATTGGAACGCGCACGCGTTGCGCTTTCGTCCCATGGCTGAGTACGACGTACCCAAACTCTGTGAATCATTCGCTCGAGCAAAGCGTAAAGAACTTCGACGAAATCCTACGTATTTCAAGTTCTACATGATCACCTTGACGAACATGTTCGATTACGGAGCTTTAGATCGCCGCGCGGTGGTTCGGCTTCTCAGCGCGCACAACCGCGCGACGTCGCCGCCTCCGACGCTGGCACCGCCGAAAACGCAGCCACAGTGCGCGCCTAACGCGTCGGGCGAACCCGCGGCATAATTAGCAAACACACACTTAGAAATATCCACCGTTGTCGCGCCCGCGTGCTAGATTTTATCACATTAGACTACAAGTTGTTCAGCTAAAAGGCTATGAAATCTACACCGCGTCGTCGTCCCCGGCGGGCTCAATCTGTCCTAGCGCGGCGCCCGCACGCACATCTAACCGCACCGGCGCCTTCCATTTACGCCGCGCATACAGGGGCACCGAACTATCGTCTCCAGAGCTCGCCGTACGCGCGAGCTCCGCGCCCTGTACGCGTCGAGACGCCGCGGTTGCGCGTGGCGACGCGGGACCGACAGAGGACGATCCTCGCGGCTCTTCCTCCACGCACCGCGCGATTCGCGGACAGTCGCGGTCGACAATCGTACAACTCGCTATGGCATTCTCGTGCATGGCGTTGATGTGCACCAGGGGCTTCACCGAGCACGTCACGGCGACGGAGCCCAAGCGAAAGTTGCGTAAGATGGACTGCATCGCGCGTTGCGTCGCTCGCGCCGCGCTCGACGCCGTGGGTGAAGGCGATGGCGACGATCGCGGCGAGGATGACGTCGATGTGGGTGTTTGCGGCGCCGCGGGTGAGGCGTAGCGACGCATCGTGCGCGCCACTCGCGACGACGCGCGTCTGTCCAAGACTAGCGACTTTGAGGACGCGTTGTGAGGTCGTTGAAGTCGTTTGCGTCGCAATACAAAGGCTAATTAATGTGCCTGTATGCACGCGTAAAATGGATGAGTGCATGAAAAATGTGTCATGAATGCCAATGGAGCAGAGTTCAATCCCATCGTTGAACGTGATAGTCCTCGCCTTTGGCGTCGGAAGTTTGTTCCAGCGGAGTCGGAAGCAAACCAGACATCACGGACGTTCATCGAGCCGGCGAACGACGTCAAATCCAGGATATTCATTGCGTTCGTGTAATGGAGCATCACGGCCAAACATCACGGCTTGCACGCATTCAGAGTAGAAGTTTATCACGTCTTGCTGACATTCCTCGGGAATGCATTCTTGGAGTCCGTAGAAGTGCTTGAAAATTTGTACGCGCTGCGCGTGCTGCACCATGCCAGCTTCGACACCGAATTCTTCGCTGTGAAGAAAGTCTCCAATGGGCATGATGGGCGCGCACGCCAAGTGAAACGATGTCGCGTTAGTGGCACCTACATCCACGCCGGGTTCGAATGGTACGTTGGATCGCATCTCGACGCGAGGCGTCCCTTTCTTGACGATGCCTTGGTGCACGCATCCACATCCCGGACGTGGGTCTCTCGTCGCTCCGCACAAGCGGTTGCCGCACTGCGCGGGCTTGGCGATGCGCACATGAATGCGCTCAAGGTTGGTGTTGTCGTTCGCAGCCATGGTGACGTGTCGCGGGCTTGGCGTGTCGGAATATGAGGCGGATTGTTTGTCTTGGAGAGGTGACATTTATTGGACGACGGGGACATCGGACGTCGTCGTCGCTTGGCGCGACTTTCAAATGCATCGCTCTGTCGTGTGCGCGAATGACGCAAATCGCGTAGTCGTGTCGATGTTTGATTAGGGATGAGTTGTTTTGTACTACGGTTTTGTAATTTCTATTACAACGTGAGTCGTATGAGAGTCGTCCACCAGAATCTCGGCGCAATCGCAAAAATGCAACGAAGATTATTCGGCGGCAGCCGCGGCCGCGGCCGCGGCGGCGGCGGCGGCACCGGCCGCCGCCTTCGCGTGCTTCTTCTTCTGCATCTTGCGTTGATAGAATTCAAGCTCCTTACCTTCCAAGACGTACCCATCCGCACGGCCGCACTGGCCCGGGCGAGAGGAGATGCACGCCAACAAACGACCAGTGCTGAATTGGTCATCAATGGCCGACTCAACCGAGTGTTCGCGGTTGCGGGAGCGCAACTTCATGGTGACAGACTTCGATCGCTTCTCATCAATGTCTTCAGACTCAACCTTGGCACCGTTCTTGACCTTGATGCCAATCTTCTTGCCGTAGTGTTGGGCGTACCACGCACGGTACGGCGCGGCGTCAATGGCGACAATCGCACCCTTCACGAGCGTCTTCGTACGCACGAGCTCGTTGTTGGACGCGTTGTACACAACATCCAAGATACGAGTCTTGCGCGTGCAGGCTTCGCTACCCCACGCAAAGTTACCGGTATCCAAACGCAAAGCGCGGTGCTTCACGTTGCCCCCGCGGCAACGCACTTGGCGCACGCACACATTGGAGGACAACTTGGTGTTCGCCGGTTGGCGGCCGAGCTCGTATCTGAAACGCGACACAAAACGCAACACATAGATCGTCAGTATCATATTCACGCGCACGCGCGCAAAGAACACCGCATCCACGCACACCACGGCCGACAACGCCGACACACCGCGATCCGACGGAAAGCCCTAGCACAAGCCCTCGCCCAGGCTGGACAAACGCCCCCTCACGCGACGCACGACGACGACGCGCCGCGACCGAGCGCACAAACGAATAAAACACGTACTTTCTCTTCTTTCTCCACGGCTTTTGCTTACCACCAGTAGCGCGGCGCTTGTGCAACGAATCGCGAGAGATACCTGTGCATCACCATCGACGACGACGCGCGCAGGGTTAGTCGTCATCGTTCGAGCTGTGCGCGCCAACCGCGCGCGATGCGCGGCGTGAACACCCGCACACAGCGCGCGCGCGCACGCATGCGTTGTCTGTCCATCCATCGCGCGCGCGCCGCGCCGCGCCGCGCATCGCGCAGCGCCGTCGGGCGCGCGAGCGCGCGCGAGCGCGAGCGCCGCGATCGGGACCCGCGACCGATCGCAGCCGCGTCGCTCGAGCGCCTCGCGCGCGCGCGAACGACGAGCGTGCGCGGCGCGGCGCGGACGAGGCGCGAGAAACGCGCGCGTGCGGTGCGTTCGCGTCGAAATACACGTACCCATCGCGGTTGTCGAGCGTCAATAAGAGACGGATGCCACGCGCGCGGGTTTCGATGTCTGATGATGATGATGGCTGCCAAAACCCTAACTAGGGTTTAGAATTGTGTTCGAGCTCCAACATCGATGAAGTGGAGCTCCGATTGACTTTGGTGCGGCAGTGCGCGTCGCGGGAGCGGGTGGTGACGTCAATCGCGGTGCGAGATGACGGTACGAGAGAAGATTTTCGCCGCAGCCAAGGGCATGCGAGGACGAGCGAAGAATTGCATCAAGATTGCGAGGAACCGCGTGGAAAAGTCGTGGCAGTACCAATACCGCGATCGACGGAATAAGAAACGGGATTGGCGACGGTTATGGATCACGCGGATTAATGCGGCGACGAGAGAACATGGGGTACGTTGTTTATGTCTGTGTGTGCGCGCGCGCGCGCGTCGTGTGATTGTGTGTGTATGTGTGTGTCTCGTGTGCAACCGTGGCGAACGCGCCGCGGTTCTCTCCCTCGTGGTTTCTTCGCGCCTTTGTACTGACGTTGCATCGCACGACTACAGGTTAAATATAATGAGTTCATTAATGGATTAGGCCGAGAGAACGTGTGCGTCGATCGGAAGATTTTGGCAGAGCTTGCGGTGAACGAACCTCACTCGTTCAAGGCTCTCGTGGACCGCGTGAAACACATGCGCGGGTTGTAGACTTTAGAAGACGTAGTAGAAAATGTAGTAGGAAAGTGTAGAATGAGACGATAAGGAGTGCAATATATTTGATATGTGTGGTATTAAAAACCGCCGCCGCGTGCTTGATGACGACCACGCCATCGTCGTCGTCGTCGTTACATCGATTATTCAACCTTGAAAAAGTAGGCGCGAAACGCCCTCGCCGCCGCGCGACGCGTCTTTTAAAAGTCCTCCGAGAATGGCGAACCGAAAGAATAATAAGCATTGATCGCCAACGTCAATCGCTTGATCATCTTCTTCAACGCCGGGTTAGAGCTCTCATCCGCCGGTAACGGTCGCGAAATCACAAAAAATCGTCCCTCAATAAAATGATCCTTCCCGTCCCGGTTCAACTTTTCAATCCCGCCCTCCTTTGTGGGCACGATCGTATCCCAAGTTTGCACCTTTTCATCATCCATCTGCGCGATGAGCTGCCCAATCTCAACTTCCTTACCATCCTTAAAATCATAAATTCTCACGAGCACACCATTCGTGTCCCCATCCGCCAGTTCGTTAATGCACTCCACGCTCATGCGCTTCCCGTACGCGCTCAACCCGCCTTGCTCGTACTCGCTCGAGCACCAGCGGTACATTTGCTTGACGAAATCCGCGCGAGGAATGTGCGGAGGGATCTCAGCCTTGCACAACTCTTGACGATCTGCCGCTTGCGCGGCGACGACGACCACGCGACGCGACGCCACCGACGCCGCGCGGCGACTCGAGCGGCGCGCGCGCGCCGCGTGGTTAACCTGAACCACGCTCGAGGACGACGCGAGCGTCGTCGTCGTCGTCATCATGATGGACTGTTTCGGCGCGGAGAAAGACGACGAGCGAAAGCACTCGTACGGGTTCGCGAACGCGTCGGTCGGCGCGTCGAACACTGCGGCCGCGTGCGCCACGAATGCACGCATGGATGGATTGGGCCCCTCCATGGTCATGGAAAAAGTGCACGCCCAGCCGCCGACGACGCCGACGACATCGATGGCGTGCACGCGTCATCCGTGCCGTCGCGACGGCGTCGATGGAATATCACGATGGTGATATCCGCGACGGGATGCATCGATGACATCCGCGACCGCGTCGTCGTCGTCGTCGATGCGCGCGCGTGCATTGGGTGACATTAGCGGTGCACGGGATACGAGTGTCGCGCGTGCGCGCGCGGTCGTGGTGGTGACGACGACGACGCGCGTGGACGCAGACAGAGACGCGCGACGACGACGACGACGACGACGACGCGCACGGACGAGCGCGAGGCGGGGAGGAGGAGGGTGAGGCGGGGTGGATTACTTGCACTCGCGAACGACGAGGACGAGGACACTAACGGGAGCGACGAGGACGGGAGCGGGAGTGAAACGGAGGAATACGTCAGTGGGGGTGGTGTTATGATTGATGGTGGTGGGTTCGTGGTGGACCCGAAGCGCTTGGCGCCTGGGATGCGCGCGTATATTGCGCGACGAAAGAAGAATTTGAGCGCGAGCCAGCACCGCGCGGCGACGTTGGTGGTGACGTTTATAGCGTATGCGTTGTATCACGCATCGAGAAAACCGCCGAGTATTGTGAAGAGTGTGTTAAATCCTGATCAGGAGTCTATCTCGCAAGGGGCGCGAGGATGGGCGCCGTTTGACGGGGAGGATGGCACGAGAGTTATCGGCATGTGTGACTTTGCGTTCCTGGCGAGTTATTCGATCGGCATGTTCTTCAGCGGGCACATTGGGGACAGAATGGATTTGCGCAAGTTTTTAACGTTCGGAATGATCATGTCCGGGGCTTGGGTGTCGATGTTCGGCATGGGGTACTATTTGAATATTCATAGCGTGTGGTATTACGTCGGCGTTCAAATGGTCGCTGGGGTGTTTCAGAGCACTGGGTGGCCGAGCGTCGTGAGCGTGGTCGGTAATTGGTTCGGCAAAGGTAAGCGAGGATTAGTCATGGGGGTGTGGAACTCGCACACGTCGATCGGAAACATGCTCGGGTCGGTGTTAGCCGCGTCAGCGCTGAGAAATTCAAACTGGGGAATGAGTTTTATCATCCCAGGCGTGTTGACCATGCTCGCGGGTGTGCTCGTTTGGAATTTTCTCGTCGTTAGCCCCGAAGACGTTGGATTACCTCCCGCAAATGGTGGCGTATCATCTTCTCCATCGAGCAGTTCGATGAATTTGAGCGATGACGAAGAATCTGTAGCGCGCCGACGTCTAGTCGACGTCGCGTCTGAGCGGCGTCCGCGAGAACGTGACAAAGCCGTAGGTTTTGTCGCGGCACTGAAAATTCCAGGCGTGATTACGTTTTCACTCTGCTTGTTTTTCACCAAGCTCGTGGCGTACACATTTCTGTATTGGTTGCCATTTTACATTGAGCGCACTGAAATCGATGGCAAGTATCTCAGCGCCGCCAAGTCTGGGGAATTATCCGTGATTTTCGATCTCGGTGGCATCGTGGGTGGTATTTTAGCGGGATACATTAGCGACAAATACAACGCTCGGTCTATGACCGCGGCTGGGTTCGTGTACTTGTCTATTCCGGTGCTCTTCATGTACCGCGAGTATGGAGCGCGTTCGATGTCGACAAACTTGGCGTTGATGGCGCTCAGCGGAATGCTCGTCAACGGCCCTTATGCGCTCATTACCACCGCCGTGAGCGCTGACTTAGGCACGCATGAAAGCTTGAAAGGCAACTCACGTGCTTTAGCAACCGTAACCGCAATCATCGATGGCACAGGATCCATCGGCGCCGCCATCGGCCCGATGCTCACCGGCTACATCACCTCCATGTCTGACGATTGGAACCACGTGTTTTACATGCTATACGCCGCCGATCTCATCGCCGGCTTATTGCTCACGCGATTGATTCTAAAAGAAGCCCGTGCCATGCTCGCGGTTTCCACGATATAGACTTGTAATTCGTTCATATCGCCGCGATTATCCACCGCCGCTATCCTCGGCGTCTCTCGCGCGCGCAGTCTTCGCAACCCTGGTGCTGAAGCTCCGCACTGCACGACGCATCCCGGTTCTCATGTCTTTCGCACGGAGAAACCTGCTCGAACTCGGCACGCGATTACGCGTGACGCCGCGATGTGGCATCCCGCGCAACGCGCGCGGTTACGGTACGCGCGACGACGGCGATGCGCGTTCACGTCGGCGTCAACGATCGATCGAACGAACGAACGTTCACGGCGCATCGACGACGATGACGACGCGCACGCACGATATACGCACTGACGACGCATGGGTTTTCGTTTGTTCTTCGCGCACACAGCGAGCGAGCACGGCGGCGTGACGCACGAGGGCGTGACGTTACACGACGCGTCCTTCGCGCACAAGGCGTTGGGCACTGGGTTTGGCGCCGTGATGTGGTTTTGGGTGTTTTATCGGTTTTATAAGGATGGAGACGTGTTGTTGTACGGACACGCGCCGCACTTTGAGCACGATGATCACGATGACCATCACTAGGGTGATGAATGTAGCCAATGTGATTAGCTGATGTATTGTAAACTAAATGAAAGTCAAAACGACGCGGCGGCGGCTTTTACGTGTGCGCTAAAGTTTTGGTGTGGGATTTCAAGCCTCAGAATGTGGAGCTAATTTAGTAAAAGTTATTGTACGTTGACGTTCTGAACCAAAGGTAATCGGGCAAGAACTGGGTCGGGCCAATGGCGGCAATTGCGAGCTCTTGATCGCGAATGTACTTCCACGCCGTCGCCTTGACGGTTTCCACGTTGACGCCGTCGATGCGAGCAAACAACTCGGCGCGGCTCATGCGCTTACCGTAAGTCAAGAGCTGACGACCAACTTCCTCGGCGACCGCACTAGTGCCGGACTCGGAGTGCAACAACAAAGACGCCTTCAACGCCTCCTTGGCGCGCAACACGTCTTGCTCTTCTGGGCAGTAAATAAGGTTTTGGAACTCGCGCATCACCGCAAAGGCGGTGTCGTCAATTGTATCCTTATTGTCGGACGACACGTGAATACCGAACAAACCAGTGTCGGCATAGTTGGTGTTGAACGCCATGAACGAGTTACCGAGCTTGTTAGCGTAGAACGATTGCGCCAACGGCGACATCATATCAGACGCGCCGACGGCGTTCTTGTCCCAGCTTCCGAGCATGGCTTGCATGACCATCAACGGCACGGCATCCGGGGAAGACCATGACGCACCCTTGAACGCGACGGCAAAGTTGATTGTGGACATATCATCATCACGGATACGCACTTCGCTACCGGTGAAGTGACCAGGGTTCTTAGAAACCAAGTCCTTCGTGCTCGCGCCCGCCGTCGGGAGGTCCTTGAACGCCTTCTCCGCGGCGGAGACGAGCGCGTCGTGATCAACCGCACCAGTACCCACGAGCACCATGCGCGGCGCCGTGTAATGCGTCTTGATATACGTTTGCAAATCTTCTTGCGTCACAGATCGCACGCACTTTTCAGAGCCGAGAATCGTACTCCCAAGAGACGTGTGCTGGAACGCCGTCGCGTGCAAGTGATCAAAGAGCACCTCTTCGATATCCTTTTCAACCTCCTCCATTTCGCGCAAAATCACCCCACGCTCGCGCTCAATTTGCGGCTTTTCCAACGCAGAATTTTGCAAGATATCACTCAAGATATCCACCGCCTTGGGGACGTCTTGCTTGAACACCTTGGCGTAATACGTCGTCTGCTCGCGGCTCGTGTACGCGTTCAAATGTCCACCCATGTTTTCAATTTCCTCCTCCAAGCTCGCCGCCGTGCGCGTCTTCGTGCCCTTAAACGCCATGTGCTCCAAGAAATGAGCCGTACCATTCGTCGTCGCATCTTCATATCGCGATCCAGCATCAATCCACACGCCCACGGTGGCGGTTTCCGCGTGCGGAGCCGCCTCAGTCGCCACGCGCAACCCATTCGCGAGCGTCGTCACCTGCGCGTCGCACCATGCACACACACGCACACACACACACGTCAGTCACACGAACGCGATACAAGAATTCACAACCTATGCAATACAAGCATAATCACCGAGATCTGGCGCCTCACGAACACGCCAGCTCGACCCAAACGCGTAATCAAATCAAACCCCGCGCTCGATCCACCCGAGCGATCGATCCAAACCCAACACACCGACCCACCACGCGCTCGTGTGCGCACGCGCGCGCTTAAAGACGCTCCATACACGCGCAGATAACGTACCTTGGTCTCATTCGCGGCGGCGATGACGCCGATGTGCGCGAAAGACTGCGCTTCCGGCGTCCCGAACCTCGTGAATGCGTTCACCGATCGCGCGCGGTCATCCTCTTCGCCCGTCCATACCGGGGCGACTTCAGACGCTGAGGACGACGCGGCGCGCGCCGTCGTCACCACGCATCGGTGCGCGCGTCGCGTGGCGATGCGTGCGGCGGCGGCGTACATCGTCGTCGCTGTGTGGCGTCCAACGCGCGTCGCGTCGATGCGATCGTCGATCGACAAGGCCCAATGCAGCGCACTGTTTTAATTATATAGAGGGTTCTGCTATTGAGTATGTTTCTGGCGAATCTACGTTTAGTTTTCATCGAATGATATTCGTAATCTAGTTGTATTTTTAGTATTATACGTGTGTGATTGTGGCGTTGTGATTTTGGCGCTGAATCGCGACGCGAAATCGCGACGCGAAATCGCGACGACGACGGGATTCGACGACCGCGCGCCGCGACGAGGTGGTTCATATTGTTTGTCATCGACTGCCATCGGCATCGGTGTGCGATCGCACGCGCAAAGACAGAGCCAACGCGGTTTTTGTGCGCGCATTCGTCGCTTCGCCTCTCTCTCGGTGCCATCACGTTGACTCGGTGTGGGGTTCCAATGACGGCGATTCGCGATGAACTCGGTGATGGGCCGACGTCGATGGATTTCGCGCGCGCGTTAGCGGCGAGTGAGGATGTTCAGGCGCAAGGCGGTGAAGGGTGGACGGAATTGCTCGATCGGGATTTAGAACCGCTTCGTCGGGACGACGACGCGAGCCGCGAACGAGACGATGGAAATTTTAATCGTCAACCGGATGACGACAATGATATCGAAGGCGATGGTGGTGGACTCACCGCACAATCGGTGTTACGTCATAGTCAGGACTTGGGAAATGCGTTTAAGCTTGCGAGAGAAGATGTGGGAGAACAAATGCTGGGCGCGCTTGAAACGTTAAAGGCGGCGGAGAGCGCGTTAAAGACGCTTGAACAGAGACAAATCTCATCGCGGGATAAGGCGAATGAAGAGTTGTTGTGCATCAAAGAGAATGTTGAGATGTTGCAGCAGAAGATTAGTGAGTCGTTTGTGTAGATGAATGATGGATGAATGATGGATGATGGGCGCTCGCCCGCGCGTCCAATCGATAGCGTCGCAAACTGAATAATCATTAAACGCTTTTGTGCTAATGTGTGTAAATGCTATGAGTCTGAGAGGCTCGTGTGTCGTCGTCGTGTGTTGTATAGTTAATCTAAAAGGTTGCCCGCGCTCGGATTAGTCGCTCGCGCGGAGATGGATGCCCAAGGAAGGTTGCGCGTGTCCACGCCGCTCGCTTGAATCGCGCCAATCTTCTTCAACGCGTCGCGCGCCTCGAGGGCATCTTCAAACCAATGCTTTTCGCGCCCAACGATGAAATAATCCTTCGCCCCTCGACCTAAGATCAATACCACGTCATCGGGCTCAGCCATACCAATCGCCGCTCGAATGGCGTGATAACGATCAACCATGATGTATCTACGAACTAAATTTTGAAGGCGCATGCACTCGTATCGCGCGTTTTCGTGCACTTGATACATATCCTTCAAAAATGGAAATAACGCCTCTTCACGGATTTTATCGCCTTCGTAAATCTCCGTTCTAAATCCACTGCAAATATCCTCCAAGATCTCATACGGGTTCTCCGCACGTGGGGAATCATTGGTGATGAATAGGACGTCGGACAAATCGTGCGCAACCTTGCCGACGACGGCGCGCTGACCGCGATTTTCATCTTCACCTTCGCATCCGAGAACGGTGATGACGCGCGCACAACCCGTGGCTCGAACGCTTCTGATGGCGCGTTCAATCGCTTCTGGCGTGTTCGCGCTGTCAACTAACACTGAAAACTCTTGTCCTTCATCGATGAGCTCCATGCGACCGGGAATGCCTTCAATCGCCTCCAAGCCGGCGGCGATGACATCCAAGGGAATCTCCGCAGCGAGACCAATGGCGGCGGCGCAGCAAATAGGCCCAACCATGTGTTCACCAACTAATCCAACCACGACCTCGACGTTTCCAGCTGGGGTTGAGAGTGAGATTGCGGTTTCGAATAACGAGTAATCGACGCGCGCCGGGAACACATCCGCCCCGACGCGATTGTCTAAATCCGTCGTGTACGTCACAATCGGCACACTACTGGCGTACTCTTCAAATAAATCCGAATCGATTTCATCCTTGTTGATCACTGCGCGTTGCGTTTCGGCATTACTCAAACCTTTAAACACTTCGGCGACGTGCGCGGTGTATTCGGCATCCAAACCGTTGTAATTGACTCGCGCGCCGTCGAGCGACGTCAAGGCGACAATGTCAAAGTTCATCCCTCGCGTCGCCTTGCATCGTATTTGCTCCGCACTCACCTCCATCACCGCTGCTTGTGCACCATTGTCTAAAATACCCGCCGTGAGCTGCTGGAACTGTAACGCATCTGAACCGAGCTCTTCAAATTCATACTTGCCGCGATACGGCGCCAACCACCCCGGGGACGTGCACGCCCTGTCCCGCGTCACGTCTTCTTCGTCCCGCTCCCAAACTCCACCTTGCGCGGTGAGCTTCAAATCGTCATCGACATAATTACCATTCGATCCAACGAGCCCCATTATAATATCAGCCTCTTCAAACACCGCCTTGACCAAGTACGACGTCGTCGTCTTTCCTACGTTCCCCGCGAGCGCAATCGCCGTGAGCGCCTTGGACGGATCCCCGTAGAACACCCGCGCGATATCCGCCAACGCCGCGTCAATGTCTTCAACGATAGCCATGGGTATATCTGCTAATCCATCAATCTCACGATCGGCAACCACGGCCACGGCACCCGCGGCGACAGCCTCTCGCGCCGCGTTCGCGCAGTCGTCCCCTTTCGAGCACACGAATAAATCCCCGCTGAGCAACGCGTTGATGTCATTCGCAATGCCCGAAATTTCCACATCCTCATCGTCATCAAGGGCAACCCACGCGGCGGAAACATTCGCTTCTTCAAAAATCTCCCGTAAAAGCGCCACGCTCGCATCACCATCATCAAACGACTCGCCCTCGACGTCTTCGCCCACGCGCGCCAATTCGTCGTCGTCGATTGAATACTCCCCTTCACGAACATCATCCGCCAACTCCAACGCCATCGCCGTCGCCTCAGCAATCAAATCATCATCATCATCATCATCATCATCATCATCATCATCAAACACC
>JACLAB010007950.1_pt1 | contig 21425 bp, 33 predicted proteins | sample 8027921 | NCBI WGS metagenome assembly JACLAB01 (sample SAMN15725117, study PRJNA655200) | protist metagenome | isolation source: fluorescence activated cell sorting (FACS) single amplified genomes of... | place: USA: West Boothbay Harbor, Gulf of Maine | collected 2000-07-19
TATCTGCAAATGTACTGTCATTCAAATTGACACAATTGATCAACAAAATAGCGGCACTAGGTTTACTACCGTCTGTCATGGCTAGCACACCAGTTTCAAATTCTTCTCTTACAGTTTTAGATGTGTCACCTTCGATTTTTCTGTAATAATATGTGGTGTTGTCAGGACCGGCGAATTGTACCTCTCCAAACCCAGCTCCACCACCTGTCGATACACCTGCTAGTTGTTCTCGCAAGTTCGCTATTTCTTTACCTAGACCCGGGTCACCAGCCACTGCTGCCACAGTAAAATTGCCCCGGGTCATGAACATTATGACCCCGATATTGCTGCTATCACTGACAACGGTTTTCAGGTGGCAGCACCACACAGCATCTGGACCGGATTCGCCAATAGTTCAAAATCAACATCTTTTAACGGTCCTAACACTAAGGATATGGAATACACATACATCGCTTACGCTGAATCTGGTACAACAGTATCTCAATCCACAAACCAAGTTGCATCCGGTACATATGGTCCAGGCACACAAGCCATTGTACCGGTTCATGCCGATGGAAAAGCTAAACTGATCGCACACATCAACAAACTAGCTGCTGGTCAGGTGCCCAAAGAATGTTTTCTAGAGATGTGGGTGGTTGGTGTGATGGGCGGCGGGGGCTCAGTACCAGACAACAATTATGCAAACTTGTTGAAGCGTGTCGAGACACTCGAGAGCACTTCCGGGAACTCAGGAAATCAAGCGACTGGTGTTTACACCGGAAGGGGTTCCGGGTCATACACAACAACGGTCAATTTAGGGTTCCGACCGAAAGTGGTGCGTTTGATTGAAGGTTCCGCTAATGTGATGCTGTATGAAGATTCCGCTGGTTATCTCACCGGTGCTCTAAATTTTTGGAGAGGCACTGATATGGTCCATTCCACAGGCACCGGAGATTGGGTCACTGTACCATATTTAGGTTACTATGGAAAGTGGCCAAACATTGGTAAACGGATAACAGCCATTCACCAAAATTGGGTTGAAGCTGCTTTCAAGTTTACAGACACCGGTTTTGAAATTTCAACCAGTCGCCCGGGCGGCATGGGTGGAAGATTAACGGATCTAGATGAACGGCCATTCTTTGGCCGGGATGATGGGATGTACATTGCCGCCGGTTAAAGTAGCTTCATCACCCAGACAGGGAGCCACATAGATTTTCCAACGTCTCCCGGCTATTCTTCACCTTGTTATTGGTGAATCCATGGAACGTTATCTCCCATAGTATATGAGCGAGTATATCATGTGCTTGCAAGCCTATATCGTCACGCACATGTAGATCAATCAAACGGGACCAATCTACATAATCAACCGCGAAAGTTGTGCCATCATGTTCAAGATGCACATCTACATGTGTTTGTTCATCATCAGCAACCTCTCTCAACACTATCGTGTGATCCGCGTACGTGTCGTCAGTGTTCAGGTTCAACAGTTCTCGTATCACACATGTGTATTGATGCATCAACACAACATAATCTGCACTCTTGTCATAATAACTATGATGTATACAACTCGTCACATGCGAGATGGCACCTCGGTTCATCACGTGATCTGTGATCTGTCTTAACGTCATCATATAAACTTATATAATTGCTGAAGTGGTGTGATTCCGATGTGTTTGCTAAAATAACCGCAAAACTCAACAATTCTTTCTGCAGGCCATTGTTCACTCTTGATTGTCTCACCAATCTCTAGATACTTGTGATCATGCCACATTTCAGTCAGCACAACAAAGCTGGTCATGACCGGGCAATCACGCAAGCACGTCCGTTATCACCTCACCAGCGTTGGCAATCTTGAATGGTCTGCCACTTGGTGAATAAATTGTCTTGCCGATATCCATTCCCATGGCCCATGCTATTGTGGCATTCAAATCTTCCATCTTCACTGGATCCTCATCAACATAATGAGCGCGTTTGTCACTCTTGCCATGCACGTAACCTTGTTTGATTCCGCCACCGGCGACCAATGCACTGAAAGCGCTAGGATGATGGTCACGTCCCACGCGACCAGCTTTGACCTCAGGAGTACGACCAAATTCACTAGCCACAACAACCATGGTGTCGTTCAACATGCCTCGTCTGTCCAGGTCTAACAACAGTGAACTCAATCCAGTGTCAAGAGTTGCACCACGTGTCTCCATGTTGCCAAACACATCGTTGTGCATGTCCCACCCACCGAGCTGCACCTCAACATATCGCACTCCGGTCTCAACCAACCGGCGAGCCAATAAACACCCTTGACCGAAATTGTTGTCACCGTACATGTCTCTCACGGTTTGATCTTCTTTGTTCAAATCGAATGCTTCAAGGTCTGAGCTCTTCATCAAACGCACAGCATCATCATACAGATCAGTGTATGCTCGGATCTGTTTCTGTGGAAATTTGTCTAGATATTTGCTATTGAATTTACCAGCTATATCGTAACGTTTGTTGTATGTTTCATCATCAACATATTTGGCCATGTTCACATTCTGTATACCAGCATTTGGATTGCCTAGTGGTAGTGGTCCATGTTTCTTTTCTAAATAACCAGCTCCTAACACATCACTACCTCCATTGATTCTCACGTTACTAGGCAGTGTACTATTCAATTTGTATTTCTCTTTGCTGATCCATGCTCCCATGGTCGGGTGCACAATAGTGCCACGTCTTTGATAACTTGTGTGTAGCAAATAATTGGCTTGCGCATGTGCACCTTGATTGGATTGCAGTGTGCGAATCAAGCTTGCTCGATGCATCTGTTGTGCAGTTTTTGGTAACCAGTTGCCTAGTTGAATACCGTCCGCAGTTGTGTCTATGGCTGTCGTTTCACCCATCACATCTTTGTTGTCTGGTTTCGGGTCAAATGTGTCAATATGTGTCATTCCTCCAGCCATGTACAGAAATATAACGCTTTTGGCGGTAGGTATCTGTGTTGTTTTTTGTATGCCAAGCAAATCTTGTGCACCTAGAATTGCGCTTACACCCAGGCAACTCTTCGCAACATTGCTTATAAAATCTCTCCTGGATTGTTCGTTCATTATCATATAAATATTTATACTTATGATAATAAAATACTACGTAACGGCAACTATATGTAGTTTTTTAGCAGCTACACCTAAGTTGCAGATTAACGATTATTTAGATGACTGTTCGTGGTGTAAAGAGCAAGCCAAGTACACGCAACCATTGAATATCGGAGAGTGGTATACAAAATGTAAGAGAGTACCTAAACCACTATGGTTCAGTCACAAGTTGTTAGGTCGTACATATAGTTCTTCTGATTATCTGAAAAAAGATAAATGGTTATACACTGAACAGTATGGTTGGGTTTATAAGTTAGTCGCGTATGACGATCATTATTATATACATGAACATGGTTGGGTATATGTAACCACAGAGAGACTGTATAGTTATAAGAATGAAGAGTGGTATAATATTAAACTATTTGATAAACATAAACTCATGCGTGTTGAGTAAGATCCAAGCTACATGCTTGTATCCATCTGGTTGATCTATAACTTGCTTCAACTCTTTTGTTTCAAAACTGTCTGGTTTGCGACCTAATGTAGATATAAATACGTTTTCTATACGCTTTACATCATTCTTTTCCTCTTGCATGCTCTTGATAAAATCCGCTTTCTTGTTGTTCAATATGTTTTTCTCGACAAAACCATTCAACAAATTTAACACTTGTGTGGTGTTAGGTTCACTGTTGCTATTTTCAATTGCTAGTTTGTCACTACCACCAAATTGTCTAATCAGATGACCACCGGGAGCCGGGTAACTCAAATAACTGCTTCTGATCAATGACCTGTCCGGTATAGGTTTGCTGGTTGTTGATTCGCTTCTGAACGAATCTTCCAATCTTCTTTGATCCGGGTTGTTCTGAGCGATTTGTTGAAAATCTTCGAAGATCGCTGTACCGTTCCAATCCTTGTATTTGTTGTATATGTTTATATACACTTGTGACCGGTTTTGGATATACACACGATCGGTTGTGTCAATGTTGTTGTACACCAATGTGACAAGCGTGTCCCACAATTGTTCACCAGTCATGCGACGCAACAACGGTCCTGAAAAATCGTACGTTTCTAAGCTTTCATAGTCTGTAGATTTACTCTGCCTGGAAAACAATCTAGTGTTGAGCAACACGCGTTGGAATTCTCTCATGTCATAATTTACACTGACCATGATTCTTTCCATGAACCACATCAAGTCTGAATTTTCAGGTATGGTACTATCCATGAAATTGTCAACAGGTTCGATGATACCGACACCGAACACTCGTTTCCACAACCGGTTAGATATCACAGTTGTGAAACGTGGATTGTTCTTGTCTGTCAACCAATTGGCTAATACTGTCAAACTCTTGGGGGTCTTGTTGTTTGGATCGATACTCGTGTGTGGTGTGAACATGGCGACAGCATGCAAAGTGTCACCAGGCTTTGCGTCATCCTCCATAAACTCATCTGTCAGCTTGATCTTACCAGTACCGTTTGTGTCCACACCAAACTGTATAGAGTCTCTCACAACGTTTCTCCAATTTTGATACTTACCAGCCAACGGAGTACCGTCTCGGCTTATCATTCTGTTCAATTCTTGTAATGGTTTACGACGATCACGATTGGTCACACCACCAATACCAGACGTGAAAGCAGTCATCTCGTAAAATTCTTTTTGTGACCATCTGTCAAATGGATGATTGTGACACATGGCACATTCAAGTCGGGTGCCTAGAAATATTTGTATAGTATGAGCTATGTTGTCTTGTTGCATGCCTCTGTCTCTCAGATAATATCCGGCAGCCGGATTTCCTCCAAAATAATCACCCTCACTGTCCAGCAGACTGCGCACAAATTGATCCCATGGTACATTGTTCTGTAATTGCTGTCTCACGAACTCACGATACGTACCACCTATGTTGATATTGACACCATCAAGCCGGTCTTTGACTCGTAGCAAATCACTCAACCAGTTCAGCTGATGACTCACATGACCAGGACTAGACAAGAGTTGTTGTACCAATTTGTCTTTCTTATCAGCATCCCTAGTGCTCATGAACTGATCAACTTCTTGCTCTGTAGGTATACGACCAGTCACGACAAGATATGTTCTACGTAGCCAAGTGTAATCATCTGCTTTTGGTGTCGGTTGAATTTTTAATTTTCTCAATCGATTCTCTATCAACTGATCAATTCTGTTGGTGTATATTTTTAATGTTCTACTGTCCAATGGAAGTTTGACTTGCGGTATGTCTCCATATCTATTTGTGTTATGATACAGCTCCACAAGCTTTTGACTGTCCAATGTTAGCAAATCGACATTGAATCGAAACTGCTGCAAATCAGATGCACGTGCGAATAGCACGTGTGTGTTGTTTGCTTCAAGTATCTCACCATCTATACTTTTACCGTTATTGAACCAAATAGTTCCCGCAAAACAATTGTTCGCGACCACTAGCATCAATGCTGACAATAGCCTCATGTATATAATTATACATGAAACACCACTAAAATCAATGTTTTTGTTATATTTTTACGAACTCCCCGGGCGGAATTCTATACACCACTTGTAGCTAGGTGTGGTGAATAATTCACTGCCTGGCTCATGTTTTGTGATGATGGATTGAGCGGTTCTTAAGTTTGTTTGTAACGTGTCAATCACAACCAACAATTCTGAATTGATAGATTGTAATTCAGCCACCTCTTTGGAAAGACCGGGTGGTTCTCCAAAATCGAACTCGTCCATGGTTAGTAGTTGTCAGGTACGGTCCAGCCAAACGATTCCATGTCACTTTCACCGGATGCATCGAAATATTCATCTGTCAGTGCTGCAATCTGCTTCCAAACAGGATCAGTTTCCGGAAGGTCACGACCATCCTCATCAACAATTCGTTCTACTTGTACAGAGTGTATATAAGCTTCACTCCCCGGACTGTAAAAAGATGCAGCTTCACTCTCTCCATCCCAAGACCAATTGATATGTACCTCGTAAAACGCTCCTGGTTCAAGATCATTTCCTAATGGATTGTGATTTTTGTACCGTATCGGTTGATCAGCCGGTCCGGGACCAAATTGTTGTATATAAAAGAAACCATGGTCTAGTTCACTCTCAATGAATTCAGGTCGAGGAGCTCCACCATTGCCGTTTGTGTATGGAAAACCGAGTTTGGTTTCTGCTTGTTGATTGGCCAACGGACCCTTGCCTTGCGTTGCGGCCATACCTGCTAGTTTCATTTTCTCAGATTGTGACAGATCGGTAGTCGTACCGTCAGTACCTTCGTTAACGTTGTTGTAAGCCTCGTATATCAATTTTGTGTCCGTGTCTTTCATCATGTATATTTATTCAGTTGTGTTGCTAACAAAGTCGTATTTCACATGCATAAACTCACCAGACTTTATTACATCCTCGCTCAACCATTGTTTGTAATCTGGGTGTTGTTTCTGTTCTGCACTCATTTTTAATCGAGGCACTCTCATGTATTCTTGCATGAAAAAATCCCGGGCTTCCTCATCTTGGTTCATTTGTGCCACACGCAACTCTCTGAGAATCATCAGCTCTCTTTGTTTGTTGTGTAAATCTAGTTGAATTGCCTCATCATGCACCGAGTAATCAACAACCATGTGATGATCATCACATGATATCAACAGCAGTAGTATTATTATTATTGTGTTTAATGTTTTCATATATTTTTATAAATTGGTGGACCTGGCGGGAGTCGAACCCGCGTCCGTTAGCATCTCTGGTTAATGCGTCGTTCACAAGCTTGGTCAATCTTTACTGGTTATTGACAACCTGGTAGAATTGTCGTTTAAACAGCGTCGATTCTACAAATCGCTGCTGGTGCTCGATGGTGACGTGTGTTTGATTTATCGAGCATCGATCAACACACGAGACAGCTCTATGCTGCCATTGCGAGGGGCTGCTCTGCAGCTTCGAAGTCGACCATGTTGTGGTACTCTTCGCGTGCTGCTTCTAGCAACTCCTCAATGGTTGAATAACCTTCGCCATTTAGGACTTGTGTGCCTTTTTAGAGAGCCTGGCACCTCTCTCGCTTGCCGCAATTAACTTTCAATGAACGTCGAATCCAGTACAGGCCCGATATTATATATAATATTTACAAATGTGTATATTGCAACTCTAATCTACATAACACACCGGTCTGGTCAGCCATGGATTTATTGCGTAACTCAATCGCTCACCATCATATGAACCAACCGTGTGTTCGATAGTTGAATCAAATACAACCAGACTATTCTCAACAGGTGGTATATTGTATGCGATTTCATCTGTATCATCCTTGAATAATACCAACTCACCACCGTCTGATACATCGACATGCATGTAATATATACAAATTATATACACACAATTGTAACATGCAACATAAATATATATGATGAAGTTACACTCTGCAGTGACAGACAACAAACAGACACTCGAGTATGGTGCATATGTACGTATAGATGATGACACACGGTTCCCACCGGTCAGTAGCACACATCCTGGTTCACCGTTTCCCCATTACGCAGTACTGACCAAAAACATTGACATGCTACCAGGTCTGTCCATCCCTCTGATGAACGACAATTCACAGATATACATACAAAAATATGGATACAACAGCAACCTCGATTCCGTTGACGCGGGTCATGAACAAACCATCTGGACTGGTTCCGGTGCCTATCCATGGAGTGTATTAGATACTGGTGTGTCTTTGACCGTGACTAGTACCTCCTCAACAGACACAAACACACGCGTGACTGTACAAGGATTAGACACACATTTGGACATGCAGGAGCAGACGATCATGTGTAATGGTACAAGCAGTGTCTCACTGTCAGGTGAATGGAAACGGGTGTTTCGAGTGTATGTCTCCGGTGACACACCAAGTGTAGGTGACATACATGTGAAAACAGATTCCACCATCGTGGCACATGTGCCAATGAAAGAGCAGCAAACATTGATGGCTTTGTACACGGTGCCCCGAGGATACACAGCATATTTGACCGGGTTCGACAGCACCGTGTCAAGGAACGAAGACATATTGTTCAGATTGAGAACACGAGAACCAGGAGGAGTGTTCAGAACACAGCATATAGCGCAGGTGTATCAAGCATCTTACAAGTATCATTATGAAGTGTACAAGCGAATTGATGAGATGGTCGACATCGAGTGCACCGGTGAACCTACCAACAACAATGTGGCGACCCATGCCGCATTCGATTTGATATTGATCAAGAACAGCTGATCATTTCTTGAATCTTGAATCGATCCACACCTTGTATGTGTAACAAGCCATCAACATGAGCAACAACATGCTCCCGTCTGTCCAGGTCATGTCCCACAACTGTATTATGGTTTCACCATTCATTTCTCTTTGTCTAGTTGTGACGGGTCTTTGTACAACGTGTCACCTGTTTCATAATTCTTGCCATCAGTGTTTGCGACTTTGTATTTGATCAACTTGCCAGGCATGTTGTGTTTGCTTTTCACTTGTTTGCTACCACGTTCTGGTAAATCGATTATGTCTTCAACTTCACCTTCACTACCAGCATGTTCACAATCTGGGTTTATATTTTTGACTTTGTCACCTGGTTTCAAATTGCGTGCCAATGTGGCTTCATAATACTGTTGGAATCTATCAATCATCAACATTATTTAATAAAAAACCCTTGGTGTTTCCACCAAGGGTTCAGAGTTAACTGTGTTGACGTGTTTGTCTATTTGCTCGATTTACACGAACCACCTTTTTGCAGCAACGCCACAATCAGCAGCAACACGATCACCCCGGTGAGGCTGGCTCCTTCTCCCACGAAGCCGTTCACGACACCTTGCAGGTTGCCGATGACGTTAAGACTGGCGGCATCTCCAAATACCACCTGCGCTACTACTAGTAGTCCCAATACGGACAAGAGCAAACATGTCACTCCTCCGACCAGACCCTTGATTGTTTCTAGTGTGTTGTTCATAATAATAAAGCTTTCTGAATTAGAATTTAACGGTTAAACCAGCACCCCACATGAACTCTTCATCACGATCATCAGTGTCACTGTATGCAACATTTGTGAAGATGTCCAGATTATCTCTGAGACTCTTACTAGCTGTTAATGATGTCGCATAATACGTCACATTATCAGCAGCAGTTGTGTCAGTAGTACCAACAATTGCAGCGACTCCTAGATCACATACCCCGAGATCAAAACCATGACTGGCTTGAAACTCATATGTGTACAAGTCATCACTGACATCGCGATACACAGCAACAGTTGGTTGTAACAACATGTCAAGCTTGATGCTCACGAACCCTTCAAGAGTTGTGCCTGTGACATCGATGTTTGAGTTGTACAATCCAGCATACAAATCTAAATTACCAGGAAGATCAATACGTGTACCAATGGTACCTTCTAGTACATCGCTTCCGGTCTCTAGACTCTCGCTACTGAACACATCTCCAAACACATCAACACCAGCGACACCCATGGTGACACCAACTGTTGTTTGTAATGCGTCTTGAGACACGATCTCCCCTCTCCGGTGATGTTCTGATGCGTATTTCACATCTACACCACCTTTGAAGGTGTGTTGGTCAGCGTTAGCGTTAGTTAACAGTAAGCTCAGAAGAGCTGTTAATATAACTTTCGTTTTCATATAGGTATATTTTATAGTATAAAAAATCAAAATCAACTTAAAATGGAGCCACCTGTCGGGATCGAACCGACGACATCCTCATTACAAGTGAGGTGCTCTACCAGCTGAGCTAAGGTGGCTAAACATTATTCCACACCGTCATTTTCAACGGTAATGATATAACACCAAAATTAACATACACACGATCCAATTTGTTCACCTTACATTGATTTTTAATCAGGTATTTGATCATGGATGCTTTTGTTTTAAAATTCATTGTCTGCTTTTTACCAGACACAGACCATGTAATATTGTTTTTGTATGTCATGCATACTTCTTGATTGAATTGATTATAGATATGGCTCCTTCGGCATTTTTTGTCATCAACACCTCACCGTTGCTCAACAGAATTTTATAAAGTGTTTCTTCAGCCACAAGCCTCTCTTTAACATATACCACATGATTTGGATTTATGTGATATTTTTCACTATTTGTATCTTCGATACTGATCATAGTGTTCATTATACATTAAGATGAAATATTTGCAACTATTTCTTGTATCTTTTGGTACCCCACCAAACTTTCCGCAACATGCGCTTTAACATTTTGACACACTCCCACTCACCTGCTACTCTACAATTGTTAATTTGTTTCACTGTATCTTTATACTTTCTACTGACCTTGGCCCGATCAACATAGGGTAATATCCAAGGCATTCTTGTATCTCTACGGGACATGTAATTATTTATCAATATCATGTGTGTCATATAAAGGATAATCCTTACATTTCCAAAATGTATAAAAGTTATAACCAGCTCTAGGATACTCATACACGCATTGATACATATACACTCCTTCAACATCATCATCATTACACAATGTATACATGTTACACATCATCGCGTCAGTGTATTTTATATGAACCACCGGTTTTTCTTTTAACATTCCACCAAGCACATGAGAACAGTACTCATGATCATTACCAAGCATGGTCATGGATACTTCTTCTATATGCACATCACGTTTGTCAGTACCGGTCATGATCAGGTCACCAACAAACAGTTCATGGAATTCCTCTATAAACTCATAGAAGAAAACATCTGTACCTTGTTCGAAAATGTATTGTTTGGTACTCACATACCTACTTAATGGCATGTGTTTCGTCAATCCACCGGTCTGAATATGGGCACTTTCTCTCGATAGACAGTGTGTCTATGTGCCATCGCTTGTGTTCTGCCATCTCTGTTTGAAATTCAAATGCCTGCTTGGCACATGTCGCTTGATAGTAGTGATAGTTGTTCTCAACTGCATTGTCTGCTTTGTATCGAATCCGGTATTCCCACAACCGTAGTGTGTTGTCTCCATCTTTTTCGTTCCCGGGGAAACGTGTTTTCCATGTTTGTTTTTTCATTTTGTTGCTAGTTGTTCATCTATAGTATATTCTAAATCACCGACAGCCAAACTTATGGCGTGTTCAACAAATTGTTTCTGTGTCATTGCGTGTTTTCTCATTCCGGCGGTGACAACATCTTCGAATTCAGATCCAACAATTAATGACATGTATCTCTTCACGTATATTTTTTTCACACGCTTTCTTTTGAGACTCGAAATCACTTGTTCATCAGGGTTGAGATCATCAATGGATTGACTCGCTTCTTCACCCAATGTTGTACCAGCATATCCTCTACCCTTTATCCGATGCACTTTCAGTCCGAACATCTCCGCAGCACGTTTGAAATGTTTGTTGTGATATTGACCAGATGTACAATCTCTTTCCTTCGCGATTTTCGCGTTCCACAAGTGAGCCATCTCGTGTAATAATGTACACAATGTCGAATCTGAAGATCCTAACCATTCCGCACTCAAATTGATCTCGCATACGCCTTGGTCACACACCTCGTCTTTCCAGAAACTGTTTCCGAACCATCCTACCGCGTTTCTTCTACCCGCTTCTTGTATGGTTATTATCACCTTGGGTAGCTTGCCATCTGCGAATCGTTCGTTGAAAAAATCAAACGCGCGATACAATTCATCAAGTGCACGTTGATTACGTCTGGATGGGCTTTCTACAAATTGTCCTTTATTGTTTCTATAATTATGATATTTTTTCATGTTGCTTGCTAATGTTTGTTGTTATTCTATAATAATAACGACAGACACGCTGTAGCGCAACTTAATAATGAAAAAAATCAATTGTCCGGGCGATGCCGTGGGCTCAACATATCATCATCTGAAATACCTTTACCTCTAATGTCTTTGTCATGTAAAAATTTCTCCATATAAGACATGGAACCTGTGCTTGGTTTTGTTGAGATCATGGCATTGTACCCAACAATCAACGTCACAGCAAGCGGGTCAAACACGATCACAATGATCAATGTGAACCACTTGACAGCAGTGTCTGTGTCTACATCAAATGCCCGCGCGATGAACTGAAAACTACCGATGTCAGTCTCACTGATCGCAATTTTAGAATCCATTATTTTTTGTTCATTCTGTTTCAATTTAGCGTACAATGGTTCGATCTGCAATGTTATATCAACCTTCTTAGCCGCGGAGTTAAACTGGTCTACCTTGTCTAGAAACGTTTTGTATTGCTCAGCAATAGCTTGATCAATCTCAGCTAGTTGATCATTTGTCGATTGTCTCTCCGGAGCTTGCTGTTGCTTCAATGCTTCAATCTTTTTGTCTTTGTTTGAGAACAATCCACCAGGAGAAGCTTGTAGGTCAGACAATTGTTTGTCTAACGCTTCTAGTCTGGTGTTCAGCTGATCTATTCTGGTCTGCTGTTGTCTCACAAAATTATCATATATTGTTTGATAACTGTTGATGGATCTGTCTGTTTGCTGTTTTGTTGTTTGATCCGATTTTTTGTACGTGTCAATCTGTTGCTGTAACACCGTGTTTTCATCTTGCAGCTGCATGATGGTTGAGTCTAATATTTCCACTTTAGTCTTTGTTTGCTCGTATGCATCACTCAAAAAACCAAAGATGCCTAGAGAGGTTATGGCCATCAACAACACAACAGCACCAGTCAGGTACATTTTGAGCCACCAGGACAGTCTGTTCCATGCCCTGTACAGAAAGCTAGCAGCCACCAACTTCCCGGCTTCAAGACATGATGCCATTATAACAACAGATATGAAACTACCTGCGAACAGCAAACCAATACCTTTGACACTAAAAAAAGCAGCACAGCCAGCAATAGCCATGGACACAACAAACATCATTATAACAAACATACTAATATTTATTAAATAATGATGTACCCTATCCAATTGCTTCCGTTTAAACCTAGTTGAGGGTATATTATTTGTTGTGATTCAACAGTATACGTCGCTTCACCACTGTCCTTTTTAGTCAATTCAATCACCTTACCAACACGCTCTTTCCCGGCAAATCTGAATTTAACAGTATCACCTATAGCAACTTTGTGCCGTTTAACAATTGTGTTTTTCTTTTTTTTCATAAATAATTACATGTCCAAAACCACGACACTTATTAACAAATACTTATTGGAGTTTGACATAGTTCAAGACATAGATGATTACTTCGGTGATCACATGAAGCTCAAGCAGCTGTCACAAAAACATCAAGTTGTGTGTTGTGACCGTGATTGTGAGAAATTCAAAGATGTTGAACAAGTTGAAGTGGGTGATGTTGTGTATGTTGAGGATGAACATGGTGAGATGAACAGTTACAAAATAACATGAGTGGTGACGGAGAAGATTTCTTAACAAACGCTCTGTCTAGTTTTGAGGTGCCACAGGGTGAAACAGCTGTTGATGTAACAGGTGTGACTCTCAGCGCTGGTGAGTTTGGTAACATTCTAGTAGAGCAGGATTTGACGAACATTTTTCACCCGCTAGAAGGTTCCACAAAAGTACCGGCAACCGGATTGTTGTTGCATGGAGTGGATTTGTGTGAGCTGTACGAACCGGTGGAAAGTGGTCAACCAGTTGATCGTGACACAGGTTTCAGAGCTGTAAAAAACGGTGTGTCAACAGATCTTAAAAACATATTTGCTGGCAAAGACACCATACCATCTCAAGGTACATTGTCTAAAATACCTGCTGGTACATTCACATGTGACACATATTTTAGAGTCTGGTTGGACACAAGTGGCAGCATGAACACCGCTCTAGGTTACATAAGACCAGCCGCAGCAATCATCAAAAAATATTTCGCTTTGGTGTTTTATGGTAGTGAGGCAATCGCTGGTAATTATGTGTCTGTTTCGGAAACTGGCAATGAAAAAGCGTTTGATTGGATAGCGAGCGCTCTGGATCCACGAAACACAGCCGCTGATCCTCCTAAAGAGATACAGATCGCGTTCATCAACGAATCAAGCAGAGGAGGACCCGGTAGCGCGCAAGATTACATCAACAGATGGAACACTGTGAACAATATAGGAGGCGTCAAACATGGAGCCATTGGTGGTCCGTCCGCCGGTAGAGGTGGAGTTGTTGGTAAATACCCGCGGGTAATCCGTTCATATTTGTACGGTGATTCTGAACCAAACAATCTGTCTGAATACGGGGTACAAGATTTTTGGGACATAGGAGACCGCACACCAACATCTGATTATGTTGATATGTTGGTCAGATGGTTGAACATACCAACGAAACCAACACAATTGAACCCAGAAACATTCGCGGTTGATAGTGGTACCAGTCAAACAACTGTCAAATGGAACTTCAATGATTACATTTGTGGGAGAACAGCAGAACCTGGAGGATCCGGTGGCTTCACCCGGACACAGGAAAAATGGACTGTGGAGATAGCAGCAGATTCGAATGGTGATGTCGTGTTACACACAAAAGATTACAACGAGAGACCTGAATCATTCATATACACTCCAACTCTGCCCGGTCCGTTAGAGTATTTTTGTCGATTGACAGCTGTTGGAGAAACTGATTATACTGACAAAAGCAGCCGGTGGGTAGCATGTGATCTCAAGGACACACCACCGGTACTGACCATGCTTGGTGATGCATCAATCACCGTCGCGTGATGAATCATCATCTAAATCTTCTATATCATACTCTTCAAGACTCACACCATACTCGAGCAGCATGCTGAGTTTTTTATCTTCTAACACACCCACAATAGCGTGTCTGCTCAAATCAAATTCAGCCGTGTATCTGTTGATCAGTTTGTGTAATGCGTTTGAAAAGGCTACTGTTTGTTCTAGATGGTCCATACAATTATTTAATTGTCGATTGAAAACCATCTAGCGGTTTGACCACGACCATATTTTTCTAAACGGCCCACAGTAGTCAATTCTCGTAACAACATTTGAGCTCTCTGAAAATTACCCTCGAGCTTGTCAGTCACATCCTTGAGAGTGATTTGAGACAAATTGAGTATAGCCTCGATATCATCCTTCTTACGAGATGATTTTGAACTAGCCTTCTTGTTACTCTCGTCAGCCTTGACAACCTTAGCATCAAAATCATAACCACCGCGACCGATAGCACATTCTAACTCATTCAATGGACCGAAACGATTCTTCTCGAAGAAGATACAACGATCATCGTCATTATCAGAGTCACTCACACGAGTGATTTTGAGATTAGCATCAACAGTATGTGGTACAACTGTACCACCTTTAAGATCACCACTCTTGGTGAGATGCATGATGAACACGATCGCACACTCGGTGTCTTTAGCATGACGAGTCAATGACTGTACAGCATGTTTCTCAAGCTGCTTGGAATTCATCTTGGTTGTTGATGTAAGAGCTTGAAACGAGTCAATCACAACAACATCAAGATCATTCATATACTCCTTGATGGTTTCAATGTTGGTTTCATTACCGATTGACACATTGGTCACATTGATTCGCTTGGCGGTGTATGCCAACTGATACACACTCTCTTCACCAGAGAGATACCCTACATCGTAACCGTTACGTGCAAGCCCCTCGAGCATCTGCAACATGAATGTAGTCTTACCACATCCTGCTTGAGCTGTCAATGTCAAAGCACTGCCTGGTAGTAAACCTTCTTCGAACAGATCATCTACTTTAGCAATCCCGGTCTTGAGCCGACGGTTGAAGATGTCTGGAATTGTGATCTCTGATACTTTTGTTAATCCTGTGTTGTTAAAGTTTAATTGCATTGTAATCCTTTGTTGTGTTATCTGATTGTTTATTAATAATAACGTAAATCATGAACAAGCGCAACTTGAAAACTTATTTTTTAGGTTTGTATCGATTTTTATTTTTTTCAATCCATTTAGAAGACAACTCGAGCCGCGTCTTGATGTTACTACTAGTGGGCCATTTCCGCTTGGTCAGATAGTACGAATTTGGCCCGGTTGATATCATACCATCACTCTCGTATTGTTCATTTACGAACAACGTGATACCGTCATCAAAATCAACACAATAGTACCCTCTATCTTGATTCCATCTTGCACCTGTTATTTTCATCATATTTTAGATCGTAACGGTGTTTGTTGTTGATTGACACAGCATATGTATCATCACAGAGCAATCTTATATTGAACACACCTGGCTTCCGCTTCACAAAATTGTAAAAATTACCTGCTACTTCGACAAATGAACCTTGATAAGCAACCGGTGCGCATCCGTCAAGCCCGGCATCATCAAAGTATTTTTGTATGTTGTTTAAATTTATATACCGAAACATGTTAGTACTGTGATGCAAAGTTATCTTGTCGATCAAACGTATGACTTGTGTTTTGATCAGCATTGATATCAGCAACACCGATCCGGAAGATGTCAGTCAACGTTTCAAGTTCATCGTCTGTTAAGTACAGGATACCTGAATCGTTCGTTGATAATTCATCGTTTCCGATGTATAGTGCAACGTGATTGTAACCTGTTGCGGTCCGGTCTGTAGTAACTAGCTTTATATTTTTATCGCTCATGTATTGTTGGTTAAGGGTTTATTATTTGTATTGTATCACTAGATGTTCATCTATATGATCTGCAAAAACTTTGAGAACTGCAACTCGTTGTTCCATTTCTTCATCGGTGAGATCCATCTGTTTATATTTTTCATAAAGATCCAATATATAATCTGATGTGATGCGCTCGTATATCTCACCAATCTCGGTTTCTCCATCGCTCATGCGTAACTGGCGATAGATTTGAATTGTCTGGTGTTGCTGAGTAACGACACAGCGAGTTGCTTGGTGTTGCTCCCGGTGCCGCTGATCAAACCGTTCACAAATCTACTCTCAGCATGAAAACGGCCTCGAGTTTCATGGTCAACACGTTTGATTTGATTGTGATGATCAACATACTCTGTCACTGCGTTCAGCGCGTCCCATCGGCTCTTGCCAATGTTACCGGCTCCGTTTGTGAAGAGATCGATAATACTCTCTCTCCGGGTTTGTAATCTCTCTAGACCTCGCTTCTTCTTGTCTTTATCTTTTTGCTTGTCTAAATAGTAAGATACTGGTAACACTTGCTGTGTGAAACCTCTCATTTGATTCACAGTCATGGATATTTGATCCAGTTTGTTAGCAGTGTGTTCAAATTCTTTATGTAACGCAATTGCTGTTTCAAACCCGAGTTGAGAATCAACCCATTGATCTTCCCAGTTACTGGTGTGACTCACTGTGTACTTGCTCTTCATGGCTTTGTCCATGATTATGTTGAGTTGATTGTTGCAAAAAATTCTATGAGCAATGCTCAAATATGAATTCTTGCGAGTACCATCATGGCTGAAAAATCCCATGATGCGTCGTTGTACCTCGTCTTCTGGTCTGTTCTTCAGCTTGAATGTGTCTGGTAACACAGCTGAGATCCAACACTTGCGACCACTCTGTATAACACCTGCATTCTCGTATTGTGCTCCATATTTTTGTACCATTCTATGAAATGGTTCGAGCATTTTGTCATTGTGCACCGGTGTATATTTGTTACCTACAACACCGAGCACTTCTTTGGTGTCTGTTCTCCGGATCGCTTTGCGACGAGGCACCTCATCACCGTCAAAGGTTTGCATTGGTACAGTCTCGGTTTCGAAATCCATTCCAGCGGCGTGTAACACCTCGTGTAGACCAGAGTCTTCTAGGCTGGTGATTCGAGTTCCGATTCGTTCATCGAGAGATATCAGGTTAGTTTTCATTGAATTTTGGGTTATGTGTTAAAATTAATAATATATCTATAATAACAGATACATGCAACAAATGCAACTATCAATTCACAACATAATTACCATTCACAATGTCACCAGGTTCCGCACCGGTGGTGGTCATCTCGATCACACTAGGAGCATAGAAGTCAAGCATGGCACCTCCTCCGGTACCATAATACAGATACGCACGAGATTCATGTTGTGCGTTGGTATCGTTCATTCGATACTCACCAGATACGTATGTTTCACCATCACCATCATTATTGTTCATGCCAAAAATTCTCTTACCTGTGTCCATTCTGAATATACCTCCAGTGTTCTTGACATCACTGATTGTGGATGTTATGGAATGTAAAAATCCGATGGAAACACACCACACACCAACTGGTAATTTATCAATAGTACCGAAATTGAAATATGGATTACCTATCGATTGCCCGGATCGTAGCTTACTGACATCACCGTTATTGCTCAATCCATGGTAAAAATATGGAAACAAATTAGAATTGTTAGTGTTTACACCTCCTAGTTCAGACACACGCATGAACAGCACGTACATGTATGTCTTGTTTGTGTCTCTGTTACTATTGTGTTTCCATTCATATCCACCTTCAAATCCCGACATCGCGGATAGATCTGTGGCGCGTTGGATAACCGTTTCATTGCCATATGGACCGGTGCTCAACATCAATTTGTTCGAACCTGTCACCTGATTTGATAAATTATTGACTGTGTCGCCCTGTGTAGTTGTGTAAGTCCCGGAGCCAATATTCATCTCATTCGCGCCATCCAGCTTGTCTAACAAAGATGTCGTGGAGCTTGGTGTTGAGACAATGGAGTTTGTGTCCAGGTTTGGATTTGTGGGACTAACTGTTTGATCACTCCATGCAATGATTCTACCCGGTGAGAGTGTAACAGAGCTAGCCAGTGAAGATTGAGCACCCACCACCGTTCCATTTTCAATATAAAAACCACCCGGAAAATCATCTGGTAATGTCGCAACATATTCAACATCAGAGCAATTCTGTATCTGTTGAATTTGTGCACCTGGTGCAAATATATGTGTCAAGTCGATAGTCTCACCGGAACACCCTGCAGTCACAGCATCATTAGTTGATATTGTTTGTTCGACACCAGCTGGCGGCGGTTCTGGTGCATCAACACTGTCCATCATGGTGATGCTCTCGTTATCAGTCACGGAATCTTCAAATTTACATGCTTTTGTACACAATGGTATAGTGACACCAGAGTATAATCTGAGTTGTACTTGTGTGTCATCCAGCAACACGAATGTACAGGCACGACCTTCAGATACATCTCCAACAACTATTTTACCGCTGGGAGAATAATATTCAAATTGCTGTGTTCCAGACGTGCTGTTGACAGCGTACGCATGCGTGTATGTGCCTTGTGTTACATTCACTTGAGATTACCTGAGCACCACAAGTGAACCAGCACCTGTCCAACTAGCGCTCTTGGTCACCAGAGGTAGTACAGTGCCTCGATACACGTGCATCATAACAGTTGTGTCATCTACCAATGTGAAAGTGACATCTATGTCATTCAAATTGTTTGTGTACACTTTGCTAGCAGGTGACCATGTTTCACCGGAGGCTACTGCCTGTGCTGATGTGTATGTACCGTGCTCGACTCTCATCCTTGTGTGATTTTACCTCTGGTCACGATTGGTTCCGGGGATCCTTTGGCGAATAAATTGACAACATCAAATTGATCTAATGGGAACAAGTCAATGTACACATCAGGTCGAGAATCCGGGTCACCTTCCATTTGAGCTTCTAGCCTAAAACCGTCTTTGTCGTATGGTAAACCAGTCTCACCTTCAACAACATCCGGGTATCTATACTCATGGCCTTTGCCTTGATCATATCCAACATAATCCAATTTTGCATGACCAAACGCGTCTCTAAATGCTTCACTTTCAACATCACGTGCTTGACTGGTCAGTTGTGGGTTCGGTGATTTGATTTGACCACCTTGCTTGTACATGTCTGCAGAATGGTCTAGTTTGCTTATGAATTCTCTACCCGCGGGGCTCATCTGATTCAGATCAACCATCTGTAATGTTGATTTTTTCTTACCACCTCTCCGATCAGCAATTTGCTGATTCAAAATATTTTGCATGGCTTTGGCTTCATCTTTGGAAATCAGGCTGACATCTTCGGTTTCTTCAAATGTGACATGACGCTTTATCCCGGTGAGTTGTTCATGTGGGTTTCCACCAAAATGTTGCTCTTGTAAAATGCTGTTGACTAACTGGTCGTATTTCATATAAATTATTTATTGCTCCGACATGTAATAACAATGTTATTTTTCCTGTACATATGTACCGATCATGATATTCCAGTAGTATTCCGCTTTATCACAATCAAATATTATGTTGTCATACTCACCTTTGCACATGAATTGACCATAAGCTTCACTGCCCTGTACACCATGTGTTGTGCTTGAGTTTCCGATGGACAAACGCTGGTTAGCACCGCTGTCTATCGATACAAGATTAACTTTTTTATAATCGATTCTCCCAGATGGTGACACCGTGCGAGTCAACACTCGGAACTTGACATGACCGTTGTGACTTGGGTTACCTAGACTCCAGATGGCGAATACCGGGTTTTTCAACGTGCTTGAAAATGTGTATTCAAGATTATCATGCATCATAAACCACACTTTGTTACCGTTGTCTGGTGGAAACGGTTGACCGTTTTGATTTCCTTGCGTTACATACGGTGAATTCAACATGGATAGAGTGTGAAAATAATTTTTAGGGTAAAAAACTGACTCTACATCATAATCCAAGAAATCCACTTCGGGAAACGCACGTGCCAAATTTCTTATGAGATGTTTCTGTTCCATCTGCTCAATTTTCTCAGCATCTGGCTTGTCATCAACACCATAATGAAAATTGTATGCACTCAGATAATCATAATCTTCACTATCGGCATATTTAGCAGTCACTTCAATATCCTCACTATATGTTGAATCAGAAATGACTTTATTATTGTTCATCCACGTGACACGCTCAAAATCACCGCGATATTCACATACCAATCCTTAGCAGTTGTTCACACTGGCAACGGTTTGCACAGCGTTGATGCGATTTCTGATTTGAATGTTGTCCACCGGACTGATTTGGATTCCACTGGGAAGAAATTACAACTTGAATGGAACTGTAATGTGTCCAAAGACGGTTTGGTGTATCTAATCGAGTATCTCTCAACAACCGGTGAGTTGCTCAAATATTATATACCACATTTAGATAATACGACCAATGAAGTTATGATACAATTGAATGTACATGACAGTTTTGAAACCTCAACATTGAATTATGTTCGAACTGATGACGAGTATATAACAGGTTACTTCACAACAAACAATGAGATAACTGTCACACCAGTACCAATCAACATAACAGCGGGTACACACACAAGACACATTTACAAACAAGCCAAAGTTACCAACACATTTCCAAATTGTGATTTTATATATGATAAAGCAGCGGGATCAGTGGAATGTGAATTACCTGCTCGGAGTCCGTCGTCACTCAAACCCGAAAGAAGAGTAAAATTAGCTGATCCAAATGAGCATATAAGAGACAACTGGAACACCAAATATAAATTTATCGAACCAAGTGGTTCTAACATC
>JACLAB010008211.1_pt1 | contig 21411 bp, 61 predicted proteins | sample 8027921 | NCBI WGS metagenome assembly JACLAB01 (sample SAMN15725117, study PRJNA655200) | protist metagenome | isolation source: fluorescence activated cell sorting (FACS) single amplified genomes of... | place: USA: West Boothbay Harbor, Gulf of Maine | collected 2000-07-19
CAACCATTCTTGGTGAGGGTCTGAAGTGCATTGGTCATTGGGAGTCTCCCTTTATGCTATTGTTGATCAGATGTTGGTGAAACCGTCGTTGTTCTCCTTCAACCAAACGAGGAGGAGGCAGGTTACGACCAGGAAACCGATAGTGAGCATTGCCTTTCTCCTTTGCTTATGTCCATAGTATAATGGATTTAGACGACAACCGCAACCGGTGTGTTACACTCTGTTGTAATCAGTTCCACCCACCAAGTCCACGATCGACCAGGCGGTTCTCCCTGTTACAGTAGTGATCCCATCCTTTCTGGTCAACGAGACGACCATTGACTAGGTACATATTCTCACCATAGGGAAACTTGCCCCAACCATTCTCCATGACGGCTCTCATAGCAGCAAGTCGCCGTGATGCCATCGCTTGCTTGTCCTTAAATGTGACCATGGGGTTCTCCCTTGCTTATGTCCATATTATAGCAGGTCACCGGTCACCGTGGCAACCGGTATGTAACAATGCTTAACTCAGCACTTCCCTTTCTGTTTGTCGAACCAGTCGCACTCTTTCTCGTCTTTACTGTTACCTGGGTTGCCATCATCAACACCATCACAGTCATTGCCATGTCCATTGTTATTATCTTCTTCACATACTACCTCATCTACAGTATCATCGGCGATGACGAAGTTTACTGCTGCTTTACCTTGGACTCGTTCGATATGACCATGGATACATGTGATGATATATGTCTTCAGTGCTTCGTTGGTTGTATCCAACACGCAACCTTCGGGGACTTCAGCAATAGGTGCACCTTGCTTCTTAGATGCCTGAGCATATAATGTAGCAGTCAACTCTGCCTGCTGGAAGTTCATCTGCTTCGCCTGTGTGATGACAGGTATCATTGCTATCTGATGGAGCACTGGTAAGATAATACCAATGATGGCAGTTGTGACCATCACTTCCACCAGACCATAACCGTTGGGTTGGACCTTCTTATTCTTCTTGGTGAGTGGCAGTCTCATGGGATGCTCCCTTCCTTATGTCCATATTATAGCAAAAGAGGGTCGCTCTCGCAACCCCCTCGTTACATTGTGTGATAATTCACTTCCTGGTCTGTGCCATGTGATACCCGAGAGCGGTGTATCCTATGATGATTGCGATCAGTGTGAGAGTTGCTACAGTCATTGTTGCTCCGTTACATAACAGGGTTGAAGGATACCACCGCCACCATCGTCGTCGTCATCGTCTTCAGCGTCGTTCAGCGTTACTTCATAAGCAACACCTAATACAAATGCAGTGAGCACAAGTTGAACGAGTAAGTAGAAAACTTGTAAGGTGTCCATATTAGAGGAAAATGACGAGAATGATTGCAATGGTGCAAAGGTTGGTGGCAATGTTGCCTAGTGGTTCGTTTCTGAGGTTAGACATTTTGTCTCCTTTCCCTTTACTCTTATAGTATGACACAGAATGGAGGTCAATGCACGCCTCTGTTACATTACTTTACAACCAGTGTGTCCCACTCGTTCTTGTATACTACCATACACACGTTACCGTATGTCCTGCCGTCACCATTATAGAGACACACAGTGAGGTAGACTGGGTCAACAAATGTTATGACTCCTACAAATCCTTTGTATTCAACTGTTAGTCCTTGTTTTAGGTGAGTTGGCATCTTTAGTGATTGTTGGGGTGAAGACAACCAGGGTCTTCGTCATGTGCTATCTTAAAGATAGCGTATACACAGTATAACACAAATGACATGAACGCTGCGCCGCCAATGGCGAGAGTGGCATAGTAGATGTTCATAACTGAATGAGGTTGTTGTAAATGGTTTTCATCTCTGCCAGTTCTTCAGGCAGTTCAATCTCAAAGAACTCAGGAAATACACCACATTCAGTGATGGGTTCCCATTCATCATCGTACTCGTTAAGTTCATACAACTCACCGTCAATGAGACCGTAGGTTGTGTCGTGCTTCTCGTAGTAGAACTCTTGCATGATCAAGCAACGCGGATGGCGATAACTGTAGCGTTGGCGAAGTTCACTCTAGCGAACTGGTGTGCATCCCAGGCACTAGCGGCAGTGGTGCTCACGGTGGTGACGTCACCAGTGGTGACGTCTTGCAAGTCCAGGGAATACGTGCGTTGGATGCTCGTCAATGGGTTGTTCCCTCGGTTACTCTTATAGTATAGCATGGTGTGGGTGGGTGTCAGCGGTTTGCTTGAGCGGTTAACCGTTCGTTGTAAAAGCGGAGGTTGTCCATACAGTCAGGCATCCAGTCGACCATCGTGTTGTAGAAGATGGTGGTCTGGAGTTCATGCGCATCACCAATGATCCTGCGGATCTCTGATGGTGTGTGGTCGAGAGAGTCTAGTGTCTCGGCGAGTTCCCAGAGCAGGAACCCACGGTCTGAGGCAGAAAGGAATGTACTCATTGGAATCTTGCTTTGAGTGCTTTGAGTGCTTGCTTACGTGCCCGGAGTTGTCCTTTGCAGGTGCCCTTGGTCTTCTTATCTTTGCCTGAGTTGTGCTTCCAGTTTGGTGTGTTCATTGGGTTGCTCCCTTGCTTATGTCCATATTATAGCAGTTGGCGGGGTCGTGGAGCAACCCCTTTGTAACATTACTTAGTGCCGAACATCTCTTCGAACAGTCCCTTGGCGGTGCCCTTCTCTTCCGCTTCATAGAGGTCCAGTGCCTGACGGATCTGGGAGTTGAGTTCGATGCGACACGCCCACGCTAGTTCAGTGTAGGTGTATGGTGTGTGAGTATTGTCATCTTCGTTGTATTGATACCCGGTCCTCTCGATGGGAGAACCACAACGTTCAGCGTTGGCGAAGAGTCGGTTCATGGGGTTCCTTCCTTCTTTACCTCTATAGTATAACACCTCACGCCGGTGAGCGTAAGGTGCCTGTTACACTTGTTTACGTTCAGAAGGCGGTTGCTTTCTGGTGGTTGTTGGTCACGTGGTCTGCTTCGTCGCGGCAGATATAGGTGACGACGTCTCTCATAGTGACCGGTAGTGGTTCCTCACGCAGACTCCAGAGTGTGTTATCCTTTCTCCAGTAGTCTATTGCGGCAGGGACGGCAGGTTGGTCAAGGAAGGCGGTAGGTGCTGTGCGTAGCATCCGAGCATAGGTCTCAACTGCTTCCACTTCCACCGCTTCACCCAACAGTGCTGCGAATTCGTGGTCAATAAGGGTTGTTATTGCGAACACCCAGTAGATAACGATAGCAACGTGGCGAGCAACGAACCGATCTACCCAGATGTCAAGACCACCAAGGTCTCTGCCGAACACGTCTTCGTGCATCTGCTCATTGGTATCTTGCCAGCGTGCAAGTTCAAGTGTCTCGCGGATCTTCCCGTCGGTGTCTCTACCGATAGTCTCAAGGAAGTGGCAAGCGCTCTCTTCGGCGGTATATGCTGTTCTTGCAATGATCTCTAGTGCCGCTGCTCGTCTGGCGTCTGCATCACCCCAGATAGTGTTCAGGACTTGCTCTCCGGTCACGATGAGGCGGTGAGCGACTCTTGCTTTGTTGGTGTTGGTTCTCATGTGGTCTCTCTCTCTTACTTATTAAGTATAAACGCTCACGGTCCCTTTGGCAAGCGTTGGTGTGGATGTTCACACTATCGGATACCACCACCTATACGCATAGTTTTCCGCAAGGCGAAACCCCTTGCTATGACTGAGTTGGAAGACTCAATAATGTCATAACGAGGGGTCTCAGGTGTGATTGGTCGTCTCTGCAGATAGAAATGCGGATAACTAAGGTCTTATACCTTAGCGGTCACCGTTCGCTAATACTCTAGAGAGTTCAAGTATGGTTCCCTGAATAGCAGAGTGTGCATATCCATTGGCATATGGTGCACCTTTGGTGTAGTCGTCGCTTTCACTGTCGACAGAACATACAACCTCGTCGGCATCAGATAGTCGCTGAATGAGATACTTGATTTGATCTTCGGTGATGGTGTAGTTTGTCATCAGTTGAATATTGAGTTGAGGATAATGGCGCCGTTGATGGTGTCAGTTAGTGTGTTCTGGTGCATCACTTGTGCAACATCGTTACACTCCCAGTTCATTTTGGAAGTAACACGCTTTTGGCGAAGTTGGGGTGACATGTTGTTCCAACGTATTTGGTTTGCGTCACCGATGGGGAATGTGGGTAGGATGGTGGATGCTGCATTCATCACATTGCGGGTGCTGATATAATCAAGACCCTCAGCGCGAACACAGACTTGCTTGGTGAGACGGGTGATCATCTCATCAAAGGTTTCGTTGTTCAGGCGCCGAGCAAGTTGGCGTTCGGCAGCACGCTCTGCCTCAAGGCGAACACCAAGGTCAAAGATGCGAACGCGCTCAGCACCCAGTTTCCTGTCAAGTTGACCTAGGACGGTCACAGCGCCGGACTCTGAAGTGACCAGGATGTCTCCACCCTGTGACTCCCATGTGCCGGTGTAGGACGCCCCACGACCCTCTGAGGTGAGTTCCTGAACCTGAACGTTATCACCATAGAAGCGATAACCAGTGGTCATACCGTCACCCCAGTTGATGATGAAGGATGGGGTTGAACCCCAACTACGGTCTAGACCATAACCACCAAGGCGGGTGCTGGCGGTGTATGTGAGGTTGGTGGTCTCACCATCAGCAGGTGTGAAGGTTGCGGTGCCAGCAGCGAGAGGAGCATATGTTGGTGCCACGACAACAGGCGCCGCAGGAGTTACTGATGCGCGTTGTGCGACCACATAGAGGTTAGCACTGAAGAGGAGTCCACCAGCGACAGCAGCGACAATGATGTTTCTCTTGTTGGTCATGTGGGTGTCTCCCTTGTGTATGTCCATATTATAACCCCTTTCGGGGTCAGTTGAGGCGATGCTGTCACAATGCGTAACATGCGTCGCCAGGTTGCAGTTCGCTAGCAAGAGCAGGGAATGCTGCTGCCCACTGCTCACAGGCGCTCAGTTCGCGGTCTGCTACGGTTGGAGCAGTAGTAGGTGCAACACGTGTTGCGGGTGCCTGACGGACGTTCTCAGTGGTAGCACCGTTGAACCCTTCAGCGAAACCACCAACGAATGCTGGCAGGTTGCCGGTCACAAGCAGAGCAGCGGCGCCAATAGCACCAAGGACCAGGAGAGTACCACCGGAGACGATACGTCCACCGGTTGTGGTGGTACCGCCACCGTTCTGTGTCTGTTGCTCTTGGCGCTCCCAGGTGGAAGCGGGAACGGTCTGGTTGCCGTGCTGGTTACGTTCGCCCTGGCACTTGCCCCAGTCACTATAGTCGCGCTCTTCACCGCCACCACCTTCCACTTGGTCCCATGCTACCTTAACGCCAGCATAGCGAGCGAGGATGGTCTGTCTTGCTGCTTTGCTGCTACGGCAGTTCTTGACAACCTCACTCTGGAGATCGAAACCGTTACCGTAGAAAGCGACTCTGATGTCCATGGGGTGTCTCCCTTCCTTATGTCCATATTATAGCAAAAAGAGGGTGCTCGCGCAACCCCCTCTGTAACATTACTTCGTCAATTGGTCCAACTCGTGCTCTAGTGATGAGAGCATCAGTTGGCAGTAGCGCTGCTGGTATGATGGGAGGGTCTTCAAGTTGCGGTTCCAGAGAGCGATTTCCTCTCTCACCACGTCGATCCGATTCTTCCAAGACTTCCATTCGGCAACGGCATGTGCGCTTTGGATGTCCATAGGTGCTCCCTTGATTACTCTCATAGTATAACCCCCTACACTGACCAGTACAAGGGGTTGTTATGAAACTTTACAGTTGCTCGACTGTTGCCTGTGGTGCTGGTCCCGTACTTGTCTGCATAATAACAAGTACAGGAGTCACCGCCAAAATGACAAAGGCACAAAATGCTAAGACATTAGCGACGGCGGACTCTGTGTTCATGGTCTGACTCATGAGTGGTGATGGTTCTATTATAACAGATATCTGGTCTTATAGTGTATAGGAGTCCTTGATCTCTTGGTAGTATTTCAGGATCCCTTCGGGGTCTCTGTTACCATGGGAGACGTAGTCATGGCAGGCACCGTAGATAGCGCTGCCTGAGTGGACGGGAGAACCGTCAGCGTTCAGTTCACCGCCGACTTCCTTCAGGAGTGTCAGGAGGCATTCTGAGCGTGCTGAGAGCACGTCGTCACTGTGCAACCATTCCATCTGGTTGCTGTCGTCTACAATTCGTTTAGTCATGATTAGGTAAGGCGGAATCCATCAAATAAGATATGGGCATTATTATGTGAGTCTTTCTCCATAGTGAACCTCTCGGGACCACCATAGGGGCGGTAGCATTCTAGAACTTCAGTGCTATCACCTTCACGTTTCATAATAACAAACCCACGTGGAGTCATTCCCTTCACAGAGAATGCTGCGTGTTCGTATGCAGTTCCCTCGTCATATGTGGCGAGGTAATCCATCTCTGGATAACCATCTTTGGTGACCCAGCATGTCATCACGTGGTAGTATGTCTTGGTCGTTGCCATCAGTTGTTCACCCCAATGAAGTCGATGGTGGTGTTAGGTCTTTCGGTATGAACGCGCTTGATTGCGTCATCCATACACACACAGTTGTCAATAATAATGGTCTCAGTTGAACCAGTCTCGTTGTTGGTGAGGTCGACTTCGTAAGGCATGTCAGGTGATAGCAAGAGAACGTTCGAGGTGTCCACGGAAGTATTCTATTTCCTGGAGGCGGAGTTTCTCACGAAAGGCAAAAGCAGTTTGGTAGTAGTCACCACATGCTATAAACTGATCGTTGGGGAGTTTCTCTACCTCATTTAGCAACTTATCAACTTGACGGATAAGTTTGTCGAGTTCTTTGTGTGTCATCAGTTGTTGTGGGGTTGGTCTACACGTTGCTCGTGGTATCCTGGTGCCAGTGCAAGAGGGTCACGACCACCTAAGCGGTAGAACTTACCACGCAGAGCGTTGGCGAGTTGGTAGCGCTTGTATGCTTCGGGGTTACCTGTTGTGTCGATGTCATTGAGTGTCTGCATGTGGTAGTTGAACCATCCGCGGCGCTCTCCGTCCATCAGTGACTGGAGGTAGGTCAGTTCTTCTTGAGTGAACTCCATGAGGTGTCTCCTTTCCTTTACTCTTATAGTATAAACCACTCACACCGGGTAGTGCAAGTGGTTGTTACATTAGTTAATAACTGCTGTTGCTGCAGCGGCCGCAGGTGCGATGCCTTGTGTATCTGTTGGTGGCAGGTTGCCTTGGATGTTCATGACGATACAACCAGCGATGACACCAGCAACCACGCGGCTTGCTAGGTTGTATACTGCACCGGCAACTGCTTTGCGGGCCTTCGCTTGACTCTTGTAGAATACAAGATATCTGTTAGTTGTATTGGCGTGAGTGGTGTTGGTCATGATAACCTCAGTCAGCAGAACAATATGCGGTGACGACCTCTGCTAGTGTGCTCGGGTGCACAGATGCAGCGGTAGCAAATGCTTCAAGTTCAAGGATGATACCTTCGCGGTCAAGACCACGCTCGGCGTAGTTCTTGATGATGTTTCCCACTTGACCTTGAGTCAGTGGTGAACGAGCAACGAACTCAAGAACCTCCTCTTCACTATCGAACATTGGATCGAGAGAGTTGTTACCTGCAACTCCGTCAACACAGTCTTGGATCAAGTGCTGTGTCTCGTGGCGGAGAGTATCAAGGTCATTGGCAGTCCACGCAACTTCAGGACCACCAGCAACGCCGTTATCTTGGCAGATAACCAGAGCATTCAGTCGTCCGTAGTATGCACCGTCGATGTCGCGTTTGCACACAGTCTCTTGGTTGATGTGAGTACTGATACCCACTTCTTCGAGAGTGTTCCATAGTGCTAGGTGGTCCTGGAATGTTCCGGTGTTCGCCATTGCTGGCATAGTACCGACCGTGAGTGCCATTGCGGCGGCGAGAGCAGTAGTGGCAATCTTGGTGAAACGCATGGATGAAACTCTTTCCCTTACTCTTATAGTATGACATAAAGAAACCGCCCTGTCAAGAGCGGTTAACATTACTTCACACGTTTGTCAAGCGAGGATTCGCTTGTTGGCCAGGAAGAACTCAATCTCTTCTTTGGTCCCGTTGACGTATACTGGGTTGTTACGATCCAGAACTGCTTGGAGTTTGGGATCCTGCGAACCGGCAGTTGGGTTAAACTCTAGGTTCTCATCATACTCTTCGTCTCTCACTGCTTGGTTCAGCAACATCGAACCGTCTTCACAACTGGTAGAGCGGTGATAGACTCGTGGGAGGATCTCCAGTGCACCGATGTGGTCGTCGAGTAACACTAGGTAGTGGTCATGCTCCATTTGTCCTTCAGTTGCCACGAGTTCAAATACGCGGTAACCTTTGATGCAGCGGTTGTTATCGGTTTGGTGCTGGTGAATATAGAAACGTTTCTCGTCTGCTTCGTTGTTGTTGGGCGATACAGCGGCGCCGTGGTGAATAACGAGGTCCAGTCCGTTCTGTCCTGGTACGTTAAGGTCGCTGAAGTGTACCGCCGGTGTTTCTCGGAAGAGGCGTTCTTTGTGGAAGGTGATAGGTTTGGTCATGACTGTAACCTGATTGGTGTTAGTATAACACGCTTACTCAGTGGAGTAAACGGATAAGGTACTTAGCGGAGGAATCCCATTTTAGGTGCCTTTGCTTCTTCTGCGTCTTGCAGTTCGACTCTCTGAGTCAAGTAGCGCAGCATGATGCGCTCACCCAGTGGGTCGTCAGTGGGAACCGCTGCTCGGAACGCTTCCATAACCAGTTCCAGTTCTTCACCGGTGAAGGTCATGGTCAACTCGCCACCTGTCGGTTCGTTCGCGTATCCAAAACTCATGGGATTCTCCTTTGTTTACTCTTGTAGTATAGCATCAATAATAGGTGTCTCGGGACGTGACGTCACACGTGTAACCTATCTTAATGCGGAGTTCCTGGATGTAGTCGAGGAACCCCTCTGTCGTCGGGGTGAGTCCCTGAGCGTCACACATGATAAGGTAACACTCGGGGTAGGTCTCACTTCTTGGCGTCTTCACGTACTTGGAGAAGCAAGTGTGCATAGTACTCAACCTCTTCACGGTTGGCGCCTGTCTTCTTGTACTCTAGTGTTGCTTCGATCAGCAGTGCTTCGACTTGGTTTGTGGTAGGCATTGGGTCCTTCCTTGTCTTTACTCTTATAGTATAACCCCTCACGGGCAGGACCGCAAGGGGTTAGAGGTGTTTGTTACTAAACTTTACAGTGGGTCATCCGACCAGGAAATATGCGTTACCGTTCTCTAGGAGCGCATCGCCTTGCTCATATCCGAGCACGATGGTGGTTGCGTACTGTTCACCACGTCTTACGACAAAAGCAGTTGCCACCTGATCGAGTTGCTCAGGGGACATCTGCTCTAGTTCTGCTTTGAGTTCTTGAAAGGTCATGGTTCTTTGTGTAGGAACCTATGATAGCACACTTATCAGTTGCAGTCAAATACTGTCTTGGCGGCGCCGCGGATGTCCAAATAAACTGGTTTGCAACCAGAGATACTAGGGATGGCGTCTGCTTCGGGGATGATATTACATACGATGATGCAACCGAATGCACCGGCGATTGCTGCAATAAGTACAGTTCTCATTGGAATCCAATAGTCAATACACAGTTATTTAGTAAAATAACAATTCTATCAACTTGTGGATGTCGATTGCTAACATGATACTCATGACAAATGCACCGTCCCAGACTTTATTGTCCACCATCCAGGGGAGAACCAGAAGAGCAGACGCTACTCGTATAGAAACACCAGTGGTGATATCTACGTTCAGTAGAACATAATAACCAATAAGAACAAGGAGGTTCGCAAACTTCCTCATATTGGTGAAGGCGGTAGTTCTTCTACTTTGCCGAAGCGTTGCAGATGCCATTAGCGTGTCAAATCATAGAGGAGTATAAAGTATAAACCCCTCGTATGAGGGGTGAGTGTTGCTATCAGTTCAGTTCTGCGCTGTCCATAAGACCAAGTGCGAGATCGTAGAACAAGTCGTCTTCTACTTCACCAAGTGACTCCTGGAGGAAGTTGTTTGCTGCGTTAGCAAGAATCTCGTTGAGTTGGTCGCCGTAGTTAACAGCGAGGTACTCGTTGAAGTCATCACTAAGAGCAGTGGTGAGTTGGTCAACGGAGCGCAGTGAAAGTGCCATGATAATTAAGAGTTTGTGTTAGTGTTAGTTAAGATCAACCGATCCAGAATTGCTTGTCGTCGTAGAGTGGTTGCCACTTGGCGATGTATGCCTCTGCTTGAGCAACGGTGTCGAACGTAGCATCAACATAAGGTTCTGCACCTTCTTCCAGGTCAACGCCACGAGCGACGAGCACGCTTACGCGCAGTTCGCTGTCACCTTGTGTCGCTGCCTTCCAGTATGAACGATAGATGGAGTTCTCAGGAGCAGAGACGAGTGGTTTGGTCATGTGCTTTACCTTTGGGTGATGGTTGGGTTGGTTCCCTTCCCTTGACTCTTATAGTATGGCAGAGATCGGGGGAGAGTGCAAGTGTAAGTAACAAACCGTAATAGTTGGGTTGTTGCTCTTGTTTGTTCACTCCCATAGTATAAAACCCCTCTCCGGTGAAGGAAAGGGGTCTGTAACATTTCTTAACTTGTGATCAACCTTTGCCTTGACCGCGATACTTCTTCTTGCCCTTATAGGAACCTGCTTTGCGTTTGCCGTTACCGATAGAAGTACACTTATTAAAGTCACCCATGCGGTGACCGTCGCGGTGTGTATGTGCTGAGTTTTTGGAATTCATGACTGACATGTTTGTCTGGTCTCGTATGGTGGTGACTCAGTTATGGTAGCGTAACCCGAAGCGTTTGTATACTCCTATGCCTTGCTGCCTGTTGATAGAGCGCTGACACCAGTCAAACCGTTGCCACTCACCCCAGGAGGGGTCTCTACCTGCACTGTATGCCTCTGTAATGCCTGCTTTCTCATCACAGTATGCCTTGGAGTCCATTGTCAGATGGTCCAGTGGTGGGACTAGGGAGCGCCTGAAGGTGTCCCACTCAACGTCCAGGTCTTCGGTAGTAGCGAAGGGGATCATCTCAAGTGGTTCTCCCACCAGAACCTCCTCCATCATTGGGTCTTCTACCGTCTCTTCTGCCATAGTGACAGCACTGTAGGATAGAATACCTACTAGAATACTTAGGTTCGCGAGAAACTTAAGCATGTCCACGCATGATGAAATGGATGCATCCAATAACCAAGACTAACCAGGTTGCACGGAACGCCAAATCGAATAGAATTGCTGTTATGACTCGTTTATCCATGATAGTTACCTATAGCGATAGTACTATAATACTCCCATTCAGTACCTTTGTGTAGGTTTCATAACAATAGTTGAGTCCATATACTCAATAAAAAAGGACCCCCGAGGGGATCCAGATAATTATGTATTATGCTTTCATACAGTTGCCAACTCCTTCATCTTCTTGAGCAATTTGTGCTCGATCTGGTGAACCCTTGCACGGGTGATGCCATACTCATCCGCTGCTTCACTTAGAGTCAGGGGAGTATCACCGTCAAGACCATAACGCTTGATGATGATGTTGTAGTCACGGTCAGATACTAACGGACGAATTTCAGCAAGAAGACTGTTGGCGTCGTATGTAGTATCAAACTCTTCGGTCTTGTCTTCGCCAATGATAGACTCAAGTTCAGAGTCTTCACCAACGATGTTGTTCAGTGAGACAGTACCACGCATAGAGGTAAAGATCTTATCTGCATTCTTGTTGAGTGCTTGTACTTCTTCTAGTGTAGGAGTACGACCAAGTGACTCGGTCAGGTCTTCAATCTGACGGTTCAGTTTGAATGACTTGTCTGCCATGTGAATAGGAACACGGACAGTACGTCCCTGGTTCTGATAGTAGCGACGGACATATGCTGCAATCCAGTTATAAACATAAGTGGAAAGGCGATAACCGCGAGTTGGTTCAAACTTGCGGACTCCGTGGATAAGTCCAGCGACTCCCTCTTGGAAGAGATCATCAAAGGAACAGTTAGCGTTCTTCAGTGGGAACTTACTAACGATCTTGTTAACTAAACCTAAGTTGTGAGTTACAAGTTTGTCGAGAGCGCGACGACCCTGCTTGGTCTCTGGACCTTCTGTGGTCAGGATGCGGGTGAGTTCAATCTCTTCCGCGTGGGTCAGGCGCTTAGTTGCTGCCATAAGGTGGGTCTCCTCTGTTTACTTTGTTAGTCTAGCAGGTCTGGGTGGGAATTGCCGCTCTGTATAGCGGTCTGTAACATTCATTAACGCTTCTCGAACTTCGTGGGGCGGATCAGTTCACCGTCGATGATGAATTCCTCTTCGACGTAAGCAACATCAACACCTAGTTCGTTGGCAAGTTCGCAGACTCCCAACCAGAATTCTTCAAACGTTTCTTCGTCGTTCATTACTTAATAACTCCTTGTAGAAATTCAATTTCGAGTTTGTCAGCAGTAGTACGAAGTTCGACGACTTCATCCCACTGTTGGTCTGTGGCGTTGATGGTCATTAACGCATTGTACTTGATCTGTGCGAGTTCACGCAAGGCAAGTACGGTTTGGTTCCAGTCACGAGCATAGAGTTTGCAAGAGACTGTCTGCATGGGGTTCACTCGGTCCATTGTGGTTCCCTGTCCATATAAGTAGAATAACCCCAAATGCCATGGAACACAAGGGGTTGTTACAATGCTTAACAGTTCAGTTGTTGTTCAGTTTGTTGCGAAGATAGTCTGATACCTTATTATGCTGCACTTTGACGCTGTTGTATAGTGCAACCACTTTAGGTTGAACAACAGGGTACAATACATCAAACTCAACTCGTACCTCTTGTCCTAAGCGGTAGGTAGCACCAACTGCATTCCGGGTTCCAGTAACGACTGCGCGTCCGAAAGTGGCAAGGTCTTCGTTTACAACGTCTTGCTGAGCGAAATATGCTTCACCAAGGCGCTTGCCAGCGGTGTACACGACAGCAACTACAGTAAGGACTGTAGTTGTGACGGTTTCAAATACTTGTTGCTTGGTAGGTAGTGACATGGGTACGTCTTTGATTACTTTGTAATAATAGCAAGACCCCAGACAGAAGTCAAGGGTCTGAAACATTTCGTTACATTATGCTGAGCGTTTGCGACTGCCGCGGTTCTCCTTGCCTTGCGGTTGACGCTTGGACGTGGGTTTGGTAGGACGTTCTACTGCCTTACGCTTGGGTCTAGGTTTGGCAGCGGCACCTTCAGACTTAGGACCAGTACGGGCCCGCTTCTCGGTGCGCTTCGCTACTGAGTCTTCTAGGCGCTCCAACTTACTACGAGTGCGTCGGGGTTGCTTCCGCTCGATGTTCTCTTTCTGTTGTGCGAGTGCAGTCGGGTCTGAGTCGACGGGGTGTGTGTCCGTCTTCTGCCTTGCCTTGTCGGTGTACTTACGGATAGGTCCGATGCCTGTTAAAGTGGTGATCTTCCCCCACCCCAGCCCACGGATCTGCTTATTGAAGTACTTCTCAGCACTTGCTTTGCATTCTTCCAGAGACTTACCGGGTGCATCGTAATACATCCAGTGCTCTGCTTTATGTCTTGCGGTTGGATGATAATCGTATGTTATCTCCAGGTGCATTGATGCTTTAGTCATAATAAAAAAGGTCCACGTGGTTATTAACCAAGAGGACCATATACTTCATTGAGTCATAGTTCAATCGGTGCGACAAATTCCAAATCCTCTGCGTCCCACCAAGAGTCAAACTCTGCCTTTAGTGCTTCTGCATCTAAACGAAAGCGATCATTCCCAGTCTTTTTATAGTCTGAGATGAGGTGTTGCATCTGGCGGTTCAGATCGGACTGTGCGATGTCCATGATCAAATTCTCCAACTGTGGTAAGGTATTGACGACCCGTCTTGGTTCAGGTTGAGACATCGGTACAGTTGGTAACTGATGTCACTATACCATTACTCAGCGGGTTTGTCAACGGTCTCGGGGGTTTCTGGTTTGGAATACAGGATCCCACGGAACAACTGTAACGTTTCTTCATGGCGGACCAGCGCTTCGTCCGAATAGTTACCCGAACGAATGTCTGTCTCTGCAATGATCAGTTCCTTACGAAGTGCATCTAAAAGTACTTCCTTAGAACGAGTATCGAACCTAACTGAGAAGGTCACTGCCATTGTCTTATCTCATGTGTGTGTATTTATGCGCCTGCTCTCTCGAACCACTCAAGGCGTTCCTTGGTGCGCGAAAGATCTGCCTCCAGTGCAGAAACACGTTGCAGGAGTTCAATAACTGCCTCTTCGGCAGTCAACTCACGTTGATCCTTAGTAACAAAGGTAGCGTTAGTCATTGGTTTCGGTTTCTTTAGATTTGATTGACTTGAGCATCTCTTCTGCCATCCGGCGATACTTACGCATCATAAGCCATCGAGCCATGGGATTCATGATCCAGAATGGATGGAGAGTTGCCATGTAATAATACTTACGAATCTGGACCCATGCGCCGAGCATGATAAGATTGAAATATTCTGCAACACTCTCGTCAGTTGCCACAAAGTAGGCAATGACCATGAAGAGCGTGAAGAATGATAGTTGATAGGGGTTCATATTCAGAGTAGTGAAATGTCTTGCTCACTTAAGAGACAGAAGGTGTCACCACAGTTGTTGGATACTGTGATACCTGCGTCTGCAACCTCAGTAATACTGAAAACAAAACCATCAAAGACAACAACGTCTCCCTGTTGGTAAGGGCGTTTGACGATAGGTGGTAAATCCATTTCAGTTAGAGAGTGTAAAGTGAACTGAGTTAAACTTTAAGGAAGAGTCAACTCCCTCGATGGTGACCTTAGTGTGACTCCGATGGACTTCAACACTAGAGATAGTATATGTCTCGTTGATGACGAGCATATCAGGGGTGTCATTGCTCCCCCAGTTAACCTGTGCTTTATTATAACCCACAAATGTGACTTTGTCTCCCTCTGCAGGTCTGTATATTGTATAAGACATTGTTATCAGATGTTGATGTTGTGTAGGCGATAACCTTCTTCAAACGCTTGTCGAATGATGTTATCATAAGAATGGGAATAAAGAGGAATATACTTTGCAATGAGATAGTCTTCGCAGTCGTCTGCTAAACACTCCCGTTGTTCATGGTTTATGAATCCCAATAGGTCGTTGATGCTGATCATTTGTGTAGGTTAGTAATGGTGTCTGAACGTGCTCCGATGAGTTTACCAGTCAACCACAGTGGGTAGTCCTGGTCTTCAATGGCAAGCAGCATTTGCATCTGGTTGTCAAATTCGTAGACATCATACCATGTTTTGGTGATGTCGTTAAATTCTTGAAGTCTGAAGTCGGGCACACCGTTTTCACAATAACCACAGTCGACGAACCTAAAAGGTCCTGCCTCGTGGACTGTAATCGTTTTAGTGGCCATAGTGGATTAATTCCTGGTTTCGTAGTGACACTACAAGTGTAGCAAAAAAGAAGGGAGGTGTCAAGCACCCCCCGTTACATTCCTTAATACCCCAGTTCCTTCAGGGTCTCCTGGATGGCAATCTCGTCATCCCCCGCTGCAGTGTCTATACTATAGTATGTCTCGTAGAACACATCAAAGTCGGTTCCCTTGATCCCTAGGCGACGAGCGAAGACTTCTAAGTCAGTGTTGTTGTCGCGGAGTGACTTCATAGCAGGCGTGGAGAGGTGACGTATTTATGACGACAGTCTGGCACACCACGTCCCACTGTGGTTGGTTCTGAAACATTCCGTAATGTGCTTGACAGGTGCCCGCCTCCAGGTTAGAGTACCTTCAGTTGAAACCAAACCAATGCGTAAAGTTGCCCTGACCCAGAACTGGGACCTTATCCAACTAGAGGACGGCGACGGCGTGTTTGCTCTCCTCTTTAACTTGGAAACCAACGAGACCATTGAAGTCGCGACCCGCGAAGACCTGTTCACTGCTCTTGGACGTATCCTCTGATTATGGCATCCAAGAAACTGACTGTCAACGAGAATCTCATAGAGTCCTGCTTACCTGCAGTACCTAAGGAGTTCACCCGTAGTATCGTTCAGATGACCCCTAGGGTCTTCCAGGTGCTCCTGCACCATCCTGACCTATACACCTATACTACAGAACCCGTCACCACCGTCTGGGGGTTCGTCAAAAGCAACGGAGATGTAGTAAGACCTTCCAGTTTCGCCAAACCTTCTCGTGAAGTTGTGTGTAGTATCCTTGACGCCGCCTCGCTGTCCGGGTATACTAGTATCATCCCAAGTAAAACTGTGATTACGGATTAATGACTACTAAAGAAAGGCAAGAACTTGTTGACCTCATTTGTAGCAGTGTCGAGTTCTTCTGCATTGACAATCAAGTATCTATACCAGATGCTTGGCGCAACATCGAAGACCTAACCACTATCAAACTCCGCCAAACAAGAGGCAACCGACTGTGAATACAAGTGATCGTATCGCTGTTGAATGTAACCGCGTCGGACTTGCGTTCGACGTAACACAACCACTGAACGAAGTTGTCCCCGGTTGCTTCCTCTTCTACGGTACCGAGTTATCCGACGACTGTATAAACTACGGTGCTTGTCGCGTCCAGTCTTACTATGCTATCATAGATCCCAACACAATATCCATCCGCTCAAGACGTTAAATGAAAGTCAAAGTCCTAAGTGACCTGCATCTAGAATTCCAAAAAGAAGGTGACCAGGACTTTGACCCTGGCACTGGTGAAGTTCTCATCCTTGCCGGAGACATCTGTGACGCTATGGCATTCGTCCACCGCTGCGACGAAGACCTGAAGAAAAGATACCTCAGGTTCTTTAAGCGTTGTGAGAACGGATACGATAAGGTCTTCTACGTCATGGGAAACCATGAGCACTATAATAGTGTATTCACCGAGACCGCTAACATCCTCAGAGAGAACCTCCCCGAAGGTATCACTCTCTTGGATAACCAGTCGGAGTTCTATAACGGTTGGCACTTCGTCGGTGCTACAATGTGGAGCGACTTCGGTAAAGGTAACCCAGAGTGTATGACCGCTGCGGAGGACGGTCTGAACGACTATAACTATATCTTCCAGTCTTCTCCCGCAAGAGACACCATCGACGCAGACTTCATCGCTGCTGAGAATGAGAACACCGTTACATGGATGCGCCAGTGTCTCCCAACGCTGAACGGACCTGTCTTTGTTATCACTCACCACTGTCCCACCTTCCAGTCTATTGATGAAGACTACACCGGAAGTGAAGTGGTAACTGCTTACGCTTCCGATATGACGAAGTTCATTGAAGGATATGAGAACGTAAGGATCTGGACTCACGGACATGTGCACTCCAGTAAGTTCTACAAAGTGGGCAACTGTTCCGTTATGTCCAACCCCAAAGGATATCCCGGTAAGGGCAGTAACCCCAACTTCAAATGGGACTTTGCAATCAACCTACCCGTAGGCAAACTACCAAAACCATGAAGATCTTCACCCGCTTAGCGAACCGACTTTCCCGAAGAACACTGAGAAACGTATCCGACCGGAACTTGCTCCGTATGCGCTGGGTGGGTTCGGGTTTGCTTATTCTCTCGCATTTCATCATCCTATACGTGAGCGTCCCTGTCGGTGTCGGCATTATGCTCTTCTCTGACGCCATCTGCCTCCCCTACGCTATCCGCAAAGGGTACTGGGACATCGCTGGAGTCATCTCCGTATACAGCATCATCAACATCGTCCGTCTCCTGACTTTGTGAAGTTCTGTAACTACCTCTTGACCACCGCCACAGAACCGGTTATGATAAGAGAGTCAAGAGGGCAATCCCTCGTCCATTACTAAACCCCACAAACATGAAACTATTTTCACTCCTTCTCACCGGCGGACTTCTCGCCACTGCTGCTACTGCGGCCGCACCTGCTGCGTTTGCTATTCCTGATGCCGTTTGTGGTAACGGACAGCACGTAGGTAACCCCCACTGCGGTGGTGGTGGTGCTGGTGACAACGGTGGTGGTGGCGGCGGTGGAGCCGGCGGCAATAACTACAACGGTCATAACGGCAACAACGGCAACAACGGTGGAAACGGATTCAACGGTGGAAACGGATTCAACGGTGGAAATGGCAATAACGGCGGAAACGGTAACAACGGCGGAAACGGTAACAACGGCAACAACAACTCCTCATCCAACAACAACAACACCGCTAACGGTGGACAAGGTGGAAGTGGCGTTGGCATTGGCGTTGGTCAAGGTGGCCAGGGCGGTAAAGGTGGAAACGTAAACAACTCCGGTAACTCGGATAACACCAACACCAACGAAAACACCAACCAACAGGGTCAAGCACAAGGTCAAGGTCAAGCACAGGGTCAGGCACAGAACTCTGATAACCGTAACCGTAACAACAACAGAGCAACCGGTGGTAACGCAACTGGTGGCAACTCCAACTCCAACGCAACTGGCGGACAAGGTGGCACAGCAACCGGCGGCGCTGGTGGAAGTTCCAACTCTAACGCAAACTCCAACAGCAACAGTTCTGCGAGCAACAACAACTCTGGCAACTCTAGCAACAGCAACTCAACCAGTAGCAACAGTTCCTCCAACTCTGGTGGAAACAGCATCAGCAACAGCAACACCTACATTGACCTGCCTGAGGCAGCAATTGCTCCCATCCCTGGTTCGGGTGCTCCTGGTCAGATTGGAGACATTATCGTCCCTCTGACAACCATCAGTGCTGGTGGTTTCGCATCAGGTTCTAACTACGGCGATGCCTTCGGTGCTGGACTTGATAGCAACCGCTCTGACTACGGTGTAACTATCGGAATCAACATCCCTCTGGGTGCTGGACAGTTCCGTGACGCCGCTGAGAAGGAAATTGAGCGTCGTGCACAGCGTGACCAAGAAGCAACAGACCGCGCACAGTTCCGTCTGGTTCAGGAAGCAGTCTTCCTGCGCGACAACGGTCTGCTGAACGCTGAAGCACACCCACGCCACTACGCCGCACTCTACGGCACCAGTGGTCCTGTGGTCTCTGCTCAGAAGTTCACGTTCTGATAAGTTCGGTTTCCACACCTTGTGGAAAACCACCGGTTCCTTTATTATTAGTATATCGAAAGCAAAGGAACCATGAACTTCACTACTACAACCCTAACCGCTCTTCTCGCTGAGCGTCTTGCTACTTGGGACCAAATCGACCAGGCATACGCCCAAGGTTTGGTTCCTCGTGCAATCCAACTAACAAAACACGTCGAAACTGTTCTGACACCAACAATACGGGAGGCATACGGACTATGAAGTTATCTAAAGTCATGAAGAAGTATGGTTTCAAGCGTGTTGCTGATGTAGACATACACAACACACTGTTATACACTAATGGTGATCTGTACTTCGGCGTCCAAAAGATCGGAAACGTCTTCCGTGTCGATGCACAACAGGTGATGATGGGAGTTCTTCCAGTCACACCGAAACTCATTGACAACCACATCATTCCCAACAATCAGTTGGCATCCTTTGTCCATAGCACGCTGAAGCAAATCACCGGACAGGCATCAGAGCAGGTCTCAGTTGATTCTCAGGAGATCCCTACATAGGGGTCTCTTTTTGTGTTATAATAATCCCATAATAAGACCAGACTCATGGCAACCACGATCTCACAGGTCTACCTCGGTGACCTTAGAACTGAAGCAACTCACGGACCTTCCGGTGCAGTCTTTGTGACTGATGCACCCGTTGACCATGATGGACTTGGTAGGAGTTTCGCTCCAACTGACCTGTTAGCAACTGCTCTCGGCAATTGTGCTCTAACAGCAATGTCCATCGAGGCAATGAAGTTGGGATGGGAGATGACTGGAGCAAACGCAATTACTAAGAAGTACATTGCTGAGACCGGTCCACGCCGAGTGGATCGTATTACACTATCCATCGAATTCCCAGGTACTATCAACCAGGAGCAAGCAGACTTCCTCAAGGAGATTGCTTACACCAACCCAGTTTATCTGTCCATCAAAGGATGCATAGACGTAGAGTTCAATTGGATTAATCGATAATACACTTACCAATTCAACAACAAACAAATGGCAAACACAAAAGCAGACATCAACCGCATCTGTGACAGTATCAAAGCACTCCTCCTAGAAAAGAACGCCAAGTATGGTGACTCTGCTCTGGAACCAGTTCGCTGTATGTCCCAGGCATCTGCCGTTGAGCAGATCCTAGTTCGTATTGATGACAAACTGTCCCGCATCTCCCGTGGTGCTGGTCTCGTTGGCGACGACGAAGACGTTATCACTGACCTTATCGGTTACTTCGTTCTCCTGAAGATTGCTCTGGAGCGCCAAGACCAGAAAGTCATCACCGACGGCGCTGACAGCATCCTCCTGACTGAAGAAGTCTTCGGGACTCAGGCGGCGCAGCTGCTCCCTCTCCGGTTCATGTCTGAGTATGAGGACGACATCACACTCTGGGACGAATCCCTCGGTCCAACCATTTAACATCCGACCACTTCTGTGGTAAACTAATTCTACAAACGCTTCTGCTATGAAACTCACTCCTGACACACTCGCACTTCTGAAGAACTTCAGTGCAATCAACCAGTCTATCTTGATCCGCGCTGGTAAGCAACTGCGAAGCATGTCAATTATGAAGAATATCTTGGTGGAGGCAACTATCACCGAAGAGTTCTCACGTGACGTTGCTATCTATGACCTGAACCAGTTCCTGAACTGCTTAAGTCTTATTGAAGGTGCAGAAGTCCGCTTGGAAGATCACGCTATCGTCATCACCAACGGTACTGACTCTATTGAGTATCGCTACTCTGATCCTAGCGTTATCGCTTCTCCCCCTAGCAAGGAACTGAAACTTCCCTCCGAGGACGTTGCAGTTATCCTTACTGAAGACGCACTGTCTACTGTTAAGAAAGCAGCAGCAGTTCTCCAGATCCCCGATGTATCCCTGATCGGTGACGGAACTACTATCTACCTGACAGTTCGCGACAAGAAGAACTCTGGTTCTAACTCCTACCGTATTGCTGTTGGTCCTACTGAGTCTAACTTCCAGTTCAACATGAAGGTTGAAAACCTTAAGTTGCTTGCTGGTGACTACGACGTAGTTCTCTCTGCAAAGAACCTGGCACGTTTCTCTTCACACTCACTGCCTCTCGTATACTTTGTTGCTCTTGAACCCGATTCGACGTTTACTGCGTGATGCGATGAACAACAAACTCACACTCATGAGGAGTGTGGGTAACATCTCCATCATCATTGGATATCTGATCCTCCTGAACTTTAACTTGCTTTGGGGGATCATTATCAAACTAATTGCTGCCTCTTTGGTTATACCTTGGGCAACCAAGTATAAGTTCTGGGATGTCGTTGCACTCAACGCATTCATGGGAGCAATCGAACTACACCAACTCTTTCTCATTCTCTTCTTCTGATGCCAGAATACCTCGCTCTAGGTTTGCTCTGCGACCTTTCTATC
>JACLAB010007040.1_pt1 | contig 21373 bp, 6 predicted proteins | sample 8027921 | NCBI WGS metagenome assembly JACLAB01 (sample SAMN15725117, study PRJNA655200) | protist metagenome | isolation source: fluorescence activated cell sorting (FACS) single amplified genomes of... | place: USA: West Boothbay Harbor, Gulf of Maine | collected 2000-07-19
TGTTTAGCGTCAAGGGGTGCGTGCGATGGCATCGACCGGCGGAGACGGAGGATTGCTCGTCGAGTTCGTGGTTTAACGTGATGTTGATTCATCAAAATCGAGCCGCGCATTCAAAGAATGCGATTTCCGAACGTTACTTGCCGAGTTGGTTGGATTACGTCGTTTGGGGGCACGAGCACGAGTGTTTGGTGGAGCCGACTGAGAGCGCGCAGGGATTTCACGTGTCGCAACCGGGATCGAGCGTGGTGACGTCTTTGATTGAAGGCGAGGCGAAGGAGAAGAAGATTTGCGTGCTCGAAGTGCGAAGTGATCCAGAGAATCCGAATAGCGCGCCATTCTGGCGCACGACGCCCATCACTTTGCGAACGACGCGACCGTTCGAGTTCGAGCAAATCACGTTGGCGAACACGCCCGAGCTCGAAGGCGCGGACGCCCAAGGCGTGGCGACGTATCTGGAGAACCGCGTGAACGCGATGATAGTCCGGGCGGGACGCAAGCACAGAGAACGACACGCGATAAATGGGAGAGACGATGTCGACATGCTCGACCGCTTGAATTTGCCTTTGATTCGTCTGCGCGTGGATTACTCGGGCGGCTTTAGCACCATCAATCCGCAGCGCTTCGGTCAAAAGTTTGTCGGCAAGGTGGCGAATCCGCATGATATTTTGCTCTTTCATAAATCTCAAAAGAAGCAACGTCGCGACGGCGTGGACGTGGATGAAGACATGATCGATCAGGAGGCGGCGGCGTTGGAGGAGGAAGACGCCCTCGCCGATGGCATGCTCGAGAATCAACGACGAATCGATCGACTCGTGCGCGAACACTTGTCGACGAGCGACGGTTTGCAACTTCTCACGCCTAACGATCTCTCCGCCGCGCTCGACGATTTCGTCAATCGCGACGAAAAGGCGGCGATTTCCAAGCTTTGTCAAACGCGCTTGAAGGCGGTGCAAACGTCGGTGAATGCTGATGATCAAGAAAACACCGACGACGTCGATCGATTGACTTCGAAGATTTACGAAGCCGTAAAGGTGCAGTTGAACAAACCTAGCAAGCATAAACCAGTCATGGATGAAAACACGGCGCCGCCGCCACCACAAGCATCCAAGAAGCGCGCGCGAGTGAGCACGGCAGCGGTGGAAAATGATGACGCCGCACCCACGGCGACGGTGGAAGACGCAGAGCCGACGCAGCCGGCGACGCAGAAGAAGCAAAGGACGCAGCGTCGCGCGTCAGCCAAACCGCCGACGCCCGAGCCCCCGCGAGTGGACGACGATTCTGACGACGAAATCGAAGACTCTGACGCTGACGTTATTCCTTTGAGCGCACCAGTCGAAAAGTCGACGCGACCTTCTCGCGCGGCGGCCATCGCTTCCACGCGCGTCAAACGAAACGCGGCAAAGAAGCCAGTCGTGCGAGACGACGCGCCGAGCGATTCGGACGATTCTTTCATCGTCGACGACGAGGTCATCGAGGCATCGGATGAAGACGAAGTCATTGACGCATCACCGCCTGCGCGAGGTCGAAAGCGCGCCGCGGTGACCAAGCCGGCGACGAAGAAGGCGAAGCCGGCGGCGAAACCGCCGACGGGACGAGCAAAGGCGACGCGCGGTCGAGCCGCGACGGGTGATGATAGCGGCGACGACGTGGATGAAATAATCGCTCCATCTAGACGCGGCACGCGCGGGACGCAAAACACTTCAACGCAAGGAACGCAAAATACCTGGGGTCGATCGCGACGATCGTCGGGCGCATGACGATGCGAACGCACGCTCTTTTTTAGAACGAATCATAGCCGACGGAACGATTTAGAATCAATTGATTGATACTTGTACATACATTGAACACAACAACACTACGATGCCGCGGCGGCGTCCGCGTCCGCGGAATCACCGCACACGATGGCGAACAATCTATCGTCTACGAACGGCTGCGCGCTCCAGAGGGCGACGCATCCGTCCAATTCCTCGGCTCGAGCGCTCGCGACGCCGCCGCGCACGTATTCTAAAATCTTACGCCGCGTCTCTAACTCACGCTCGAGCTGCTCAACGACGGATGTCGCCATCCAAAGCCACTGCTCGATGGTGTACTCCTCCTCCGAGCCCCATTTGAACGCGGTGCGCATCACCGGCACCGGAACGTCGGCGATCCAACGCGCGTCGTCGTCGTCGTTCGGCCGCCTCCCCGACGTCGCCTCCACGAACTCTCCTAGCGCCTCGTTCGCGCGCGTCACCGCATCGCTCATGAACGTCACACACCTTCCAACGTCCTCGATCGCGCTCGTCAGCTTCTCCGGCGCGCGCGCCTTCTCGCTCTCGTGCGCGAACCCGCGCTCGAGAAACGCGTCCAGTCGCGCGCTCGGCGCCGCCCGCGTCGCCGCCGTCGCCGCTTCCCCGAGCTCCACCGCCGCATCGTTCACGCACAGCGCGTACCACCTCGGAATCGTCGCCATCGCTCGATCGCTCGCCTCGTGCAACCGTCGAAACTCGCGACACGTCTCCGAAATCGTCGCCAGCGCGCTCAAATCCACCTCATCGTCTTCGCCCGACGACATCCTTCCCGAGCTCCCCCGGCGCCCCGTCCGCCGCGTTCGTCGTCCCTCGTCGCAGCGCGCGCCTTAAATCTTCGACGTCGCGCACGCCGAGCGCGCGCGACGCGCTGTACGCGCCCAGGCACGCCGCCGCCGTCCCCGTCGTGGCCGCCGCGAGCGCTCGCGCCGCCTGCGCCGCCGCCCTCCAGTGCGTTCCTCGCGGCAGGTCCCGCTCCGCGCGCGTCCTCGACCGCGCGCGCGCGACGACGGTCGCCGCGACGACCGCGGACGCGCCGAACGCGGCCGCGAGCGACGCGAGGACGGACGCGCGCGAGGTCGAGAGCGTCGAATTCGACGCGAGACCGCGAATGAATCGAAACCCGTCCAATTCCTCGGCGTCGAGCGGCGTCGCGCGCGGGCGCTCGCGGTCGCTCGCGTCCGCGCGCGCGCGCATCCACCGACGACGCGTCGACGTGTGACCGCGACGAAACGCCGCGACGTGATGTGATGACTACGGGCTATCGGCGCGGACGCGCGCGCGATGACTACTGGCTATTGCTGGCTATCGGCGTACTGCGCCTGAATCGCGGCGGTCAGGGCGGATAATTTGGCCGTGATTTTGTCCCTGTCCTCGTCGTGAAGGGTGAACCTCGAGAAACGGTCGGGGTGAAAACGCAAGATGAGTTTGCGATACGCGCGCTTGGTGGCGTCCGGCGCGGCGTTTTTGCCGCGACAGCCGGCGAGCGCGCGCGACGTGCTCGGCGGCCACGGAATGTCTTTGTAACGAATCACCTTCGTCGTCGTGTTGGCGACGTCTTCGTGGAATACTTTCCATCGGGCGTCGAATTCGGCCCACGCGTCGGCTTTTTTCTTGTCCTTGGCGGCGCGCGCGACGGCGTCGGCGTCGAGCGAGGACTTCGTCGTCGGCGTCGGCGGCGGCGGCGCGGACGACGACTTCGTCGAAAACACGTCTGCGTGCACGTCGTCGAACGCGACGTCGTCTTCTAAGATGGCGCGCATGTTTTCCAATTCGCGCTCGCGCTCGAAGCGTTCCCACGAGTCGTCGGAAAGTTCGCGACTTTGATAGCCCGCGCTCGTCACGACGCCCTCGTCCGTTTGCGTTCTGAAACTCGTCTTCAGCGATACGGATATTTTATCGAACGCGCCGTTCAACGTTTTCGCCGCGGTTTCAGCCGCGTTCTTCACGTTGGCCACCGCCTCGTCTTTACTCTTGCGAATGCTCTCTTCGATCGTCGAACAATCCTTCGGCCGCGGCGGAAAAAACGCCTCCATCGCGCGCTTCCCCGCGCTTTGCGTCATGACGCCGTCCACGGTACCGCCGATGACGCCTCCGATGATCGGCACCGCGCGAGTGATCGCCATCGACGCTCCGCGCTGCGCCCCGCGCTGCGCCAACTTCGTCGCCGCCGCGCGCGTCAACCGCCACGAAGCGTTTTGCATCGCCGCGCCGCTCGCTCGAAGCGCGGCGTACTGCACCCCGTCCCGCACCCCCGCGCCCACGCTCGCGACGTCGTCCAACGCTTCGCTCGCGCTTCCCGCGCTCCCGAGCGCGGCCACGATCGCCTTCGCCGCGACCGACGGTTCGAGCGGATCCTTCCCCGCCAAAATCGCCAACGCCAGCGCGAGTCGCAGCGACGTGAACGTCGTCGCCGCGAGCTGCGCCGGAATCGTGATCGGCAGCGTCAGCAACCCCCCGAGACCGGCGACGAGCCCGCTTCCGAAATTCGACGCCGTCGCCCAGCCCAGCAGCGCGTCGCCGCTCCGATACAGCGCCGCCGTCGTCAGCGCCTCGTCCTCGTCGACGTCTCGCGCCCCGTGCGCCCTCGCCAGCGCCCTCGCGCTCGCGACTCGCGTCCCGTCCGACCCCCCGAGCTCGCGGCCGTCGAGCGCGAGCCGCAGCAGCGCCGCGAGCGCCCTCGTCGCGCTCGACGCGTCCGTCGACAAGTCGCGCCAGAACGTCGCCGTCGCCTCCAGCGTCGCCGCGTCTCGCGCGCGTCGCTCGCGCGCGTCGTCGTCGTCGTCGCCCGATTCCAGCGCGCGCCGCGCGCGGAACCGCACCGCGCGCGCCGCGCGCTCAAAGTTTCGATGCTCCGTCGCGCCCATCGCCTCGCGCAGCGCAGCGTCGTCGAGCAGCGCGTCCGCGCGCGCGCGCGTCGCGCCGTCGTCGCGCGACGACGACGACGCCGCGTCGCCGTCGCGCATCGCCGCGCGCGCGACCGCGCCGCGCGCGCGTCTCGCGCGTTCGCGGGCGCGTCGCGCGCGTTTACGGCGTGTTGAACGTACACGTACATGGGGTCGTTCGTGAGTCATGAATCTGAATCATGACTCACGATCGTGATTCGTCAAATGAGCGCGAAAACTCGCCCCCGGCCGCGAAAAAAATCGGCTCTACATCAGCGTTCCCTAGGACTGAACTCCGCGTGCGTACGCCATTCCCTGGGACCGCGGCCCGGCGGGCTTCGCCCGCGCGTGTATTGTGAAACACCCTTTTTTCAAACGCGTTTACTGTTGAGTGTACATGTATATGGGGTCGTTCTAGAGTCATGATTCGTCAAACACCTTTTTTTTGTAACACCATACATACACCCGACCGGTCGACACGCTTCGCTCGAACGCCGCGCGGCACACCGCGCGCGCGACCCGCGCGCGCGAAAACACGAACGAACGAGCGCGCGAACGAACGAACGAGCGCGCGAGCGCGCGCGATGCCCGGTCGGCGTCGCGACGGCGCCGCGGCGCCGCGGCGTCGGATGCTGACGCGGACGCGGTTGACGCTGGCGACGGCGGCGTGCGTCGTCGCGATCGTCGCGCGCGCGCGCGTCGGTGACGCGACGGCGACGATCGCGCGAGGCGAAGACGTCGACGCGGACGCGCGATGGTCGAACGCGAGCGGGGTCGAGCGCGCGCGCGACGACGCGCGGACGGCGCGACTCGGGACGACGATTGGCGACGCGACGGGCGCGCTGGCGGAAATCTGGGAGCACTACGAAACCGGTCGTCACGCGAGGTATAAGGACGTGGGGAGGTCTCGGGGAGTCGGAAGCGTGGGCGTGAATAGGGCGTCGAGCGTTTGGGTGAGAGAAGGCTATCGATTGCGACTTTGGGACGGTAGCGGACGCACCGGCGACTCGGCGACGTTGTACGGCGGGTATACCAACTTGGCGTACTGGACGTTTAACGACGCCGCGAACGACGTCGACGTCGAGACAGTCGCGCCGTGCACGCTTTTCAGCGCCGATCACGGGCGAGGTATATGGTTCGACGCGGCGGACGTCGGTCGTGGTTACCACTCCACCGACTTGGGAGCGATGAACGATAACACCGATTCTGTGTACGTGGCTCCCGGATATAAATGCACGGTGTGGGCGGATAATTTCGAAGGGAAATCCCTCACGTTTTACCCCGGCTGGCATCTTTATCACGAACTCAACCACGAGGGGATGCGCGATAAAATCAGCTCTGTGCGAGCGGAAAACGCGCCCTCGGGCTACGACGAACTCGCCGAGAACGCACTCGCTTTGGCCTGGGAGCATTATCAAGGTCACTCGGGGAGCATGCAAGTGTACGATTCCGAGGGCGAGTCACTGGGTGTAGCGGACGCTGGCGGTAACAATAGGATCACGAGCGTTTGGGTGAGAGAAGGCTATCGATTGCGACTTTGGGTCGGTAGCGGACGCACCGGCGACTCGCTGACGCTGTACGGCGGGTATACCAACTTGGCGTACTGGACGTTTAACGACGCCGCGAGCGACGTCGACGTCGAGCCAGTCGCGCCGTGCACGCTCTTTCACCACGATCGCGGCCATTCTAATGGCCAGTGGTTTGACGCGACTGAAGTGGGCCGATACTATGTGCGCGACGCGCTCCTTGGTTTGGATAATGGCGTCAATTCAATCTATGTCGCGCCCGGTTACAAGTGCACGCTGTGGCGAGATTACTCGGAAGGGCACTCACGAACGTTTCATCCGGGCTTACACCTTCATCATGACCTGAGCTGGGCAGGCTTGGAAGACAAAGCGAGCGCGCTTCTTGTTGAACGTCTTGACGCGTCGGGCGAAGAACGAGGTTGTTACCCAGCCACAGGGAAAAGAATGATCTTCCCCGGAAACGCGCATGACGAAAGTCATCGCGTCGACGTATACGCGAACGGTGATGTGCACAACCAAGACGAAGGCAGGGCTCGTAACAGGTGGACGAGCATCGCGAACCTCGCGTACGCGGTCGAAGGACGAAGGACGCTCACACTCAAGGCGTCATGGACACAATACGACGGAGGTTACGCTTTACCCGAATTTTCATGCGCAGAAAATGTTGTCAGCCTAGGTGGAATGGTGAAGCGTTCCCAGGGATCGCCGTCCAGCGGAGACACCATCGCTCAGTTGCCGGAAGGTTGTCGTCCAACGAGCGGTTCGCTCGACTTTACCGTGCGTTCGGGCTCGAGCGCTGGTATATCGCAAATCATGATTCACACGGACGGTAATGTTGATTTCCACGGTGATTGGGGTCATAATTGGCTGTCCTTGCATGGCATTACGTTCACGTTTGGCGCCGTACAAAGAGCGCTGGATTTACACAATAATTGGTACAATTATAACAACAATTTTCAGGCGCTGCAATACTCGTGTGAAGGCAACTTGGTCACGGTGAGTGGCCGCGTCGCCGCAGGAAGTTGGGGTTCGTGCATCGCATACCTACCTCCCCAATGTCGACCGAGTGATAACCTGCTGTTCACCGTGAACAACGGCGATCTTCACGCACGAGTAAACGTGCTGGTAAACGGATGCGTTCAATGGAGCGCGGGTGGTCGCAGTCATGGCTGGCTGTCTCTGAGTGGCATCGCGTTCACGACTGGCTTGAAAGAGCGCTTGGATCTCGACCGATGGACAAATTACGGTGGTTCCTGGGCGAGCGCCAAATATTCGTGCACGAGAGGAGGCCTCGTTGTTTACGAAGGCCTCATCAGACCACTCGATTGGAACGGTCGCATGTTTAACGTGCCCGAGCGTCCTTCGCCTACGTGTAGGCACGAGTCGGACGCGGGTATACTCGTCTTCAATTCGAATCAGAATGAAAACATGCAGCGCGTGGACTGGCTCCAAGATGATAAAATCAAAGTCATCGCGGGCCATACGAATTTCGCATTCGAGAGTATCACCGGCCTTCATTATGCGCACCATGGCGCGCACACGACGTTGACGTTGGAAAATGGTTGGCAGCGTCACAGTAACGACGCATACCACGCGCCTTCGTACTCTTGCTCTGGCGGTTTGGTCACCGTCAGCGGCCTCGTGAGGGGCGATCAATGGGGCAAGTGTTTCGCAAAACTACCGGTTGGATGTCGCCCTTCTGGTGGCGATCTCATATTTTCCACCAACAATCACGACGGTCAGGCTCGGGTAAACGTCAGGTCGAGCGATGGATGCATTTATTGGATTGCAGGAGCTCGATCTCACGGCTGGTTATCTCTGAGCGGAATCGTGTTTTCGACGACTCACAATAAACCACTCGAGCTTGAGAACGGCTGGGATAATTACGAGGCGGGTTTGGCAGGGGCGACGTATTCGTGCGTAGACGGCCTCGTGACGCTGCAGGGACTCATAAAAAACGGAGACTTCAATGGTGTCGTCGCCACGCTTCCTGCGGGATGTAGACCGAAGCAAGGCAAGCTCGTCTTTACAGCAAACCACCATGAAGTTCCGTGGCGCATGACTGTGTTCCCGAACGGAGAGATTGAAAGGACTGCCGGTAACATCCGTTACAATTGGTTGTCTCTCTCTGGCGTTGCGTTCACTGTTAACGATGTTGTGCACGGAATGCCGCTCGGCGCGGACTGGCGAGCGTTCGGCGGCGGACACGCTCCGCCCGCGTTTTCTTGCGATCGTGGTCTGCTCACTCTGCAGGGGTTACTCGCTCCCCTGCGTGGAACTTCATCGGCCTTGCATCTCGCCACCGCGCGAAGCTTTTCACCACCACCTTCGCCACCACCGCCGCTTCCGCCCAGCCCTCCGCCACCGCCATCGCCGCCACCGCCGTCGCCGCCGCCGCCGGGAAGTGGTAGCGCTCCGCGCGTCGAAATCCAAAAACCAGTGACAATCGTTTCTGGGTATAATTTCGACTTCAAAATCACCGTGAAGCACGACGCGTGCGACAACAGCGACGACTGTTTCGAGTCCTACGCATCTACAGAGACGAACGCGCACGCCTCCGGTCTGAAATGTTCTGTCGAGGTTCAACGCGACGGCGCAGATTGTACCGCAGGGTTCGGACGATTCATGCCCTGTCGACAATGGGACGACTTTTTACCGAAAACGCTGCCGATGTCCGATGAAAACGGCAACATTCAGCCGGGTCAATATGCAATCTCGTACTCGTGCAACTTTCATCTCGCGAGTGGTGCGAAAGTGAGCTCGCATTCAAAGCAAAACTTGCACACGTTCCACCTTCACGGGGGCTGCGCGGATACCATACCAGCGGGTCACGACGTTCGGGTCTCAAACGTTCACGAAAACGTTGCGCGCTATCTGCTTCTCACAGCAGATGAATTCAACGTCGCCGATTGTCGCAGCGAGGCTCAAGTGTACGAAGCCAAAGAAGCCGTTTTTAGGCGTTACGACAACGACCCTCCGGACGGCGTACTTTCGTACGATGAAATCACCGCCGCGGTGGTGAGACATAGCGCGGACACCCACATACTCAGCGTGTGGCGCGATGGACTCACCGGCGAGCTCGAGTTGAAACCGTCACAAATCATGAGCGTCGAAACGAATGACATGGAGTGCGGTTCTGGTACCATCGTTTTCAGAGATTCAGTGTACCCATCCGATAGTCCAGGTCGTGAAAGTACGCCACAGCAATGTTCGCAGGAAGCAGCCGCCGTGCGAACCAGCTGGCGCTATCGCGACGAAGACGCGCTGAAAAGTGGCGACTTCGTGTGCCTGTACATCGATGGTATGTTGTACGATAAGGAGGTGATGACATCGACCGATCCGCAACGCGCAACTTTTTCTCGGGTGGGCAACGTATACGCACCGACAGAAGTGATCGACACGCGTCCAACATCTGGGAGTTTTGAAGATGTTCAACAGTCGCTCTTGGCGAACTTTTTATTCGATGAAGACGAGCACGGCGCTGGGAGTATCAAATCCGCGTCTCCCCCAGTCGGACAACATCGCGCCGCGCCGAAACTTTCTCCGCTCGACCAGAGTAGAAGTATAGGCCCGTGCACTACGGGTGCGGGCGCGGCGTGTTTGATGAGTGTCACAAATCCCGCTCAAAATGCGCAGTATGCGTATGATTACGGCGCCGTCGATTTCGTGGAAGACGTAGCCGTCTCTTCGTGGATATACGGTCGCTGCACGAACGGAGCCGGGTCGGATGTTCGCAAAATGGCCATCGCGTACTTTTCTGGTGAAAATGGAGGTATGAAACACGCGCTGCGATTCTATCTTCAACGCACATCGCGTACGACGATGAATCTTGTGCTCGACTACGCTCAGAATGGCGTGGTGGAATACACGCTGAGCATTTCAAACGTAGGCTGCGACTCATGGCAATACGTTGGATTTTCGCTCAATAAGCTCGATGGAATGGTTCTTTTCGCAAATCCCACCGGGAGTGTGGACGACGTCACTGAATCCGCGACTTATAAGACCTACAACGGCATGACTCCCGATGTTCCTCGCAGAATTTTAAAAGTGATGCAAAAGTTGGAGCTTTTGGGGGCGGTTGACGTCGAGTTCGACGACGTCCGGCTTTACTCGGGTCAAGTGCGGCGCGCGACTTTCCTTGATGCGTTCAACTGTGGACACCGACCGCTTTGTGCGAAACGTGCTCACGCAACGCCGGCTTCGCGTCGCGTTGTTTGTGCGTCGGCCGTTCTCTCAAGCATGCCAGTGAGTTCGTATTCGGATTACTTTTGTACGGCGGCGTTGTACTACGACGGAACCGCCATAGACGTGGCCGCGACGCTCACTTTGACTGGTGTGCTTTTTACCTTTCGTGACACGTCTTGGGAAGAGGGATCGTTCGAAGTGCTGCGAAAGGCCGTCAATACCGCCGAGCACACGTCGACGAGCTATGAAACCATTATACAGATGGACGGCGATCTCAAGGGTTGCGTAAATAAGTTTAGCTCCATAAGTCACATCGATAGAGAAGCAGGAGCAAAACCAGGGTTGGAATGGTATTATAAAGTACGAACAAAGATCGCTACGGTGGGGGCACTGGATTTCGTATCGACGACGCATTACTTCAAAGCTCCATGGCTGGGAGTCCTCGAAGGCGTCGTGACGGCGGGCGCGTCGATATCACCCGTACCATACGTTCGTATTTGTGCAGATTTTTCTCTTCCAAATGGAACTCTGGTTTCAGAGAGAAATGAAGACGAACGATTGAATTTGGCACTTCATATGCGAGCTGAACATACGGCAGACATTTCTAAGACGGCCGCGGAGGATACGTACGTCGTCACCGACGGCGACCCAAGTCCAACGCGTGGATCATCAATCGTACGACGTGGAGAATTTTTGCGCGTAGAACTTGCTCAATGGAGTTCCATCGATCAAATTAAGATTTGTACAATGAGTGATGATGTCATCCCGGACGCTTACGTACAAGATTACGATTCAGGCGATACCGGCAATCACGGCCTGGCGTGCGAGTTTGATTCGACGCTCACGTACAAAGAATCATCTCACTCCTGCTTCTCGTATAATTGTCGAGGGACACATTTGAAAACATTCCACGGCAAATACATCACAGCAGCGATGCCTTCTCACGAGGACGTCGAGGCGAAAATAACAGAAATCATGGCTTTGGGCACGAGAACGAATTGTCGGTACAGCGAAGTCACGGATTCCGACGGCAGATACGAAATGAGTGTCAGAGACACATCCGGTCTGCTTGCGATCAAGACGCAAATGCTCGTGGGCGCATACAAAGAAGAAACGTTTCGACCATCCAAGGTTACGCTCGTCGACTCGTCGCAGGATCCTCATAAAATTCTACTCGTGCTTCGAAAGAATACACAGGGTTCTGGTGGGCCCGGCGTGTTGTATCCCCTGTCAGAAGCTGACTTCGACGAGTCTGGCGATGTTTCCAGAGACGAGTTCCAGTCACACGTCGAGACTATCGCTGGATTCCCGATCAATGGTCATGCGATAATTAGCGATGAACTTTGGGAGGAAATGGATACCGACAATGACGGGAACTTGGATGATGATGAATACGCCACCGTGTCACGAGACATGCGTGATGAAAAGTTGGTCGTCGATGTCCTTGTCGCCTACACGGTTATTCACGCAAAATACCTGTCGGCTTTCACATCGCCGTCGAAAGTTGCGTCTTGTGAGAGATTTGTGCTGATGCGACAAAAGTCTGCAGTGTTGCCCGCGAACACGACTGCGTGGAACGCGCTTGTGCGACACTCGAAAGCAGTTGATATTGTCGCCAAGTCTCAAGAACCGTGCGACGAAACACCCCGAGCCGTAAAAAATATCGCGCTGTTGAAAAAGTGTGGATCCCCGGAGGAAATCCATCCTTTGAAAATGCAAATGCACGGCACGTACATGGCGTACGCAGGCCAACCAAAGACGTCCACCAATATTATTGTCTTTGATCAATCGAAAAATGAATACGTGGCCGCCTACCAGAGTGGCGTCACGTACTGCCAGATGGTCAAGTTTTCTATTGCACGGGACTCTGACGGTGTGTGTCGGGCTGTCGCCGATTCGGCGCGCTACATCCATGGAATCTGCGACGCACAACCAAGCGATTACGCAACTCGATGGCATGCTTACTACGAAATTCCACTGGCAGATACGGACACGAGCGGAGGATACGGTATGTCTAGTCTGACTTTCCGGTGCGACGAAACATCCCGAGCCGTAAAAAATATCGCGCTGTTGAAAAAGTGTGGATCCCCGGAGGAAATCCATCCTTTGAAAATGCAAATGCACGGCACGTACATGGCGTACGCAGGCCAACCAAAGACGTCCACCAATATTATTGTCTTTGATCAATCGAAAAATGAATACGTGGCCGCCTACCAGAGTGGCGTCACGTACTGCCAGATGGTCAAGTTTTCTATTGCACGGGACTCTGACGGTGTGTGTCGGGCTGTCGCCGATTCGGCGCGCTACATCCATGGAATCTGCGACGCACAACCAAGCGATTACGCAACTCGATGGCATGCTTACTACGAAATTCCACTGGCAGATACGGACACGAGCGGAGGATACGGTATGTCTAGTCTGATTTTCCGGTCTGATGCCGTCGATGCGAACGGCGACGCCAAGTTTGCGAACATCCTTCCAATCCTCGGCTTCGGACCGAATGGAAAATCTGTATCGCTAAAGAACGCGCCAACTATGTCTGAAGAGGAGCTCTTTCAACAATTTCGGAATGATGCCTCGCTGATGGCGAAAGAACAGCAACACGACGTCGTGCACATTTTCGATAAAAATGGGACATCAAAAAGCGAGGCGAACGACGAAGAGTCGCTTGGGCACCTTTTCTCTTCGGGCGCGAAAGTTGAAGTGAGCGAGATTGTCGTACGGCATCGCGGCATCAGCGAAAAAGATTTCACCGATGACACAGCCGTGACTATTCGAGGAGCTATTCTTTTCCCGACGCGCAGGACTGCGGGCTCAACGAAATGCGGATTAGATCGTGCGACGATACAAGTGATAGAAATCGATGGCGAAGGCGAGCCGGAAGAGTACACCACGGATGAATCAGGATGGTTTGATATCGCCGTGACGCAAGGAAAATCTTTCATCATAAACGCAAGCTTCCCTGGTCATTCGCTATGCTTCACTGGCCACTCTGTTGAGGATGCTACCGATGTCACTTCGTGTGATGGTAAGCCCCACGTGGTCACCCTTCGTCGAATCGGTGACGGGAACTATGTATTCTTCACGGATGTGACGGAGGCGAACATTGATCTTGGTCTCTATCAAGGCCAATGCGATCGCTTGTACTCCGGCGCTCGGTTTAAAGTAACGCCGTTAAATGGATGCCACCCATCTCAATACGTTACCAGTGAACAAATCGACGGTTGGATGACCAATCTAAAGGGACTTACCGACCAAACATTCAACGCCGAAAACCCGCGCCCGGCGAATGCTCGAGTCTGGCCGTACGCCGCGATGGACTATTCCATCATGTTTGACTCAGGTCCAACCGACGTTCTCGATAAACTCGATGATATCATCGCAGAGGAACCGTGGTTTCACAGCTGCAACAAGGAGCCAGTCAGTTTGATTGACTTCTTTGTGAAGAGGAACTCGCGCGAGCGACTGGCGTTGTTTCGCGACGAGAGCGCATGGCAGCAGATTCGTTACGAGTATCATGGATACATTTGCGTTGATGTGCCGAGCGCTTATATTCCCGTCATCGATGAAAGCAAATCGGACGAAACGTGCTACGACCCGACGGAGCCAACGGGTGCTCTGACGTCTCTCCACTTCGTCGGTTCGTCTCACGCGGAAGGCTTGCCGTTTATAGTCAGGTCATCATCTGAGATACGGGTAAAAGTTTTCGAAGTGCACGCCAAAGATCGTGGATACGACACGTGCTTTACGTCCTTACCGAACACAGAGCGAGGTACCGGTAGCACGACGATCAAAATTCGCCAAGACGTGACGAATGTTCAAGACTCCGAGTGTCACACAGATCGCGGCGGTGGGGCGTCCTGTGACTTTGAAGTCAATCTCACCTCTGATGGATTTTTGATTTTCCCAGGGCACGCAAACGAAACACACGAAGCCACGAGTATGACGATAATTGCTGGCCAACCAAATCTCGCTGGTAACCACCGTCGTGATATTCGAATCGATGTGACACGCAATGATTTGACCGTCTCTGTCACCGCGACGGCGAAACGCGAATTGATTGCTCTCGGGTCGAGACCCCGAGGCGGTCACGGTTTGAGTGACGATGCATTTTGGGCGACAGTCCCATTGGAAGGCATGGTGTATACGGTCGTGCACGATCCGCCGGGCGGCGATTCGTTCGCTGAGTTGGCTTCTGGTACGGAAGTCACAATCGAGTACGAGCTCGTGGACACCAGAGCCGCTTCAGCCGGAGGTAGCCTCGAGTCGAAAGACGCGGCTGGCTTTGAGTTTGATACCGAGACTGGTATGAATATGGGTTACACCGCCGAAGCGTCGGTGAAATTCGCGGGAATTACCGGCTCAGCCCATTGGGGTATCATCGGTTCCATCGATCGCCCCGAGTTCTCCGTGACCACCAGCAGCGACGACGGTTGGGATATTACACTCACCACTCAAAGGGTGCTGCGAAGTAGTCAAGACGCCGCACTTCCTGGGAGAGCAGGTGACGCTATCGTCGGCGCTGGCGTCGAAATCGTCTACGTTCAGTCTGATGTGCTCGATTTGAACCGAAGTGCGGAAAAATACTGTCTCAAACAAAAAAGCGAACTGAGCTGGTATCCCCGCAAACCGACCTCTTACGTCGTGATCGCGCACGCGATCGAATCCCAGATTATTCCAAACTTGAAGTTTTTACGCACAACGGCGAGCGAGGGGAACATCAACGAAGACAATTCCATGCGCCCGCTGAGAGCTGGAACCAACCCGACCGAGATGGAACAGGTGAATGAGGACTGGAAGGCGTACATTCAAGTGAAAATTGATGCGTGGAAACGCACGCTGGAGTGGTCTTCGCCGAGCGATAGAGATGACGTGAGTGACTTGATCGGTACTTTCACCGGATCGGACTCCGTGATAGGAGAGCACGTGGCGAGCAATATCCAAGATTTTGCCGATGAGTTCCATAGGGATTTGTCCAGTGCAACAGGGCCTGCGTTTGAGCTGTTGGAGGCTTGGGGGCAAGGCGTAGGCGTGGATTTCGTACAGGCCGGAATCGCTGCTGGGCTGACCGTCCTGAACACTCCCGTGTCAGCGAGTGCAGTACTCGCTGGTATTGGTTTATCCATTCCAGGAGCCTATCTATCCTTGAAAAGTCTGTTACCATTCATCAAAGGTGACACAATCGCGTTTGCGCCCGACGACGAAACTGTGCCAGATGAATACGGCTCGATGCTCAAGGATGGCGAAGGTGAGCTGTTTTATTCTTTTGGAATGAACGAGCGCGCGCGAGATTCTATTTCTAGAGGTGACTTGCGTGGCGGAGGCGAGACAACCATAGGCGATGAAGGTTCGTCTTTGTCGAGAGACGACAACGAACGAATCTTGGCGTCTCTGACCGGAGGCGAAGCGCCCATAGGTATGAAAAACGTCAACGTCGACGCGGACGAGAGTAGTGCAATTCTGCTCACATTCACTGGAGGTGGTCATTCCGTCGAATTTTCATTCACATCAGACGAAGGTTTGGATGATAGCTCATACGGTATCGAGATGGAGATATCCGGGGGATTCGAGTTGGGCAACTGGCTCGAAGCGGAGACGACGGTTAAACCTGGTCCCACTTACAAGCTCGAGGGCGAACACAAAAATGCCTTTTCACGCAGTGTCGGTCACGAACGCACGTTTGCATGGAACAAAAGAGGACACGTCGTGTCCAAATACGTTCTCGGCGACCCAGAGTTTGGTGACAAATTCGTGCTGAGTGTCGGCGCGGATCTTCGTTTCGGCACCCCAGTCTTCGCGACGATGGGCGGTCGAAGTAAGTGCCCAGGAGAATTAGGGACGGTGTTCCGTGAATCTGACGTCAGTTTAATCATTCCTTTGGCTACAAAGCGCGCTATGAATGGACTCAACCCGAATCAAAGGGCTATTTTCGAAATCATTGTCGAGAATACATCGCCCTACAGGGAAGCGTCCGAGTTCGCGCTGCGCGTCGTCGATGGCTTGGCAGAATCGCTCGGTGATATTCTCGCTGAAGCGCGTTCTGCCGCCGAGGAAACTCCCGATGACGCCATCAACGTTGCGCAAATCGTCAAATCCAAGGCTCAGAGCACGATCGCCAAAGATTCGCCACAAGTTTTGAAGATTATTGGCGACGCGGAGACCGCGGCGACGGCGAATCCAACCGACGCACAAGTCGTCGTGAAAGCCGTTTTTCTAGTCGTCAACGTGGCGCCCAGAGAAGGCACCGAGTTGGCCGACTCTCAGTTTACCATCAACGGTAACAAATTATCGATCGGGTCGTACATGCCTTTGAAATTTATCAACGGTGACGATCTGACCGATCAGAAACGCGTTTCGCAAATGTTTATGAATTTCGGAGTCGAGCCTGGATACGCGACGAGAGATATTCGTTACATGCAGCTGCGTCTTGAAAGTTTATGCGAAATCGATTTCCCTCAGCTGTACCGCTCACCGATCGCTTTCACGAAGGATTTAGATCACATGAGATGGGAAATGTCTTGTCCAAAGGTGCAGTTCGACACGGCGACAATCGAATCGTACCTGACGTCGACCGTTTCCACTGGGACGTCATCCGTGTTGAACCTAGTGGTGAACAATCCCGACCAGTACAGTTTATGGCCCGATGATCGCGAGCAACCGAGCGACGCACTCATGAACACTCGATTGAAGTACGTTCGATTGCAGTATCGTCCGGTGACTGGAGGCGAATGGATCACCGCGAAAGACGCCGACTCGGATGAACGAGACAAAAAGTTCAATTTGCTGTGCCCGTATTCTCGAGGAAACGGATGTAGATTCGAATGGGACACGGCAGGGAGGTTCGATCGCTTGTTGAGCGGCTTCAAAGATGGAAAGTATGAGTTACGTCTCAAAAACTTTTGCACCGAGGCTGACGCTCTCGCGGACGCATCCGTTCACGAATACGTCTCTGAGCAGAAACTCTTACTCACCATCGACACCGTCGCGCCGGTGATCACGCGAATATTTAGCAATCAACAATATTTCGGCGTCGAGTTCGTCGAAAATATCGATTGCTCCGACGTAACAGTGGAGGTTCAGAAGCGTTACGACGACTGCGGCAAAAGTACGTCGACGAACGAAGACGTCGACGTCACCGTACCGCCGTACGAAATTCGCTGCTTCAACGCGACGAGCCACGGAACGTTTTCGATCAAGTTTGCCGACGCCGACGTCGGTCAGTATAAGATCATCGTGCGCGGAATCAAAGACGGCGCTGGAATTTCAGCCGTACCCGTCGACGGATGGTTCAAAAAGTGCCGCGCAAACACTGCGAGCGCGGCGACGCGCGCCGCCGCCTCCGCGAGACTGTCTCGAGCTCCGACTGGCGCGAGCGACGTACCCTCGTCGCTCGGCGCATCATCCTTCGATGTTTCCTCGGAATCGGCCCCGTTTCCCGCCGTCGGCAGACTCGCCGCCGTCCTGTGCGCCGTCTGCGTCGGCGCGTTCGCCGTCATCCGTCTCGCGTCGCGCGTCGCCTCCCGTCGCGAGGTGTCTTCGCTCGATTCCACCATCGCGCGCGAACGACGCCCAACAGACGAAACCGTCGAGCGCACCGAGCTTCGCACCGCGCGTCGCGGCGAGTCGTACGGATCCATCCTTTAATGTCATCGCGCCGCGCGACCATTTTAATTTTATCTCACTTTAATTTTACTCTCACTCGAACGTCAGTCCGTCGCGCGCGCGTTCGACGCCGCGCGCCGTCGCGCGACGACGCGCGACGATGCGACGGCGTCGCGACGCGACGGCGCCGTCGCGACGGCGCGCGACAGCGCGCGCGTGGTTTCTGGCGACGGCGATGAAATTCGCGGCGCTGCGACTGTTCGCGTCTGGATTTCTGCTCGCGCGCGTGGAATCGCCCGCGAGAGCGGTCGAGCGACCGGACGCGGCGCGCGCGATCGTCGATAAGGCGGTGGTGCTGATCGTCGACGGCGCGCGGCACGATTGGACGACGGGGACGGCGGACGAGGGCGACGGCGAGCGGCGGCGGTTGAAACTGCCGAGCGCGAGACGATACGGCGGCGGCGCGCGGTGCGAGGAGAGGACGAACGAACGAGGACGAGGACGAGGAATGGTGTTTAAATTCATAGCGGACGCGCCGACGACGACGCAGCAGCGGTTGAAGGGGTTGCTCACGGGAGGGTTGCCGACGTTTATCGACGCGAGCGCTTCGTTCGGCGGGACGACGCTCGGGGAAGATAATTTGATCGAGCAGTTGAGCGCGAATGGACGACGGATGGCGATCAGTGGGGACGATACGTGGAGTGAGCTTTTTGACGTGAACGCGACGTTTCGGGCGGGGGTGGCGATGTATCCGAGCTTTGACGTGAAGGATACGGAGACGGTGGACGCCGGCGTGCGCGTCTCGATGGCGGCCGCGTTGCGCGCGCCCGATGACTGGGACGTTTTAATAGGGCACATGCTCGGTGCCGATCACGTCGGTCACACGCACGGGGCGACGACCGATTTCATGCGCGCAAAGCTAGAGGAGAATGATGGAGATATCGAGAACGTAGTCGAGGCGATGCGAACGGACGAAAAGTACGCCGACGCGATGGTGTTCGTGTTCGGCGATCATGGAATGACAGACAACGGAGATCACGGCGGTGGGACGCCCGAGGAGGTGGAGTCTTTCATGCTCGCGTATCATCCCTGGGCGAAAGGTGAGAACTGTGGCAACGGCGACGGCGAAGACGACGATGATTTCCCACAGATTGACTTTGCGCCGACGATGGCGACGCTTCTGGGCGTGCCCATACCGCACGGAAATTTAGGAAAAGTGAACGAAAAAGTATTTAATCTCGCGCACGAGGGGAAACGCGCGAGTGAGCGAGGCGATGTGTTCGCCGCGTACGTGCGCGCGATGCACGCGAACGCGGAGCAAATTTGGACGTACGTTCAATCGTACGGCGACGGCAAGACGAGTCCGTTTGGTGCTGAACACACCGCGCGCCTCGAGGCGCTCATGAAGTTGGTGCGAGCGAATAAATCTATAGATACGACAGAGTTTGTGCTGGATTTTATGAATGACGTGGCAGAATTGGCGCGTGCGAAGTGGGCACAATTCGGATTGTTGAGCATGACGGTTGGCTTCACTGCGCTCGTCGTCACACTCACGGCACACGCCGTGCTCGCGTACGACAAAGTCGACGACGCGTGCGATGGAGATTTAGATCTTGCCATCGCGCACGTTGGTGTCTTTATGGTGATATTAGCGTCCGTGGCACGATTGTCGAATAGTTTCGTAGTGCAAGAGCGCGAGATGATGCAATTTCTCTTCGCCACGTTCATCGTCGCCGCCATGTTTGGGAGATTCGCACGAGGTCAAGCGGGGGTCTTGCAAAACGGTTTCAAATGCCTTTTTGCTAACGCTGCACTTTATGTTTTAGGAGCGTCTTGGGTAAAGAGTGACTCGACGGCGATCGCGTCGCCTGCGATCGCCGTCGTCATCGCAACGTGCGGGCTCGTCATCGTCATCGTCGCTTTGAGCGCGATTCGTCGAAATGCGTCGATGGCGTCATACAATGGTAATTTACGCGTCGTCGACATCGCATCGTGCGCCTGGCTCGCCGTGGCGATTCGGAACGTGCAAGTTTTAGTTTTCAAAGGCGAAGGAATCGCGCTCGCCCGTGCGACGTACGCGCTTTCAATCGCAGCCGCTGTGGCGAACGGGATCGAGACGTCGACGCGGTCGCCGTCGACAAACGTCGCACGTCTTCTGCGACTTTTCATACTTTCAGTCGCACCGACGATCGCCATGCTCGCTGGACCGATCTTAGGCGTCGTGTACTTCGCGCTGACGTACGTGTTGTACGACGGTTTGCTCAGCCTCTTGGTCGACGAGTCGCGGCGCTCGAAAGGCACGGAAACTGTCGTCGCCAGTGGACTATGGCTCGCGAGCACGGTTGTATTTTTTGGTGGGGGACACACGTGCTCGTTCGACGGTTTACACTTCGCCGTCGCGTTCACCGGCTTTCGCAAATTCAACTTTTACGGCATGGGATTTCTCCTCGGCTTTGAAACGTGGAGCGGTGAAATCATTCTCGCCGTCGCCATTCCGCTCTTCGCGTTCGCTATGACTCAGAACGAACCATACGAGTCTTTCCAACGCTTAGCCGTGCGGTTATCGATGAAAGTCGCGCTCTTCCGCGCGTTCGCGGCGACGTGCGCCGCCCTGTGCGCCTTCATCCACCGTCGACATTTGATGGTTTGGGCGATTTTCGCACCAAAATTCGTCTTCGACGCCATCGGTTCCACCTTCGCCGACGTTTGCGCCGTCGTCGCCGTCGCTTCATCTTTCTCTAGGCATCCTTTAGAGCGCGTCAAGCGCGAGTGATGCGACGTTTGCTGTATTATTACGTTCAGTCGCCCGAGTCCCGACGGCCCGACGGCTCGACGGCTGCCCAAAACCTCAACTTCATTTCGGGACACCGACTTTCGCGATGTTTAAACCGATCACCCGCGAGCTCAAGCTCGCGCACGGCGCGCGATGCGAGCGTCGCCGCGTCTCGCGCGCGACGGAATCGCGTCTGCGCCCCGGGCGACAGGGCGTGCAACGAATCTATCGCCTGACCCAGGAAAAGCAAATGATTGGCGAGTACGAATACCTCGAGTCCATCGGCGTCCCCAGGGCGCAGGCGCTTCAAGTCATGTCCCGAGCGTCCACGGCGTTCGAGCGCGAGGCGGTGCGACGAGGTCAAGACCCGAAAGCGATGAAATTCGGCGCGGAAGAGATGCGAGAGGTGGTGGAGTTTCTGAAGGCGAGCGGCGTGAAGGAGGACGCGGTTGGATTTTTAGTCATACGTAATCCCGCGGTGTTGGCGTACGACGTGGAGAAGCGATTGAGACCGTTGTTTGAGTACATGGAGACGACGTTCGGGCGGACGGCGGAGATGTTTGTGGATGACGTGACGAAGCGGCCGAGCTTGCTCGGGTTGGACGCCAACGAAAA
>JACLAB010011195.1_pt1 | contig 21344 bp, 16 predicted proteins | sample 8027921 | NCBI WGS metagenome assembly JACLAB01 (sample SAMN15725117, study PRJNA655200) | protist metagenome | isolation source: fluorescence activated cell sorting (FACS) single amplified genomes of... | place: USA: West Boothbay Harbor, Gulf of Maine | collected 2000-07-19
TCTCTCTTTCTCGGATGAGAGCGTTGTCTCTGTTACTATTAAACGTACCAAATGTCGCTGGAGAGAACGTTCCAGTTCAAAGTGATCGTGCTCACTTCTTCGTCGATGAAATCGACAAAGATTTCCGTGGATTTAGCCGATTGGTCTACGTGTGGCACCCAAAAAATCTTCCTGGGCGTCTTCTCCGCAGTCGCGAAAAGAACGGAGAAGAACGCGAAGACTATCGCGAGGAGGATCTTCAATGCATCTGATCTCTTCTCCGTCATCATCATCATCTCTGCTACTCCTTGCTCACTTTTGACGACGGGAACGAAAGGAAAGAAGAGGAGGATTCAAACACAAAAGGAGAGGATTGGAAAGACCGGAAAGAGGAAAGAAGAAGAAGACGATGTGATCGTTGATTTTTTTCTTCGTCGAAGAATTTAAAACCAAGTCTTTTTCCTCCTTAACCTTCTGTATTCCGTTCAATCGCACTCGCGTTCGCTTCTTCGATCTCTTCTCTTTCTTTTCGATCGGTGAAAGAGTCTTTCTTATAGCGTTTAAATCCGCGTTTTATGTGAAGATGATTCAAAAGAACAAAAGAATTTTATACGGCGCTTCGATGTAATCCGTTTGCAAAGGGGGGGTGACGATTGAATTGATTGGAAAAACGTGCGAAGGAGAAGCTTCTGGCCAATTTTTTTTTGGATACCCTAAATTGAATGTATGAGATTGGAGTCAACAAAAGAAACTTTACTACACTCTACTCTTCCTCTCTTACTACTCACCACTTCGAGAAGATACGATGTATTCACACAAAGCGGCGTCAAAGACAGCCATCGATCGATTAGAACGATCTATTGAAGTGATGGGTACGATGCCTGAGCAAATAGCCGAGGCACACGTTCGATTTATGGGGTACGATTTACCCGACAATTGCTCGGCTGCGGTGAAACGAGGGAGGCTGTTGAAACTCCTTTCCGATGAGGTTTTGCGCGAGGCGAAACGGGCGGAAAGGGAAGAATTTACGACACATGCAAAGGCTCAAAATTTTGGTGATGGAAACGATTATGACGATGATGATGAGAACACGAAGAACGTGTCATCTTCACGTCGGCAACAAAACGACAATGTGTCGTCGTCGTCGATTTCTTCGAATAGACGAATATGCGACGACGCAGGCGACAACAACTCCACGGAGACGAAAATAGTGAACGGAGGAGGACGATATAATAACAACAACGAAGGCTCCGATAGTGATTCAGATTCCTCGGTACAAGGCACGGAGCGTGCGGCACCACCACCTCGTTCACTGTCGCCCCCTCCGCCGCGAGTCGACGAGCGCGAGGCGAATGCTGCGAGTACGAATACGTATGCAGATTCGGAATCAGAAGCATCAGAAGAAGATCCGGACAACTATTACGGCAAAGCGGCACTCGAGCCGGAAGCACCACCGGGATCGAATCCGTTCGCTACGATAACTTCGGAGAAACAAAAGGAGATGGAAAAAGAAGCGTTGCAACAAATCGAAGAGGCTAAAAAAATGATGGCAGCATTGAAATTCAACGTCAGCAAAAACGATAATAGTAATACCAATAGTAGCGACGACGAGGACGACGAGGACGACAACGACGACAACGATAGCATCGACAACGTTAGCAACAACGACAATAATAAAAATGACGACGAGAACATCCCCAATGGGGATCTCCTCGCGGGTGAAAGTTTCGCTCAGCGCCAAAATTCCAAGTTCAAAAATGTTTCCTTTCCGCCGCTTCCAATCGAAGACGACGTGCGTTCCATTCGCTCAGATGCGGTTTCCTCCAGAGGCGGAGATGACGTGGGTAGTGTGAAAGACTTTGGTGGTTCTGAATACGGTGGTTCTATTTACTCCGTCGCCGCAACAATGGGTTCTAACCAAAACGAACAAGAGGATGACGAAAAGTTGTTGGACCAACTCGTCGAAGAAGCGGAAGTAGAGAGGATTTTGAGAGGAAGAATCGACGAGGAGGAAGGCGACGGTAACATCATCGACGATAATTCGGAAGGGAAAGAAAACGAAGTTCCGCTATCTCTTTAGTAAGAAGAAAGAGAGAGAAAGACTGAGAGAGAGATAACAAGGTGGGAGCTGTTTTTATTTTCCACATAAAAAGGCGCAAAAGAGAGAGATTTATCCAATTTGCTCTCCCTCTCCTTGCTTCAAACGCGTGCTGCTGCTATACTAGTAAATACAATCGAACACATTCGAACGAGAGATACCTTATTCGTTCACAATCGTCATCATTATCATCATTCGTCGAGCGTTGACTTCGAATCACAACTCGTTCGCCGGGTGTTGTTCGAGAAACTTTCACATTGCAAAAGCGTCGTCGTCATCGAATTTTTCGTCGACGTTCGTTACTACTACCACTGCTACTACTAATCAACGACGTTCTCCATCAATCGCGCGTGTAAGAAGACAAACGATATCATCTGGTCAAACATCATCATCATTTACAACCATGGGCAATGAAGCGACGACCTCAATCGTCTGGTTTCGCAAAGGTTTGCGCATTCACGACAATCCGGCGTTGTCTGAAGCTTTGATAGATGCGAAAAATTTCGGCGGCGGCGACGAGAGCAAAAAAGTTTTGCCACTGTTCATCTTAGATCCGTGGTTTTGCAACGAGAAGAGCGTTGGAGCGAACAGAATGAACTTTTTATTGCAATCGCTGACAAACTTGAACGAGAATCTGGGATCCTTATTGTCGATTGAGAATGTGAACGACGCGAACAATTGCTTAACAGTTGTCCAAGGAAAGCCGAAAGATGTGTTGCCGAACGTCATCAAGAAGTTTAACGTTTCCTCCATATACTTCGAAAAGGAACAAGTGGAACCGTTCGGTAAGCAACGCGACGAAGAAATAATCGAAATGTGCAAGAAACTCAACGTGGATGTGAACACGTACGCGTCGCACACTTTGTATGACCAGGAATTTTTGCTGAGTAAGGCTTCGGCGAAAGGCATTCCTCCGAGCACGATGGGCGCTTTTCAGAAAGTACTCGCAAACGTCGGCGAGCCACCAAGTCCAGTGCCGGAGCCGCCGAAGAATTCCCTGCGAGTGATAGCAAACGCAGGAGATGCTCTTTCGAAGGAGTTCAAATACGCGAACGGTATACCGACCCTGGAGGATTTGGGATACAAGGCGAAGAGTCTTTCGTTCAAAGGTGGTAAAGGCGGCGAAACTGAAGGATTGCGACGAATGCGCGGCGCCCTGTGCAGAGGCGGAGACGGATACAAATACGTGCAAGAGTTTGATAAGCCACAGTCGTCGCCGTGTCAGTTGTTCGCAAAAGAGAAGGGCAGCGGAAAAGCGTTGAATCCGTTTGAAATGGCGAAGAAAGCTTCTTCTTCTTCTTCTCCAAAAGAAGAGTCGTTGTTGTGGCCTTCGACGACGGCACTTTCGCCGCATCTTAAGTTTGGTACTGTTTCGGTACGACAGTTTTATTTTGAGTTGCAAGATATCTTGAAGAACGAGCTGAAAGGAAAACACACGAATCCTCCGACGAGTTTGATGGGCCAGATTTTATGGCGCGAATTTTATTATGTCAACGCGTGCGGTACCCCGAATTACGATAAAATGGTCGGTAACAGAATATGCAAACAAATCAAATGGAAGCACGATCCAGAAAATCTCGCCAAGTGGGAAAACGCGCAAACCGGGTTCCCTTGGATCGATGCTGCGATGACGCAGTTGAAAGAAGAAGGCTGGATGCATCATCTGGCCAGACATGCCGTGGCGTGTTTTTTGACGCGAGGAGACTTGTTCATTTCATGGGAGGAAGGCGCCCGGGTCTTCGATAGAGACCTGGTTGACGCAGACTGGGCTTTAAACAACGGAAACTGGATGTGGTTATCGGCCTCCTCGTTCTTTTATCAATACTTTCGCGTTTACGGCCCACATTCATTCGCCAAGAAATACGATAAAGAAGGAGCGTACGTGAAACATTTCTTGCCGGTGCTCAAGGACATGCCTTCAAAATACGTTTACGAACCTTGGACGGCACCTTTGGAAGTTCAAAAAAAAGCTGGATGCATTGTCGGCGTGGATTACCCGAAACCGATGGTTGACCACGCCATAGCTTCGAAACAGTGCATGGCTTGGATGAATGAAGCTTACGCGGCTGGGAAAGAAAAGAAATCTGGGGGAGAAGAAAAGAGTAACAAGAAAGCGAAAACGAAATAGTATGTATCTCAGGAACCTGGTATCTAAGTACCAGTACCTACTTAGTTACCAAGGGTACCTACAAGTACAAAGCATAGCAATAACATATCATAGCAATAACAAAAACACTATCATTAGATGTAGACGTCAAACTCCTCACCGACGAGCGCTTCCGACCAAGTCCAAAGATCTTCAGCTTCCTCCGTGTTCATGCTCTCTTTACTGGTCGACGCCTCATGGAAAATGTGACCGGTATCTCCTCCAAGGTCATTGTTGTAATATACTCCCGTTTTATTTTCCAACTCTGGATCTAACGCCATTTTAATTAAACAATCTCCACCGCCCGATACAGTTTCCGCAACATGAAGTAAATCGTTCGCTGCGAAATCGAAAACTTTAGTAAACACGGGGTTTTGGTGTTGGAAAAAATTTGAGCGGGTGATTAAGCCCGGGCCGAACGAAACGACGTTTATTTGCGAGTTGGCTAACCTTAGTCGTCGGTTCAACTCGTTTGCGAACAGAATGTTCGCGAGTTTACTGTCCTTATACGCCTTGTCGGCGTCGAACTCAGAACCATCCATCAACTCGAATTCCGCCCCATCTTCTTTAATGCCATCAAAATTCCCTAAGCCGGCGCCTCTCCCAACCTTTCCTCCCGGAGATTCCGGATCGTGGACTTCGGAAGCCGTGATAACAATTCGTGGTTTTAACGTCGAGGAACTCGCCGCACTTTCAACATTTTTCAACAACAAGTTTGTTAAATAGAAATGACCCAAATGGTCCGTACCCATGCTCACCTCGAACCCGTCCTTTGTTCTGTTCACCTCTTTACTCCCCGCGTATTGAACGCCCGCGTTCAAGCATAGAATATCAATCGGTTCATCTCCTAAAGACGTCGCGAACGTCTTGATAGATTCCAAATCCGCGAGGTCACACTCAGCCGGCACCAACAAGGAAGGATCGTTCACTCGTCCGCCTTCTGCTGCAATCGCGTCTAATATTTCATATTTCGCTTCTTTTGCTTTTGCCATCGTGCGGCAGGCTAAAATCACCTGCAAGTTGTTCGTCTTTGCAAACTTTGTCGCGGCGTCTAATCCAATACCGTGGTTACAACCGGTGATTACAACCGTACGAATATCGCGCATGACAATAACAGGTTCTTCTTCTTTCTCCGCAGTTGCCACTTCTTCCTCTTCTACTACTACTACTTCATCATCCGCTCGCGCTTGTTCTCGTTGAAAAGTCAAAAACGACATCGCGGCAGTCAACGTTAACATCTCTCGCTTTGTCTTGACGCATTCGTTGTTGTTGTTATTATTGGTCGCTGCTGCTACTGCTGCTGCTCTTCTCGGTCTTCTTCTTCTTCCAACCGGTGGATTATGCGGCGACAGTTGCACGCGACGTTGAACAGAAGAGACGACCGATGACGTGATTCTCGTTGTCATCCATGTCGTTGTCGTTGTCGTTGTTGATGATGGTGCGTACATATTGTGCGATTTTGACGAGATATTCTGTCTGTGGATAAAACGGATACGACGAAAATATCTCTTTTAATTTTACTATAATCGTGAACTCATTTCACTCGCCTGCAAAACCGATTACGTCATTCTCTTTTCTAACAAACACACACGAACGAAAAAGCAATGGCTGCCAACTTGTTACGAAGCACTTTCACGTTAAACGCAGTAAGAATGGGCAACGCTCCTTCCTCCTCCTCATCGTCGTCGTCATCATCCGGTAGAAGAAAACACTCCTCTTCCTCCTCCTTCAAAGCGGGCATCATCGAATGGGCGAACGGGTTAGGAGGAAAAGAAGATTCCGACGGGTGTAAAGGAGCCGACGCACCTGCGGGGAGTACATATCCAATCATGGCGGATGAATCCATCATGTCTAAAAAAGCACACGGAACGTCAGACTCTCCCGTTCAGAAAGAGTTGCGTTGGAACTGTGATTACGAAACCGCTGATAGAATCTGTAACTTCAATCGTCATTACGCGGAATATGCGGGATATTTCCTTTCGACGTCCTTCTTGAAAGAAGTCGATCGGACGAAAGAGACGACGTATTATGACTCCGTCACTGGGAAGCCGTTGTTCGTGGCACCGAGAGGCAGAACTTTTGAGGAGTTTGAGTCGGAATCTCGTGCCCACGGTTGGCCCTCTTTTCGCGATGAAGAAGTTGTTTGGGACAACGTTCGCTGCGTCCCTGGCGGCGAAGCCGTAAGTACTACGGGCACGCATTTAGGCCATAATCTCCCAGACAGAAAGGGTAATCGATACTGCATAAATCTTGTTTCAGTTGCGGCGATGCCATCGAAGTAATTCAATAGTATATTTGTGTGTATCAAAAATCGCAAGAAAAAGAACTACTCTTACTCATAAACGCGGAAAAACAGCTCTCTCTCTATTTCTCAAAAGGTACCTCTCAAAAGAGACTCGTCGAAAGCGCAGCCTTTCGATCTCGCAAACTCGAAACATTCCATGTGACCATTTTTGTACGCGGAATTACACACGTTTGCGTCCCACGCGAACTCATTTTCATGAAGATATTTTAGACATTGGAGATGCCCATTTGCAGCGGCAAGAGTACACGCTACTTCTTGGTCGACATCCTCCCATTCGGATTCGGAGTGTTCTTTCAAGTATTTCAATCCTTCGAGGAATCCAATTTCAGCCGCTTCCTCGACGATACTTTGCCAACCGCAAAACAATTCAACTTCCATCGTTTCGTGCACGTACTCCAGAAGGTCAATATTTTGCGAAAGAACGGTATTTATTGCCAACTGCTCGTCTTGATAAGGACACTCTTCTTCGTGGCAAAATCTTACGCATTCGATATGACCGTTAAGAGCGGCGAGTTCTATCGGTCTGTCACTCGGCTCGAAATCCTCGTCCTCGTGCCATTCACCGCAACTTTCACAAAAATATTCCCCTTCGTGAGGTTCCGTCCAGCGACAGCCGCGTTCTTTTCTCGCGTACACGAGGCACTCGAGATGACCTCTTTCAGCGGCTTGCTCTAGAGTTCTTTCGTCCAGCGAAAGCCTCTTCGCACCCACCAACCACTTCAAAATATCGAGTCTTCCGGTGGCGGCAACTTCTGAACAAACGTATTGTTCGCTTGGTGCATTGCAATCGTACTTTGAAATGCGATCCATGGCGTATCGTAAAGTCGAAATAGAAGTAAAATCAGAGATTCTCGACTTCTTCTTTGTTTTCCTACGGGCTCGGTGAATAGCTTCTTTCGTCTCTCTCGAAACCAGGTTTAAAAACTTGACGTCAACATCGTTAAGCTTTGGAAGCAGATGTGCGCGAAAAACATCGCTTTGGTGCGTAAAAACTTGCGTAAGAGTGCTGGCACCTCGTTCCATCATAGTTCCGCTCCTCGTCTTTGGTTTTTGAACGCGTATTATTTTCACCTCTTTTCTTTCCTTGTTGTTGTTGTTGTTGTTGTTTTTAAGAACGGCCCAAAGTACGAACAGGAGCGCGAAAAACGAAAACAGAAGTATGTCCTTCTCCGTTTGCAACTTTGCGATGACCGTGGACTGTGACTGTTGCTTCTCGCCCATTGTCCAGAAGAAAGAGCGCGTGTTGACACGAGGAACAACCGGCGTCGTGTATCTTTTTTATAATTTTGTGCGTTTTTTTTGCAAAGGCGCAGATTTTTTCGCTTTTTCTCTTACAAAAGAGAGACTGCTTTAAAACACACATCGTCACAACTACTGCTCTACTACTTTAACAATAATGACTCCAGAAGTACTTCTCGAAGTTTTTCGGATTTCCTGGGCGAAAGAAACGGCGAAAAAGAAACGGGAGAAGCGATTACTCGAAGGAGGAATACCCGCAGAGAAAATACGAGGAGACGACGACGACGACGAAGAAGAAGAAGAAGAAAATGGAGATTCAGATTCAGAAGAAATGAACATCACGGACGAAGCGTTGATCGCGTCGAACGCGGTGATGAATTCGTTTTTGAGAGAAGTCGTGCACAGAGCTGCCGCAGCTGCGGAGGAGGACGGGGATAGCTCGGTGACTGGAGTTCATTTGGAACGAATATTACCTCAGTTGCTTTTAGATTTCACTTCGTGAGCGATGAGAAGCTTTTGAGGCATGGAAGTAGGACATAGAAGTAGTTGTAGGTAGAAAGCAAAATAGTAATGCAAAGATTGGATATTTATAAACATATGAAAGCAATGATGAATGCGTGTGTGTGTGTATTTCTCTTTCTTTTTCTCTCTCTATTGTACAACGTGTGGGTTGGTGAAATGTTTTCTCGTAAAATCCAACTTTTTAAATCCAATCGCCTTCTTGTAACTTCAACGGCAAATAGACCTCGGATAAATACTGAAACCCGTAACTACTCAGCGCCTGAATTTCCGCCTTGGTTTTCGTTTTCAACATAATTTCAACCTCTTTCACCCAGTCCGGGTTCTGTTGGATGAAATCTTCTTTCAGCATGTGATTGCCCGTTTCGATATCCTTCGCGGTCATTTCCAATCGACACTGCTCGGGGATTTTAAACTTATCTAAATCGCTCGGACGAACGCCCAACCACTTAATATCCGGAGTGGTTAAATTCGCAGAGTCAAACGCCATGTTCTTAGAACCTTGCATGTATACAGAAATGATTTTCAATCCGTACGGATCCGCGTCCACCAACGCCAACACCGGCAACTTCAATTCTCTCTTCACTTTGGAAAGAAACAAACGCGTTGCCACGTCCGGTTGACCTTTCGCCGTAATTATAATGCACGGATACTTGTTGTAAAACCTATCCTCGGCCAATCGCATGAACGCGGCATCTTTCTCCACCAACAAAACAAACTTCGCGTCCGTTCGTAACTCCGTCACTTTATCGACGTTGGACGGAATCGCTTTACCGCCGACGCCCATTTTCGTGCAATCAATATCGTCGCCGTCCTCTTTATACCTCAATCTCCCAACTACCACGCCTTTCTCCGACGCCACCACGTGCAAAGAATTTCTCGTGCACCCTAACAAACACGAAATGTCGTCTAAGACCGCATCCGAATCTTTCTGGTCTTTGAACAACTTCACGTCCGTATAAAACAAGTCTCTCTTCGTCACGTGGATGCCTTTACTCAACACTCCGTGGACTAACTGCATAACTCGCGTCAAAATTGTCACCTTCCTGACTGAACTCATGTTCGTAAAGGCCGCGGATGTGCTCTTATTCTTCAAAACGATTCTATTCAACTGGTCGATGTATACCTGGTCGTTTTGGCCTCTCGAAGGGAGTTGATAGGCGAACCCGTTCCCATCCATAATCGATTTCGCCACCGCTAACATCAATTGCTCAATCGCGGCCGCAATTTCCGTCTCTGGCCTATCCAAAACTTCTCTGTATAAATCCTCCATGTTCAAATCTTTCAGAGTCTTCCTCCGACTCGGCCGCGACTTGACAATCGCTTCCAACTTTTGTACTTTTTTCAAAACATTTTCCACGGAACCGTCTCGGCCTTTCTGTCCATCTTTCAGTTTCTTCAGAGCAAAGTTTACGCCTTCGTCCGGGAGGACTTTCTGTTTCTTGCTTTTATTGCTCATCATGGATGATTGATTCTATCGCTCCTCTTCGTATTCCTTCTTCTTCTTCTTCTTCTTATTTTTAAAGGAACAGCAGCAACAAGGGAGGAGGAGGAGGACGAAGAGGAGACACTGAATGTGTATTCTAAATTATGTGGTGATTTTGAAATTTCCCTTCTCATTGATGAACCACAGAAGAGTATGGTCTCATAATCATATCTTCTTCACTTCCCAACACTCATCTCTTCCTCTTTTCTTTCACGCAAAGAAGAACACAAACGACGACGACAACAACAACAACAACAACAACAAACATGCTCTCCTCGTCATCGTCCTTAAACTCATCTTCTCTTTCTCGCGTTGGTGCTTTAACCTCCAGCAGCAGTCTCGCTCATGGTTGTCGTCAGATGATGATGATGACGAGCAGAAATACTTGTACGCCGACAAGAAAACAAAAAACTCGTTTCGCGATTAAAGCGCAATGGCCGGACGCTGTGTACATATCCAATGTCATCGAACAGTTCCCCGAGAAAGGAATAGCCTCTGTTGAGGAGGGCAGATGTTTGTGGGACGATGGGTACGACGTGTTAGACGTGAGAGATTTGGATGAAATCGTTGCGAACGAAAAGTGTCCTAATCCACTGGGAGTCGATATCGCCGCGCAGCCGAACAAAGGGAACAGATTGAAAGTGATTCCACTCGTCAACGCGAAAAGAAAATACGATTTCGAGTTGAATGAAAAAGTATACGTACAAACTGGATTAAATCCTAACTTTTCCAGCGAAGTGCAAAAGGCGTACCCGGACAAGAACAAGAAGTTGATGGTGGTGTGCTCCGATGGACGAACGAGGGCGATTAAAGCGTTGGAAACTTTGGACGAGTTAGGCTACCTCAACATCGTCGGAATCAAGGGCGGAGCAAATTTATGGAACCGAGAATGGGACGCTAAAATGAGACGTCGAAATCTTCCCGGTCAGTTCAAGCAAAACTTCTCGCACGCCGGCGACAGTCCTCAGTTGCACGGCACCGGTGGCCAGTTTCAGAAAGCGGACTCGCAGTCGTACAGCGACCCGCGAGATCCGGTGGAATGGATTTGCGAATAATTCCAAAACTGATCTGTGTTTGATGTTTTATGTTTATTTAATGTGTATGTTGCTCGTGTTGTAATGTGTATTAAAGTCTAAGCGTTGCTTGTTTGTGCAAAAGCTCCTTCTCTCTCTTCTCTCTCTCTTGAAGAAAACTCCAATCTTCATGGACAAAATTTTCTTCATTATCTCAGAATACTGACGACAACAAAATGTTACGCTTTTTAAGCACTTCACCGAAAACGACCACGCGCATTGGGAGAACGTCGTCGTCAAAATCTGCGTTCATAGGAAGAGCGATTATTTCTTCATCTTCTAGCAACGCTTCGTTGCGCGCTTCTTCTTCTTCTTCTTCTCGATTTTGTTTAGGGAAATGCTACACGTCGTTTTCGACTTCTAAAGCTGCGACAGTCGCCGCGACCACCAGGCGCTCCTTACTATCGAGCGCTTCTCCTTTCAGCGCCACTTCTTCGTTTGCATCGTTTCCCCGCTCGAACGCGGGTGAAACCGTGCACAGTAGCAACGAGAGCGGAAGAAGGAGGAAAAGGTACTCTATCCAAGCGAATGCAGGAACACCGAGAGAAGAGTGTATGGTCACCACCCCTATCTATTACGTCAACGACAAACCACACATAGGTCACGTGTACACCTCCACGGTGGCGGATATATACGCGAGATACAAACGATTACAAAACATGGACGTGTTTTTTCTCACAGGGACAGACGAGCACGGGTTAAAAGTGGAACAATCGGCCGAGAAGAGACAGATCCCGCCGCAAGCGTTGGCGGACGAGAACAGTCTGGTGTTTCAAGAGGTTATGAAAGCGAACGAGATTTCGTTCGATGATTTTATCAGAACGACGGACGAGAGACACACGACGCAAGTGCAAGCGTTTGTTGAAAAGCTGCTAAAGTCGGGAGACGTGTATTTAGGGAAATTCGAAGGATGGTACGATGAAGGACAAGAGGAGTATTACACCGAGACAAAAGCGAAGGAGTGTAATTACGAGTCGCCTATTTCCGGGAAACCGATGGTGCGAATGGAAGAGGAGAATTATTACTTCAAATTATCGAAATACGAAAGCAAGGTGAAAGAGTTATTAGCAACGAGCGATTCGTTTTTGACGCCAAAAGAAAGAAAGAATGAGTTGTTACAACGCGTGAACGACGGATTAAACGACGTGCCAATTTCGCGAACGAATTTTACGTGGGGTATACCCATGCCAGGAGACGAACAGCACGTCATTTACGTGTGGATCGATGCGTTGATGAATTACATCACGGCTATCGGTATGGCTAAAGATGGTGAAGCCAAACAAAAGTATTGGCCGGCGTCCATGCACGTCATGGCGAAGGAGATTTCGTGGTTTCACGCCGTCATTTGGCCGGCGGTTTTGATGGCGTTGGATTTGCCTCTTCCAATGAGAGTGCACGCGCATGGATTTTGGATTCGCGAAGGACGGAAAATGTCGAAATCGTTGGGTAACTTTGTCGATTTGACCGTTTTGAACAAGTTCTCAACCCACTACGGTTTAGATGGGTTTCGATACTACTTGGCGACGGAAGGTCCCATTGGAGCGCAAGACGCAAACTTTGCGTCTTCGAGAGTGCAAGAAGTATACGGTACGGATTTAGTCAACACGTTCGGTAACTCGACGTCCCGAACAACAGCGATGTGTGTGAAATACTTCGATGGAGTTTTGCCGGAAAAATCGGACGACACCTCGAAAATCTTCAAAGGGTACGATTGGAAATCGATATGCGAGAAAGAAGCCGCCGAGGCTGTTCGCGCGTACGAAAACTTGGAACTCAACAAGGCAACGCAAGCCGCGATGCGAATAATTACCAAAGTTGACTTGTTCATCACCGAAACCGAACCGTTTAGAATGGCGAAGGATCCAAACGAACAAGAAAATTTAGGCGCAGTGTTGTATCAATGTTTGGAAGCCTTACGCATCTCGGCGTGTATTTTAGAACCGATTTTACCAAATAAGATAAAGGAAATGCACGCTGGTTTGCCTTTGTATGCCAACGTAAGCGATTCTATGGGAAAGCGATTAGTATGGGGTGGATTGAAACCGGGAACGACCGTTTCCAAGCTCGCGCTTTTCCCTAGACTGGATCCTTTAGATGAAAACGGGGAAATTATGAAAGAAGAAGCGCAAGCTCCAGCGACGTCCAATAAGCCGGCCAAAAAGTCTAAAACCAAAGTTGAGAAGGTATACAGTCCCGAAACTCAAGCGAAGATAGATGCGCAAGGTGCCCTCATTCGATCCATGAAAGAATCGGGAAAGACGAACGACGATGCAGAAGTTGCAGAAGCGGTTAAAATTTTGAAGGAGTTGAAAGCATAGGAATAAAAGATAACAACGCACGCGGAGCAAGAAACGATTAGAACGATTATTTAGCTTTATAGTACTCTTTATCAATGACATCAATCAATCCGTCGTATAGTAATTAGTGTTGGTTTATATGATCCTATACCCCATCGTTCGCTTATAGTTCAATTCTTCGTCGATGCGTAATCTATCGTGTTGCCAGTTTCCGGAGGAACCTCTTCTCGCTTCGTTGCTCGCTGGTTTACCAAACACTTGCGACAAAGAACACGTCGCGGGAGGATTCGGGAATATCATATCTGGATCCATTCGCGCTTGCGCTTTGAGCATGGGAATCAAGGACTCTTTGTGTGCCCACGGCGGAATCGGCTTCCCTCTTCGCTGGTCCTCAGAATCGCTATCGTCCGAATCATCTCTCATAGGGGACATTTCGTACGAACTCGGAAACTTCGAGTGCGATCTAGGAATGGATCGATCGTGGTAGTTGGTGTTATTTGCTAGACTCGACGGTGTTCCCCTCGGCGTTACATTGAAAGATTTGATTTTCGAAGGTGTCATCATTTGCTGCTGGTGTCTTCTCGAAGGTGTGATGTTACTCGCCGCTGCACCGCCCGCCAAGGCGTTTCTCGCGTTCTCCAAAAGCCTTTTACTCTTTTCCGTTACAGCGCGATCAGCGGTAGTTTCAACGACGTGCTGTTTTTGATGTTGCGAGCGTTGTTGTTGGTAACTATTATTCTTAACGAGCGAGGAGGACGGATGCATGTTGTGCGCAGGCTTTGTCGTCGTTCGCTGTTGTTGTTGCTGCTGCTTCTCGCGAAGACGCTCTCGCTCTTGCGCTTCTAAAATTGCACGCGCTCTTAAATTTTCTTCGTGCTGCGCGCTCAGTGCCATTTCTCTCTCTCTCTTAGCCAGCTCCATCTTCTCCATACGGAGACGTTTTTGCTCTCGTTCTTGGAGTTCGATTTCCTCACGCTGCTCTCGTTTCTTCTTCTCCGCTAACTCTCTTCTCTTTTGCTCTTCTAACTTTTGCCCCTCTCGCTCTCGTTGCATTTGCTTCTCTTTTTCTTCCATCCGCAATCTCTCGTTGTATTCCTCCGCACGCTTCATTCGATCAGCTAATGCCCTTTGGTTTTCTTCGATCGCTGCTGCCGCGTGCTGCGTTGACGGCGCCGGTTGCACCGACGCCAAGGAAGAGGGGATTTTACCAGACGCGACCTCCATTGCTTTCGCGAGCGCTTGCATCTTCTCCACCGTTGTCTTATTTTGTTGTTGTTGCTGCGGATGCTTCACTTGCGGTGCCGGTGCGTTGAGCCGCGCCGCGGCGGCGCTCTTCGTTTTCATGCTCGGTTTTGAAGAGGTACCGACTTTAAGAAACGCCATGCCTCTCGCTCTCGCCTTTTCGCGCTTCGCTTTTTCCTCCTCCTCGGTCGTCGGTCTATGCTGCTGCGGTTGTAGTGACGACGTTGGCAGCGGAGCAACGACTCTGTGCTGCAACTGTTGTTGCTGCTGCTGTTGCACCGGTCGCTTATTCTCCATGTTATTCTTTGTTGTGCTAAACGGAACATTATTTTTCATCGCCAATTTCTCCGGCGCGACCAAATCAGTCCCCTTTTTTGGTTCTTGTTCCCGTGCCGCTTGCGCATCCTCTTTTTGTCCCCCTGAAACCGGTACCGTCTTCTTCTCACCAACTACTCTGGACACTTCCGTGGAGCTCTTCATCGCTACTGTTGCCGTGACCGCCGTTTGACTGCTCCCTGCTTTGTCTCCTGCGGCAACGTCATTCTCGACATCTGTCTTTTTCTTCTTCGCGGAAAGGTGTTGTTCCCCCACGCCGGTCGCGCCGCTCACGAGACTCGCTTCCATCTTTTTCTTCTTCTTCTTCGACGAAGAAACAGGAGGGCCTGCTTTTCTCGACGCATCTGCGTCTTCTATATTCTTCTGTATTTCCGCCGCCGCAGCAGCTGGAGCAGTAGGAATAGAAGCTTTCTTCGTTTCTTCGTTCGACGCTTGTTGACTGCTCTCGTTGTTTTTTGGAAAAACCACAACGGTTGGTTGAGAAGATTTCCATTTCTTCTTACTCAAAGTCGTCGCGCTGGCTGGCGGCTTCGCGTCTTCATCATCGATGACGATAACCTCGATGTTTTCTTTCTGTTTCTTTTTCTCCGGCGAGGTGGACAACGACGACGTAAACGACGATGATTTCCCTCTCTTCTTTGTCGTTGTTTCAACTAATCTCTTTTTCTTTTCCTCTCCTTCTTCTTGTTCGATGATGTTGTTCACATTAGTAGTAGTATTGGTCTTCTCCGTCAACAACATCCTCTCTCGAATCTCCTCCTTCCTTTCTAACAACCACGAGGAAACCAAGTTCGCTTTCTTTTGAATCGCTTGCGTTTCCTTCTCTTTCGTTCTCTCCAAGGCTTTCATGCCCGCTAAGAACGTTGCCGCCATTCTGTTGAAAGAAACAAGAGATTTTCACCACCAGCGAGGGGGGTACAACTCAAAGTAGAAGAAGAGCGTCAAAGTCTTTCTCTCTCTCTCTCTCTCTTTTTATTCTCTCTATTTATAATATCACCTCACTCTCTCTCTCTCTCCTCTCTCAGAGCTGTCTCTTTCTTCTCTGCGCTCTTTCTTTCTCTCTCTCTCTCTCTCTCTCTTAATCGCGCGCGCGCGTTTGTGATGAGAATGAGACCAACCAAAGAGTAGAATAATGAAGAAGAGAGACTCAACGACTCAAAAGGAAAACAAACAAACAAAATTTTGCTTTTGCATGCTGTTTTTTTTGCTTCTTTTTCTGTCTGCTTTTTTTCATTTTCAGAGTATACATTGCATTGCAACTAATGTAATACTAGTCTTCATTTTCAGAGTATACAAAAGTCCTTCTTCACAACGAAGACAAGCCTCATCAAGGGGTTTTTAGAATAAGATTCTCGCACCACCACCACCACCACTAATATATAATAAACGACGACGATGTTATCGAGACGCGCGTTATCGTCCTCTTTAGCGAGCACGAGTTGTTGTTTACGCGGATGGATGAGCGTTGGGGGGTGTTTGAGTGCGAGTAGTAGTTTTTATCATAGGAACAACAATAGTATTTATTATAGCGTGGGGGATGCGCATCATCATCATCATCAACATCAACAACAAAACCAACACTTCTTCTCCTCGTCCGCTTCGCGTAATCGTCACGGCTTGGACGATTTCGTGGACAGTCCCCCCAAAAAAGGCGAGGACGGGAAACCGGATCCTGTCGAACCCATCGGTCGAGCGTGGGAGGCGAAGGAGTTGAGAATAAAATCGAACGAAGATTTGCACAAACTCTGGTACGTGTTGTTGAAAGAGAGGAACATGCTGAACACGGAGTCGCATTTATCGCGAGCGAGAAACGAGTTGTTTCGACATCCGACTCGGATTACGAAAGTGAAGAAAACGATGAGTCGAATTAAATTTGTGCTGACAGAACGAGCGATGAAAGAGTACGAGGTGGCGATGGAGCGAGCGATGCAAGCAGAGGAAGAGGAGACGCGGGCGCAGTTACAAGTCGAGGCGGAAACGAAGCTGAGAGAACGGAAAAGACAGATTAATACAGATTAATACAGTTTGTGCTACAACACCTTCACGCCGTTGCATTCGACGCGAGCGACTAATATGCCTTCTTTTTTGTTATCCAAACCGCCTTTAACGATGAGTTTACCTCCTCTTTCGATTTGGAAAACGACGCTGGAACCGACGAAATGAATTTCGCGCTCAACGCCTACTCTGTTGGCGAAAACAAAAGCCCTTTTTCGAGGTCGTAGTATTCCTTCTTCTCCTTCTTTTTCCTGGTCTACGAACAGAGGAAGTAATCGATTAAACCAGTAATTCCACGTTTCCGTTCGGTCTGGAACGATTGCTTTCGTTTCCGCATCGTCGTCTGGATGCGCGTTTGTCCACGCGGAGGCGAACAAGATTAAAGAAGAACTCGCTTTCTCGATCGTCTTGGCAAACTCAAACGCACCCCACGGCGCTTCAAACTTGTACGGGTTAATATCCATGCATATACCAACCGTCGTTTTAATTCTGTATTCTTCTACTTTACTACTACTGCTCCTACTACTATTAGTATTACCAATACCTCTCGCTTTTAACACGAGTTCTAGGGACGTGAACCCACTCTCGATATCTTCGTCCGCCCACGTCTCGTCGATGCAATACAAGTGGTGCTTATTCGCTCTCAGAATCACGCGCCCTGCTTCATCGATAACTTGCACCGCGTTATAATACAATTTTCTTCCTGCATCGCGAATGCCTCTCACGTACCCAGCACTCGCGAGACAGTCAAACCTTTTCGCGACGGAGGATAAAAACTGCCTGGTCACAGCTTCCTCCTCCTCTTCGTCATCCCATTCGACGAAAGGTTCAATTTCCTCTCGAGAGTCAAACGTGTACCCGGTAAAACACATCTCCGGAAACTGGATGATGGACAAAGGCGCGACGACTGACGACGACGAGGACGATAATAACACATGTTCGTGCGCATCGAGCATTCTCAAGCACTTCTCGAAAGACTTTGTTCGGTCACCTAAATCAGTTACGTCGAAAACAAAAGTTAGTTGAGAAATTTTTAAAGCGATGATAAAAGGTAAACGCACCGTGAGCGGGTTCAAACTGCACGCACGCGACTCTGAACTCGCACATTGAAACATCTTTATCATCATCATCATCATCATCTTTATCGTCATCATCATCCACGGCGTTGTTTGTCTCTTTCCTCGTCTCCTCCGTCGGAGGACAACCACCACTCATTTTAATAATAGAGTATCTTCTCAAAGACAGAAGAAAGAGAAGCAAAATGTTGTTTTTGTGGAAAAAAGGATCCGTGGTTTTGGTTCGTCAGTTCGTGTGAGATTTTAGAGAAAAAAAAAGTTTTCTTCGGCGGCGCCGTTTCTTCATTTATTCTCACAGACGAACAAGAAAGAGAAAAAGAGCTCTTAACTGATTAAACAACAGAAGAAGATTCGCATTTCATTCAAATTCTGTGGTAGTATTAGTCGTCATAATCATCATCATCATCGCATAAAACATGATATCGGCTTTAGCGTGGGTCCCTCCCGGAGCGTCCTCGCAGACGCCGAAATTTACCGACATTCCCGAAAGCGCATTGAAAGAAACTCGAGAACGGATGAAACGAAGGACGGACGTGGAGGACGACAGCGACGACGACGACGACGACAAAAGCGAAGAGAAGGACGAGGAGAAAAAAGAAGAAGAAGACGACGATGACGATGAAGAAGGTATGGCGGACGAGCAAGAGATGAAAGACGCGTTGAATGATGATGACTCAGAAGAATCCGAATCAGACTCAGACGTGAAAGAGAAAAAAAATGAAAAGAAAAAAGCGATACGGAAAGCGCAAGCGGTCGCGAACGCCGCGAGAGGTATCACGGACGATTTAGCCGAGCTGGACATGGATAACTACGACAACGATGATTCATACGACGAAGATATTCAAGAGAGACAATTATTTGGAAAAATGAACTCGGAGTTTGAATCAAACCAAGACGACCCGTACGTGACGATTAAGGACTCGGACGACGACGAAGAGGAGGAAAATCCGGACGATTTCAGGATTTTAAAGAACGATTTAGTAGTGTTAGCGGCGAGAGCAGAGGAAGATGCGAGCCACTTAGAGGTTTGGGTGTATCAAGAGGCGATAACAAACGAGGAGACGCACGAGACCGAGGCGAATTTGTATGTGCATCACGACGTGATGTTACCGGCGTTTCCGTTGTGTTTAGCGTGGATGGATTGCTGCAAAGATACAGGCGCGAATAATCGAGGCTCGTATTGTGCTGTTGGGACGATGTATCCAGGGATTGAGATTTGGGATTTAGATTGCATCGACGCGGTGGAGCCGGCAGCGACTTTGGGCGGGTACGATACCGCGGATGTGAAGAAGAGTTCGAGCGGAGGAAAGAGTAAGCCTAAAGTAAAGAAAGAAGGGCACCAGGATGCAGTTTTAGGCATGTCATGGAATTCGCAGTTTCGAAACGTGTTAGCGTCGGCGAGTGCAGATAAAACGGTAAAGATATGGGACGTTTCGACGGAAACATGCACGGAAACCTTGACGAAACACACCTCCAAAGTGCAATGTTTGGAGTGGAATCCGGAGGAGAGAACGGTTCTCGTTTCGGGTGGTTTTGATAAGCATGCCAGAGTGTGCGACGTTCGAGCGCCGAAAGAGGCGAGCTTAGATTTCAACGTCGGCGCCGATTGCGAATCGGTGTGCTGGAGCGCGAGAAATCCACTCGAGTTTTTCGTTTCCAACGAGGATGGCGAAGTCGCCTGTTTTGATACGCGAATGGCGTCTTCAAATATTAATAGCGGTGGAAAGAAAAAGAGCAAAAAGTCGTCGTCGGGAACGTCTTCAGCCGAAAGATGGCGCATTAAAGCGCACGAAGAAGCAACAACGTCTGTTTCGTGTTGTCACGGCTCTCCAGGTGCGTTTTTAACGTCCAGTACGGACGGAACGCTGAAGTTGTGGGACGAAAACGTCGGATCGACGCCGAAGTTGCTCGCCGCGAATACGGCTGGTGTGGGTGCTGTGTTTTGCGCGGGTTTTTCTCCGCACTTGCCATATTTAGCTGCCGCTGCTGGGAGTGCCGGTGCGGTTTCTGTATGGGACGTTCTGAGCGAAGATGCGGTGAGACAGTCGCGCCACGGACCGCTGTTAGAGCGATATGAGGCACAATTCAATTAGATTTTTAAAGAATGATAAATCTTGCTATTTTAAAATCACTTATACTGCTGATACATTTTTTTTCTATTCTCACTACTATATTATATCACTTCTTCACTGCGGCGGCGTACTTTTCTTGGAGTGCCTTCTCTTTCTCTCTTGCGGCTTCCGCGAGCTCCATCGCCTTCTCAACTCTTATCGGCGCCCCGAGACTTTCTTTTGCCTCGAGCAGTTCAAACGCGCGCAAGGTGTTCTTTTTACCCACTAACTCATCGTGTAAAGTCTTCAACTTTTTCGATAAAGCAACACTACGCGTGCGATAACCTTCGTGCAAAAGAGCAACTTTGCGCTCTAATTTCGCCGCCTTCTTAGATTCAGTACCCATGAGAGCATACAACGCTTGGTACTCTGCCTTTTTGGTACCGATATCTTTACCTCGCGTGGACTCGCGTATTTGTTCGCGGGTTTTGTGGAACAGTTCCGCAAAAGAATCCGGCATGTCGCCCGCTTCTGCAGCGAGCATTGCTTTCGCCTGTGCGAGTTGTTCGCTCGATAAACAATAAAAACTCGGATCGTCTTCCGGACGAATACCGTTCAGATCTCTTTTAATCAGTTCAATCATCTCGTCGTCGATTAGTTTCTGAGTCTCGTCTAAGTTTTTTCTCGTTTCCGCAACGACTGCGGAATACCCCTTTGAAACGTTCGGTTTGGGCAACTCGTTTCGACGTTGGTAAACTTGCGATCTTCGCTTCTCCATTTCATGTCTGACCCTTTCTTCACGCTCACGAAGGCGTTCTCTGCGCTCAGCTTCGTCTTCTTCGATTTCAACAGGCGCGCGACGATGACCGCTCGCGTCGAATTCCATCGCATCGTCGTCCTCTAACTCGTCTAATTCATCGATGTTTGGAATTTGAACTTTGAACTCGTTCTTCGGTTTCGGCAAGGACGCGAAGCGCGACTTGATACCACTCGTAAGCGGGCGCCTATGATCCAATTGCTGGTTCGAACCCGCAGAATCACTCGGGCGCATAAACTCCGCCACGGCGTCGGGATCGTTAATTTGTAAATCGTCGCGCAAAGGCGTTTGACCAACGACACCGGTACCTGGGCGCTGCAAAGCGGGCGTACCGTGCACGACGTTCGTGTGGCCTCGCTGGTTCGTTCGTTGACCTCCTTGCAACGACGGCGTCGCGCCAGAGAAATCTTTACCGGCACCATCTGCAAATCCGCTCGGGGTTTCGCCGCCGTATAAAGTTGACCTTGTCGCCGTCATGGCGGCTAAATACCTCGCCTCTTCTAAAACCATTTCATCTCTCGATTTGCGTTGAATCATCGGCGTTTCTTGTCCGGGCAACTGGTTTGATGTCGTTATCCCCGTCGTATCGGGCGCGAAACCCATTTTACGTAACTTTGCGATGCGCTCCAACTCGGATTCCGACACCGACGGTTTCGGCAAGTTCAACTTCCCTCGAATCCTCCCG
>JACLAB010014532.1_pt1 | contig 21340 bp, 27 predicted proteins | sample 8027921 | NCBI WGS metagenome assembly JACLAB01 (sample SAMN15725117, study PRJNA655200) | protist metagenome | isolation source: fluorescence activated cell sorting (FACS) single amplified genomes of... | place: USA: West Boothbay Harbor, Gulf of Maine | collected 2000-07-19
AGGATTCGTCGCAAATATCTAAATCTAAAAGATTCATTATTGATATTATACGGCCTGGATGTGAGAAAAGCAACTCGTTTATCGATACCTCGATAAATTTTGGATCATTGACCTTTAGTAAGTGTCTCTGATCTAATTCTTGCTTGTACTTCTGTGGTAATTGTTGTGCGTTGGTAATCTGCAAACTGCTGAACCAACGTTCCTGTTCCAACTTCTTGCTGGCGTTTATCCAACTGACCCCTGCTTCAAACTCTGTGACCCTAGAAACAACTATCAATCTGTCGTTGTCAGTCATTGCCGACAGTGTTTCCTGTATGCATTGGTCCAGTGTCTTGTCCTCAGACACAGGCCAACCTGCCCATATCTTATAACCCCAATCCGGAAAGTCTTTGTCTTCGAGGAACTGTTGCACCTGATCCATGTTCACGACTTTACAATAGGTTGCGTGACCGTGACTGCTACCATCTGCTTGTACAGGGTTGTTTGTGATTGCCGGAGTATGCTGTTTCCTTGTTGTGTTGAATCTCTCGATCATCCACGCCAGGAAAGATCCATAGGATCCTGGCACGTAGAATATCACAATGTTACTCATCTTCACCCCTTCCATACCATTCTGTTCCTGGTTTAGATGTCGCCGCCAAACCCTTCTCGACTATCCTGTCCAGTTCTGTCTTGTCCACAGCGGACACGTATTTCGCATTGGCGTTGTCTTTCAGTATCTCGTCCACCATGGGATCATCATGTGCTATCGGAAAGTCCAATACCTTGGCCAGATATTTCAGATAGTGCTGTTTGTACAGGCACAACATCTCGTGGCTGATGTAATCCGGATCCAGTGGTTCCAATTCTTGCAAGGCCTCTATCATGTAAGGTATGGTCACCTTGCCACGTAGCCTCTGCTGTTGTGCCTCAAGTATGTTGATGTCCCTGCCTATGATTGCCACCTGCACAGTCCATCCGTTTCTTTCAGCACCTTCTATGAATCCCTTGAACGGTGGGTTCAGGGTTACTCCGTTCTGTACATAAGGTGCTGAAATACTAACACAAAGGTTTGTGTATTCTCCAAAGTCTGCTCTGTCCCATTCTGTGGGGTCTATCCAAAACTTGTTGAACGGTTCTTGGTCGTGTACTATCCAATAGGTCTTGTTCAGGTCTTTCCACCCCAGCACGTCAGGATGTAAGGCAAATATCTTGCTGAACAAATGATTGCCAGATCCTTGTGGTCCTATTATCAATAAAAGTTTCTTCATATATTAACACATAATCTGTTGGATGCCCATGGCGGATTTGGGAACTGGTTCTATAAAATTTTGGGGATATTGATGTGAACTTCCTTGGGAGCGTTACAACAAATTATGTGCTTGTAATTATCCTACAATATTAAATACTTTTATGAAACTGAGTAAGCAACAGAGGATCAGGATGTACTCACACCACGATCATGATCTAGATGACTTAGACGGTGAATTCTGGCCGGTAATGGGCATACTGTCAGCCATATGGGGTGTGTGGACAGGTGCAATACATTTAATAGACTGGCTGACCTTTGATGCGATCCCATGGTGGGTTGAACCTTTCACCATAGCACCTGTAATATTCCTGCTCATAATGAAGGAGCGGTTTGATTCTCTCAATCCATTGCACTGGTGGCCCATGTTCTGGGGTTACAATGCCAAGTTACCAGAAGAGGACAGGATAACGATTAGGCCATTGGACACAGAACGCATCATGGCACAGCATGGTGGTAGATTGAACGTCCATATCCTAGACTACGAACACATCAAGTTCCGTAGGAAAAAGGATGCTGTTATTTTTGGTCTGAGGTATTTCTAGCAGGCTTGAACACAGTTCCGTATTTGTTTTCGTACAATTTTAGTTTGTCTGATAGTTCTTTGACTATCTGAGAGTAGTCTGCATTCTGCACTTCGAGGTTACCTACCTGTGCCGTCAATTTTCTAATGATATTTTCTTTATCCTCTATGGCCACGGCTAGGGCCTTGATCTGGTCAGCGTCTCTCATTATTTGCCCTGACCTGCGTAAGACTTGTAAGATCTCTTCTTGGCTTTGTTCATAGAGCTCATCTTGATCCTGCTCTTGTTCTTGCCCTGAGAAGTTTTCTTAGGTTTGCCTTTTGTGTATCCTGAAACATTAAGTGCCATAGTGTTATAATATAGTAGACAGTTTTATCTGTCAAGTGTATAATAGTAAATAATATTATGATCAAGTACCAACTGAGATGCAGATGTGAACACGAGTTCGAGGGTTGGTTCCCCAGCAGTAAGGAATACACCAGACAGAAGAACAAAGGAATGATCCAGTGTCCCATGTGTGATAGTACCGATATAGGCAAGGCCATCATGGCACCTGCGATCAAGACTTCCAAGAAGAAACAGATACCAGATGACTACTTCGTCATGGGCGAGAGTGCGGAACAGATACTGCGTAAACTCAACAAGAAGATCAAGAAGGATTACCAGGATGTTGGTAAAAACTTCGCCAAGGAGGCCAGGAAAGCACAAAAAGGCAAACGTGATCAGAAGTTCTATGGTAAACCCACAAAGGAAGAGACCAACAAACTGTTGGACGAGGGCATAGACCTATTTGCCGTACCTGACTATAAGGATAATTGATGCAGATACATCCGGTTGATCAAAGTGACAGCCTTTATGGAATATCACAAGTTTTTGATGTGCAATTACTGGAAGAACTGCACAAGAAGGATCTTTATTCCTATGATTGGGAACAAGAAATTATGCAGTCAACTCTTGCTAGACGTAGACTGAGATATGCGGACAATGACATACTTGCACAATTAGATCATTCCATCAACAGCAAGGAAAATATACAGCAACTCTCAGATATATTCAACAAGCAGTTCTATAGAATTAGCTCTAACTTCTGGCTAGACGAACCCGGCTACACTATTGGTAATCATCCAGACAATCCCGTAGTTCGCGACGTCATACAAGTGTTCCTGTGGCCGAACCATGTTGATCTTGGCACAACCTTTTATCACAACATCGCCGGTGACGACGAATTAGATGAGAACGGATCTTTTACCAATCCCAGCGAAGAGAATATACACAATCTTAAGGTTTTAAAACAGTTTCCATATGTGGTCAACACAGGTTATGTTATGAAAAATGTTTACCAAATACACGGCATGACTGTTCCTGTACCCGCAGAAACAGTGCGTTTCAGCCTGTATGGCCACATAGGTTGACCTTTTACACTTTTTAGTATATAATTGTTATTATGGAACGTAGGATAACAGAGATTGAAACTCCAGAGTTACGTAACCATATAACACAAACCAAGGAAAAGGAAACAATATGCTAACAGGTATGTTTAATACACTTTTTCCTTCTATTAAAAAGGAAGAAAAAACCATGGCAAACTCAACACAATACGTTGTATACACAAGAAACTTCAAATCAAGAGCGAAGCAGATTGGTGTATTTGCGGAACCGGCTTCAACTTACAAAGTGAATGGTGAAGTACACGGTGGTAAAATCAAGTTCAGAAACCTAGCGGTTAAATCAACTGCAAGAAAAACAGCGACTAACAAGTTGTTATCAAAAGGTTTGGACTTTACAGTAGAAATTTTAGGTGTTGCACCTAAGAACTCTGCTTTGACTATGAAGTCAAACATCATTTCTTTATTAAAGAAATCAGGAAGAAAAGTAATTAATTACTCTGCGTAATTAAACTAATTTTAAAGGGCGGTGCAGAAATGTATCGCCCTTTTTTTGTGACTTAAATATCAGCATGACTATCAAGATACTCCATGTAGAGGCTAGCACACACTGTAACGCAAGATGTCCACTGTGTCCTCGAAACATGAGTGGTTACAATGTGCCAGGGGTGTATGAGGAACTACATCTCACTCCACAGAGATACAGGGAGGTATTAGAAACGTTTCCTGATTTGGATCATGTCTACTTCAATGGTAATCTAGGTGATCCAATGATGAACCCAAATATTTTAGAATTAGTAAAATTATCTAGATGCTACACCAACATATTCACCAACGGCAGTATAGGTAGGAAAGATGTTTGGCAGGGCCTGGGCAAACAGGAAGGCATGGTTACTTTCAGCATAGACGGACTACAGGACACAAATCATCTATACAGGCAAGACGTAGATTGGAACAAATTAATGGAGAGGGTGTCTTGGTACATCCAGTCTGGAGGCAAGGCAGTTTGGAAATACGTAATCTTCAAGCACAACCATCATCAAATAGAAGAAGCAAGAGACCTATCAAAGAAACTTGGCTTCTCTGAGTTCGATGCCGTGGACCATGGAAGAAACTACGGACCGGTTTTGAACAAAGAAGCAGAGATCACACACTGGATATTGCCCCATGATGGTTCACGCCAGCCGGAAAAACAAGACATTGCTGAGAAGATCAAAAGATACAAGACGAACAATCACAACTGGAAAGACTTTGAGGGTCAAATACATGACATTGTTTGTGATGAACACGAGATACAGCAAAAGGTGTACGTTGATGTTGATGGCAGGGTTTCGCCGTGCTGTTATCAGGGATTTGATTTGCCTAACAGGCCCAGGGTAGATATAACACAGTTTGAAGATTTAAAGAAATCCTGGAGCACGAAATCTTGTGACCAAGTGTGTGCTACTCATTGTAGGAGGACTTAAAGGTGTCCCTGACTGCTGTCGTAATCTTTATCATATTCTAATCCAACCTTGAAATGTTCCATACCATGCGTGATAGGATTGATGCCATCATGATTTATCTCGACGAACGTTTGCCATTGTTCTTTGCTTTTGAATGTAATGGTCATCTTTAAGGTATCATCTCCTACCAGATCAAAATTTGTTCTAATTATTCTTTCCGCGTGTGTGCCGTGCGGTACCAGGCCGAAATAATTCTGGGCACTTGCCAGGTCAGCGAATTTTCTAAAACCGAATGCCGCTCTCATGTCATCCGAGTGCCAGCCCAAGAAACTAGGTTCAGACTCCAACATGAAATTTTCTTTTTCGTTGGTGGCCATGGTGTCGCCGTTGCCCTTTATAAACTTGTATCTCTGTGGATGGCCGGGGATAGAGTTGTCACTGCCTGTGAAACTGTCTATATCGTATGCACGGAAATGTTTAGTCCATTTGAAAGTCATTGCTGACTCTATTTAATATGAATGTGAGCGTGTGGTTAACTATGTGCGCCGTCGTCGGTTGCTTCTATGCCCGCCGCTGTGTACCACTCTGTCTTGGTATGCTTGATATCTTGATCTGAAAATGCATTGCCATTGGTATAGGCTGTGTCAACTGCCGTTTTAAATCCTGCTTCATCCTCGGCAGTATCAAACTCATATGTCACCACTAGGGTTTTGTTTGAGTCTTCCAGTGCGTAAGATTTAGTCGGGCTGTTTGTGTTCCATACACTTGGGAAATCGAATAGGACCGCCACTTGAGCTGGCGTTGATGTGAACGTCATTGCTTTTTTATCTGGTAATGTTGACCATGTAGTATCATTATCGGCGTCCTCGTTATGACTTTGCCAAAGTTCGAAGTACCTTTTGTGCATAAATTCTTGTGCCATTTAAATCTCCTAAAATTTTGTATTGTGCATGTATTTACCAAATATTCTTCATTAGAACCTATGATAAGAGTCCTAACATCTGATCATATGATTCTATGGGTTCACCTTGCCAGTTGCGTCTGAAATTGCGGAAGCCGTCTGGATTCTGCTGTATATTCACCGTGATTGATATGATCTTGTCAAAATCACTGTAGGTGCTGTAATCTTGGTTGGTCTTGTCCACGAACTTTGCCTTGTAATCATTGTATGCTACTATATTTCTGTGCCTCTTATCTAGTATGAAGTCCTTGACATGATCCTTTGCTGTGAATCCAAACAGTTTCTCTAGATCCGCAATGAAAGACTCAGTTGATTCAAAAAAATTATTCATCACAATCTGCTCTGCATTCTGTGGATGAGGATCCTCATGATACAGTAGATGGTTTATCACTCGTAGGTAAAAATGTGTGTGGCCGGTGTGCTTCTCAGGCTTCATGCCGAATAATTGTTCGTAGTTTGCCAGTGTCAACTCCTGTCTCCAGTATTTTGAGAAATTGTATTGGTATCGAAGAAATCTAAAATCATCATTGAAGACCGGACAAAAAACTTTGGTGTTGGGATCTATTTTGTAGGCCTTATCCTTGTCATTTGACAAGGCCTCTCCACTAGTGGTGAATCCATGGAACATTGTTAATTCACTGTCGCCCACTGCACGACTAAGAGTCGCCCACTCATCATGAGAATGATCATTTGTTTCAAAGATATCGTACGAATCTAATTTTTGTAACAGTAAGACACAACCCAGCATCATGCCCAAGTTTCCTGGGTTGTAATAGATTTGTATCATTACGGATGTCCATAGTAAACAACATTGGTTGCTTTGGGATACGACCTCCAAGGATCAAACACAATGGTCTTTTCATCACATGCAAACTCATCTGACTCATGTACTCTTACAATTACTTCTACTGGAGTATCTATACCATTGGCTAGTTGTCCGCCATGCTTCTTGACATAGTATTGTACCAATAGACTATAACTTCCGTCAACTAGTGTTGTTCCTGCTTTGTATGAGTCTGAAGAGAACCATATGTTGTTGCCATGTGTTAGTATTGCTCTGGCCATTGCTTCGGCCTGCTTCTCTCGTGCTGTCATTATGCTCTCGAACATGTCGTAGCCTAGATCGAGGTCTTTGGCCAGCCAACGAAGAGCGATGTTGTCTCTGGGATGACATGCTCCACCGTCACCCATGCCCGCTTTCATGTATGCTGGACTCACTATACGTTTTGTGCTCTTGGCCAGTGCCTGTGTGACCTTGTCCACGTTCATGTTGCCCAGTTTGTGTGCCACGTCCTGTATCATGTTTACCAAGGCTATCTTGTTGCTGATGAATGTGTTGTAGAATATCTTCATACTCTCTACTTCTTCCCATGTTCCTATTTCAATTCGTGGCATGTTATCACAGCACTGCTGATAGAAACTCTCCAGTTGCTGTGCTTTGTACGCCGTTTTGTACACACCTTTCTGCGTGCCTATCATGATCATCTCAGGATTGATCATGTCGTCGGCTACAGTGCCCATGGCAATTAGGTATGGATTGTATAGAAGTTTTGTATTGGTCATCAATGGAGCAAACTCTCTCCTGACTGTGCCAGGTAGAACAGTTGATATCAACACAAGGGTTTGATCCTTATTCATATACTGATTACACTTTGTTAATACTTTTATTACTGCTTCGTAGTTGAAATCTTTTACTGGTAAGTGGCTAGTGGGTGTCCTGCCATCGTAACCATCTTCATGTGGTGTGGGTGTTGCAACGAACACAATGTCTCTGTCTCGTACAAGATCCTCTATAGAGTCTCTGATCTCAACATGGTCACTTGATTTGTGTGCGATGTCATATCCTGCAACATGGAATCCTTTTTTGGCTATGGCTTCAGCACAGGGCATACCCAACTTGCCCAGTCCTATGAACCCAATTTTTTCTGCATAAATTGTCATTAGTTTTTCATTCCTGTGAGTTGTAAGGTATACCGATCATCAACACCAAAATTTCCGGCCCAGTGTTCGACTGTGGAGTCCCATACAAAGTAATCATACTTTTTCCAACCTGTGATCACTTTTTCTTCTATGCCAAACACATGTCCTGGTGCCCAGTCCTCTAGGAAAATATTGCATCTAAGTATGTTGTCATTTGTTTCTAGGTTGTTAAATTTTTTATAGAACATAAAGTGATCCATGTGAGGACGCAACCACTTGCCTGGTTCGAACTTGTAAAAGTTCCAGCCAATATTTTTCCATGGCAACAGGTGTGTGAAATCTAACGATGTTTTCTCTTCGTCCATTAATGCGTTGTACATCTTTCCGTAGAGTTCTTTATTCTTACCTGCTGTGTCATCCACTCTGACCCTGTAGGGAAGGTCACGGTAGTTGATATTGGGCAATGAGTCAAAGTGTCCTCGTTGGTACATACGACTAATTATGGCTCGCTATTGGCTCGCTATTGGATCTTTGGTTTTTGAGGTTATGCTGAGTAATCAGGCAATGGTCCACCGTACTTACGACCTTTGATACGCTTGCCGGCCACTTTCTGTGTGCGTCCTCGTATCTTCTCACTACGATTTCCTGTGCGTTTCATCTTGCCTTTGCTCTTGCAACTGCTCACCCATGATGCTGGAAGTTGTGATGCAGGTTTGGAACAGGCACCACGTGGTGCAGGCCCTATGTTCTCGTCTGTGTTGTATATCTCGAATATCTTCATCGCAACTGTATTTAACACATCCGTCCATGTCAAGTTGATCTTGTGCAGAATGTAGCACCCGTAACAAAATGTTATTAGGTCAAGCACTAGGTTAAGCACTAGGTTAAGCATTAGGTTAAGCATTAGGTTAAGCATTAGGTTAAGCATTAGGTTAAGCATCAGTAAGGTTAGTTCAGTTAGGTGTAAGGTCTATAAATACTCGTATGAAGATCACAGAAATCACTCTAGTGCCAACCAAATCAGAAGACACAACATCTAGTGCCACAACATCTAGTGCCATCAAAGGCAATCAGACACAAGATGTAGTGCCACAAGATATAGTATCAGAAAACTTCGTAGGCACTATTGAGGAACACCCAGACCATTCTGCCATCGCGGAGGGCGTGAGCCAGATCCTAAGGCGAGCCAAGAAGGGCACCGTCAAGCAAGGATTCAGATGCTCATCCGGGCCAAGGAAAGGTCGTATCGTGGCCAAACCCAGCACCTGTTTCCAGAAATTGGATCCAAAAAAAGGAGCAAGGATCAGGGCCAAGAGGCGGGCCAAGGCTAAGATAACAGGAAAGAAGATGGCACAGACCAAAAGATCAGGAGCAGGGTCATTAAGATTGAAAGGTGCCCAGATCAAAAAAGCAAAGAACAAAGGCAAGTCAGTGGCCAAAAGAATAGTTTCCAGAGCACCAATCAAATCTAAAATTGTAAAGGCAAAAAAATAATTTGGTAAGAAAGGTTTGTTAGATCAGATCTTCAAATGGTACCAAAGAATTCTTATCTTTTTCAAGTAGATCTCGCAGAATCGAATGATTGTGTTCTCTGATGTCTATCGTGGCATTCCAGAAGTTCACTGGATCTTTCTTTATGGCATTTAGATTATCTATAATCTTTTTTATCCTGTCATCTATTTTGGGCATCTCGTCATATGATTCATCCATGACGTCACCAAAAGTCTTGAACCCCAATCCCCTTAAATTTTTCAAATGGTGCATCGGTGCCAGGATAAGGAAAGGATGCTTCATCAATATAGGTTTCATGGTCTTTTCGGTGGGCCAGAATGTGTCATCGCCGTCCTTGTTGCCCAGTGTTTCACAGGCCAGTTCACAGTAAGTTCTCCTATAGAAACTTTTCTTTGGTATCCCGTCAAACCATTCAACATCTTTTAATTCATCCGGGTGGTATGAGTCTTCTTTTATCAACTCGTTCCTTATGGAATCCTTTATGCTATGTAAAGAATGGTGTGAGCCCGACAGTGATAGACATTCATCCTCTAGGTCCGTGGTCTCGAGTGCCGCGAGTAATTTATATCTTGCTGACCTTTCCTTCCTTAGGTTAATGGTGTAGAAGAACAATTTATCCTTGTCCTCCAGATTGGTCGACTCGCCATGTTTAAAATGTCCTTCCTTATTGTAATGGAGGAACACCTGGTGTTCTTTGAACTTGAATGTGACGTTGGGATAATTTTCAACAATGAACTGGCCAACAACACCATCTGTCCAGGCCTCCACCTTCATTGTCAGTATCTTATCTCTGACATCAGAAAAATATTTGAATTTTGTTTGATCGAGTGAGTTCCAGAGAACAGATGTCTCGTGGCCTGGAGAGACTATCATGGATCGTCCGGAGAGCAGGAGCCTGTTGAAAAATTCTATTACCTCAGAGTGGTTATTGATTATTATGTCATAGTCTATGTCATCGAAATTCAATAGTTGTTTAAAACAATCTAAGTCACACATCAACGAATGGCCCGACTTCCTGCATAGTCTATGAATTGATTCTGCTTTCATTGTCCCGGGAATTGGGTTGAAACTGATACCTTTATTTTCCATGACCTGGAATAAATGCTCGTCATTGACCTGGACTATGTATTTCTTATTCTGCATCTCGTTTGGTGGGTAGCACCAACTGTCTAAGGCTCGTGTCAAAAAATATACCGTGCCTCCAGTTCGTGTGTATCACATCTACACCTTTTTTGTTTAGAATTTCTATCAGTTTCTTGTTCTTGGTGTTTGATATTATGGTATTTCTATCCACCACAATGAACCTACAATCAAAAAGTCTTTCCTCGAACAGGTTTCTTATATCCTTTTGATATCTATCTATCAGATCTATCATAGCACCTGACAGGAAAAATCTTGCGAGACTCTGTCTTTCTATCTCTGAATCGAATGTTAGGCACCTTTGGGTCTTGGCCTTAACAAATTCATCCCATTCGCGGCTGGTATCCCTGGCCTTAGGATAGTATTCCAGGAGGTCAATGTTCTCCAGGGTATCATATATCATTCTAGTTTTTTCTGCAGACTCATAGGAAAGGCACAAATCTTTGGAAACGAATCCTATGATCTCGGAATTGTAAGAAGGTATTATCTTGATGGTTTTGTTTAATGGTCTGAAACTTTCTATGTGCCATCTCTCTAGAGTACGACCAAATATCAAATGTTTTTCTGTCAATAACAAATTGTCGCCGTTGAAATAGAACGGTCTTTCTGGCGACACGGTCTTTATGTCTTCAAGGCCGTACCCTTGCATAGAACTGTTGGGCCACGATGTGAGAACACAGTCGTCTACCACGACCATGCTCTGTCCTAGGTTCAGTTCCTCATCAAATGATTGGCAATCTACATTCTTCACCTTTATACCTAGTTCAGTGAGAACAACATTGAGATCACTTAGATCCTCCATGGTCTCATGATGTATCTCTGTCATTAGGGGAGAACATTTTTTATCCGTCTGCTGTTGTATGAAGTCTATAGAAGGTATGGATCCCACAAGGACCTCTCTGAGCCTGCCATTGTAATTCCTAACATCAACTTTCATTCTTGATCCTGTTTATGTGTCCTTGGAAATTTTCGTCATAGCCTGCTTGTATTTCCTTAAAAAGATTGTAATTATGTTCGCATATCTTTTCCATGGCATCAAAGTAATCGTCCTTTTGTTTCTTCAAGAACATGATGTTCTCTCCAATTATATCAAATTTCCTTTGTTCAGATACTTCCGTGTCATAAGACTCATCGATGAATTCACCAAATGTCTGGAATCCTAACCTTTTCATGTTGCCAAGAAAACCTATTGTGGAAACTATCATGAACGGATGCTTCATGATGATCGGTTTGAATATCTTTTCACTCATATCGAAGGTGTCATCCTTTGGATCAAATCCAAATGTCTCAAGAACTATCTCGTATCTGGTCCTGTTGTATAACTTAACACTGGGCAAGGTGGGTAGGAATGTCTGCTTGAGCATCCTTTCTGGATATGCAGTCTCCAGATCAGAATAATTTATCATCTTCGGATTGCCGTGTTGGAATCTACATTGGCCAAATTTGTCTAATCCTGTGGAATGCAGGAAATCTTTGAATCTCTGCCTGTGACTCCGGTCCTTCCTCAGGGCACTCAAGCAGAAGAACTCGGTGTCTGCCTTGTTTTTTTTTAATTTTATTAACTTGGTATCAAGCATGGGCACCATGTGAAACCCTATGAACCTGAATTCACAACGGTCATAGATAGATTTGACGTACTCTCCCGCCATTGATTGTCCCAGGATGATTGTTTTGGGCCTGTTGACCATTCTGACCCATTCTGGATCGTCCTTGTTGCATACCAGTGGCAGTAGGGTATCGCCGCCTTCTTCCCAGTAATACACAGGGCCTGCAGGCATATCCTTGCCGTTATTGATCAGTTCTCTGATTTTTTTTTGATTTATAATCCTATCCTGTATGTCATCAAACATGATGTTGATATTTAATTACAGTAAAGGATCAGTGATTTATTCTTCTAGTTCTATGCCATCGGCCTTCAAGGCCTGCTCTACAACATCTCTTGGTGAATAAGTCCAAACGGTGAATCCGGTCTGGTTCATCTCGTCACCATCCACCACACAATCTATACCTTGTCGCTTCAAGGCAGAATTGATGTCTGGTACTATACTTCTGTCTATGTCATTGTCCGAGTCACCTAGGTCGGCAACCTGGAAATGATGCTTATGTGTTTCATGTATTGTCATTATTTTCCTACCTCTCTTATTACATCTTTCAAAATCTGTTGGCTTTCCTCGTGTAGGCTGGCCTTCCATTTCTTATCCTCTTTCATCTCGTGTATCTTGTTTGCCGTCATTATGCCTTTCAACATCAGGCTCGCCGGGTCAACTGCCGTGTCGCTTGGTGTGAGGACTGACAAGACTATACCAAATATGGTTGATGTGATCACGACATGATCCATGGTCCGAACAGGATCAGTATCAACATGATGGGCACCACAATGGTCATGGGCCAAAAGTTCAACAACTCTATCCAATCCTTCTTGGTTAGTTTATATTCTTTCTTTTTTCTCATCTATCTAAACTTACTTTCTAAATGGCTCAAATGTTCCTGGCACCATTCTTTTATTTCTGATTTCATTGGTATGATCTCCGCTTCTCTATATCCGAATCCGAAACAGATGTGTTGGAATCTGTCTGCGAACTTGTCCGGTCCCATCAAAGCATCCTCACCATAAGAGGTACAGCCATCTAGGTACTCACCTTTGGCATATTGGTCTATCATGTCCTCGTATATCTCGTCTATGGATTTGGTCTGTAATCCTACGGTCATTATTTTCCTCCCGTTGCCTTGTTCAAATTCTTGTTGATAAGATGTTGATCCCTAGCATCTGGAAAAGGCATCTTGATCTCCTCATCCTGTGCCTCGGGCTCATATTCAGATATCTCGTAGTTGTGGATTTCTAGAACCTTCTTCATGTTCTCCACAGCCTCTAATCTGTTAGTCCTTGTTGGGAAACTTGAATCCGATAAGTCTAATTTGATCTTGTTGAATAGATCTAACAATTTATCAACTTCTTTTTTGTTTAATGTGTCTGACATTTTATTCAACTCCTTTGTATTGTTAATCATAGTTCATTTTAGCACGGATCCTATTACCGTCAACCGGGTGGTATATATATAATATAATGCCGACGGTATCTAGTGCCACTCAGTGAGACCAACTACTAGATATAGTCATGGGGAAAAAATCTTCCATTCTACGCGACTTCTACAGGAGGTTGACGGTATTACCATCCATGTTATACTGAATTATGAAACTAACAAAAGGAGTTGAACAAATGAAGATAGACATACACAATGATATCTTAAAAATGGATGATGCCGAATTATCATCAATCATAGAGACAGTGAAGTTGAGAAGAAATCAATTACACTTCAAGAATGCCCATTCATTGAGAATAGGTGACAGAGTATCATTCCAAGGTAGACGAGGAATTACCGAGAAGGGTACTGTTAGAAAGATCAAGATCAAATATGTTCTAGTAGAAACTGACAGAGGTCAGAGATGGAATGTACCAGGATCACACCTAACTCAAATCAAGGAGGCAGTTAATGCCTAATTGGTGCGATAATCAAATCACTATCACGGGTCCAAATTCCGTGATAGACAAAATAGAGCAGATTGTAAAAGAAGAAGATAACCAAAACGGTCTTCTTAATTTTTTCCATCCAATGCCTAAACAATTAGAGAACACGACAAGTCCTAGTTCATCAGCAGACAAGCCACAGCCGATGGTTGAAGGCTTTGATTGTTGGTATGATTGGAGATGTGAAAATTGGGGCACCAAGTGGGAGGTGAATGAGTTCTACGGTGTGGACAGACAGCATCATGAAGCGGGTAAATCCGGAATGAGTCTGACATCCACTATATCATTTGGATTCAGTTCAGCATGGTCACCACCGATCAATGCTTATGAAAAATTCATAATCAGTTCTTCAGAGAAGAAGCAGGATGTATCAATCAAGGCTTACTACTACGAAGGTGGATGTGATTTCGCAGGATGTTGGGACAATGGCGATGATGAGTGTATCGCCCCAAGCGATTACAAATCAGATGATGAGTACTGGAATGACGGGTTGGGATATGACCTAGACGAGATGTTCAATTTCAGAGAGTCGATGGCAGAGTATGAAGCAGAACAGGAAGAAGCGAACAAGGAAGATGTCACAGAGTATGTGAAGGGCAAAGCAATCAACATAGGGGAGGAGGCATAATGACAAGACAAGCGACCGACAAGATATTGGAGATGGTTGAAGAAGGTATCCTGGACAAGGATACTGTCATAATGTCGTGCCTGAAGTATATGTCAGAGGATGACGTGGCGGACATGGCTCACTCAAATGAGTTTTTCATCAACGAGGAAGAGTACGATGAGGAGGATGAAGAGTAATGTGGGAAGATGAATTATTTGACGAGATACAGAAGGGTGACAAGGTATGGTATGAGAACGAACAAGGACAGACCTGCAAAGGCAAGGCTGTGATGATAGGACCAATGGGTTGGGTATTGAACACAGGCAATGGACAGGCCAAGGTTGTGAACGAAGGATACAATTATCTAGGCCACACACCTGCCAAAATGAGAACTCCGGACCATCTGGGACATTTTATGAATAGGTTCAGATCATAATGGCAAGTCTGAAAGCAAAGAAGAAACTGATAAGAACGATCAAGGATCCAATCAGGTACTTCCGCTTGGTATTCAGCAGATACGGTGGAGAGGTAGCCATGGGCACCATAACCAAGGACCAATACGAGTACTGGTCAGACAACGATGGGTTCGAGGAATACATGGGCCAGGTGGACTTTGATACCGATGATGCCAACAAGGAGATACCCAAACGGGCACAGTTCGACGCACCGTTCTATGAGTATAGCAATATCTGTCATCTGTCAGGACCTGAATGGGCAGACGGACAGACTATGTATATTGAAGAATTAGACAAGGATGGCAAACCCATGGAGGATGATGAGGGTGGCTATGTCAAAGACATCCAACACGACTTCGAGGACCTTGAGAGCCTGGGTGCATTGATCAAGTGTACCGAGGAGCATAACACAGGATCAAAGAGTTGTGAAAACGAATACTATGTGTTCGGACAGTATTTCAACAAGGGTGGTTGGCACACGCCAGACATCATCAAGACCGGTCCGGATGGCATCGAGACAGACAAACTGACGATAGAAATGGTCAATGCGGATGGGTTCAAGGTTTTCAACGAAATTGAATATGACGGAGAAGTGTATTATCTAGAAGAGGATCCTCATCCACAGAATGCAGAGCAGATTGTGATGAATAATTTTTTTGAATCAACTGAGTCTTTCATTGCGGATCTAGAGAAACTGTTTGGATTCACAGCAAAGGATCATGTCAAGGACTTCATACTAGATAAGAGGCACAGAAATATAGTAGCATACAATGATTACAAGGCAAAGTTCGTGGACAAGACCAACCAAGATTACAGCACCTACAGTGATTTTGACAAGATCATATCAATCACGGTGAATATACAGCAGAATCCAGACGGCTTCCGCAATTTCAGACGCAACTGGCAAGGTGAACCCATAGAATCATATGATCAGATGTTAGGACTCTTATCATAGGTTCTAATGAAGAATATTTGGTAAATACATGCACAATACAAAATTTTAGGAGATTTAAATGGCACAAGAATTTATGCACAAAAGGTACTTCGAACTTTGGCAAAGTCATAACGAGGACGCCGATAATGATACTACATGGTCAACATTACCAGATAAAAAAGCAATGACGTTCACATCAACGCCAGCTCAAGTGGCGGTCCTATTCGATTTCCCAAGTGTATGGAACACAAACAGCCCGACTAAATCTTACGCACTGGAAGACTCAAACAAAACCCTAGTGGTGACATATGAGTTTGATACTGCCGAGGATGAAGCAGGATTTAAAACGGCAGTTGACACAGCCTATACCAATGGCAATGCATTTTCAGATCAAGATATCAAGCATACCAAGACAGAGTGGTACACAGCGGCGGGCATAGAAGCAACCGACGACGGCGCACATAGTTAACCACACGCTCACATTCATATTAAATAGAGTCAGCAATGACTTTCAAATGGACTAAACATTTCCGTGCATACGATATAGACAGTTTCACAGGCAGTGACAACTCTATCCCCGGCCATCCACAGAGATACAAGTTTATAAAGGGCAACGGCGACACCATGGCCACCAACGAAAAAGAAAATTTCATGTTGGAGTCTGAACCTAGTTTCTTGGGCTGGCACTCGGATGACATGAGAGCGGCATTCGGTTTTAGAAAATTCGCTGACCTGGCAAGTGCCCAGAATTATTTCGGCCTGGTACCGCACGGCACACACGCGGAAAGAATAATTAGAACAAATTTTGATCTGGTAGGAGATGATACCTTAAAGATGACCATTACATTCAAAAGCAAAGAACAATGGCAAACGTTCGTCGAGATAAATCATGATGGCATCAATCCTATCACGCATGGTATGGAACATTTCAAGGTTGGATTAGAATATGATAAAGATTACGACAGCAGTCAGGGACACCTTTAAGTCCTCCTACAATGAGTAGCACACACTTGGTCACAAGATTTCGTGCTCCAGGATTTCTTTAAATCTTCAAACTGTGTTATATCTACCCTGGGCCTGTTAGGCAAATCAAATCCCTGATAACAGCACGGCGAAACCCTGCCATCAACATCAACGTACACCTTTTGCTGTATCTCGTGTTCATCACAAACAATGTCATGTATTTGACCCTCAAAGTCTTTCCAGTTGTGATTGTTCGTCTTGTATCTTTTGATCTTCTCAGCAATGTCTTGTTTTTCCGGCTGGCGTGAACCATCATGGGGCAATATCCAGTGTGTGATCTCTGCTTCTTTGTTCAAAACCGGTCCGTAGTTTCTTCCATGGTCCACGGCATCGAACTCAGAGAAGCCAAGTTTCTTTGATAGGTCTCTTGCTTCTTCTATTTGATGATGGTTGTGCTTGAAGATTACGTATTTCCAAACTGCCTTGCCTCCAGACTGGATGTACCAAGACACCCTCTCCATTAATTTGTTCCAATCTACGTCTTGCCTGTATAGATGATTTGTGTCCTGTAGTCCGTCTATGCTGAAAGTAACCATGCCTTCCTGTTTGCCCAGGCCCTGCCAAACATCTTTCCTACCTATACTGCCGTTGGTGAATATGTTGGTGTAGCATCTAGATAATTTTACTAATTCTAAAATATTTGGGTTCATCATTGGATCACCTAGATTACCATTGAAGTAGACATGATCCAAATCAGGAAACGTTTCTAATACCTCCCTGTATCTCTGTGGAGTGAGATGTAGTTCCTCATACACCCCTGGCACATTGTAACCACTCATGTTTCGAGGACACAGTGGACATCTTGCGTTACAGTGTGTGCTAGCCTCTACATGGAGTATCTTGATAGTCATGCTGATATTTAAGTCACAAAAAAAGGGCGATACATTTCTGCACCGCCCTTTAAAATTAGTTTAATTACGCAGAGTAATTAATTACTTTTCTTCCTGATTTCTTTAATAAAGAAATGATGTTTGACTTCATAGTCAAAGCAGAGTTCTTAGGTGCAACACCTAAAATTTCTACTGTAAAGTCCAAACCTTTTGATAACAACTTGTTAGTCGCTGTTTTTCTTGCAGTTGATTTAACCGCTAGGTTTCTGAACTTGATTTTACCACCGTGTACTTCACCATTCACTTTGTAAGTTGAAGCCGGTTCCGCAAATACACCAATCTGCTTCGCTCTTGATTTGAAGTTTCTTGTGTATACAACGTATTGTGTTGAGTTTGCCATGGTTTTTTCTTCCTTTTTAATAGAAGGAAAAAGTGTATTAAACATACCTGTTAGCATATTGTTTCCTTTTCCTTGGTTTGTGTTATATGGTTACGTAACTCTGGAGTTTCAATCTCTGTTATCCTACGTTCCATAATAACAATTATATACTAAAAAGTGTAAAAGGTCAACCTATGTGGCCATACAGGCTGAAACGCACTGTTTCTGCGGGTACAGGAACAGTCATGCCGTGTATTTGGTAAACATTTTTCATAACATAACCTGTGTTGACCACATATGGAAACTGTTTTAAAACCTTAAGATTGTGTATATTCTCTTCGCTGGGATTGGTAAAAGATCCGTTCTCATCTAATTCGTCGTCACCGGCGATGTTGTGATAAAAGGTTGTGCCAAGATCAACATGGTTCGGCCACAGGAACACTTGTATGACGTCGCGAACTACGGGATTGTCTGGATGATTACCAATAGTGTAGCCGGGTTCGTCTAGCCAGAAGTTAGAGCTAATTCTATAGAACTGCTTGTTGAATATATCTGAGAGTTGCTGTATATTTTCCTTGCTGTTGATGGAATGATCTAATTGTGCAAGTATGTCATTGTCCGCATATCTCAGTCTACGTCTAGCAAGAGTTGACTGCATAATTTCTTGTTCCCAATCATAGGAATAAAGATCCTTCTTGTGCAGTTCTTCCAGTAATTGCACATCAAAAACTTGTGATATTCCATAAAGGCTGTCACTTTGATCAACCGGATGTATCTGCATCAATTATCCTTATAGTCAGGTACGGCAAATAGGTCTATGCCCTCGTCCAACAGTTTGTTGGTCTCTTCCTTTGTGGGTTTACCATAGAACTTCTGATCACGTTTGCCTTTTTGTGCTTTCCTGGCCTCCTTGGCGAAGTTTTTACCAACATCCTGGTAATCCTTCTTGATCTTCTTGTTGAGTTTACGCAGTATCTGTTCCGCACTCTCGCCCATGACGAAGTAGTCATCTGGTATCTGTTTCTTCTTGGAAGTCTTGATCGCAGGTGCCATGATGGCCTTGCCTATATCGGTACTATCACACATGGGACACTGGATCATTCCTTTGTTCTTCTGTCTGGTGTATTCCTTACTGCTGGGGAACCAACCCTCGAACTCGTGTTCACATCTGCATCTCAGTTGGTACTTGATCATAATATTATTTACTATTATACACTTGACAGATAAAACTGTCTACTATATTATAACACTATGGCACTTAATGTTTCAGGATACACAAAAGGCAAACCTAAGAAAACTTCTCAGGGCAAGAACAAGAGCAGGATCAAGATGAGCTCTATGAACAAAGCCAAGAAGAGATCTTACAAGTCTTACGCAGGTCAGGGCAAATAATGAGAGACGCTGACCAGATCAAGGCCCTAGCCGTGGCCATAGAGGATAAAGAAAATATCATTAGAAAATTGACGGCACAGGTAGGTAACCTCGAAGTGCAGAATGCAGACTACTCTCAGATAGTCAAAGAACTATCAGACAAACTAAAATTGTACGAAAACAAATACGGAACTGTGTTCAAGCCTGCTAGAAATACCTCAGACCAAAAATAACAGCATCCTTTTTCCTACGGAACTTGATGTGTTCGTAGTCTAGGATATGGACGTTCAATCTACCACCATGCTGTGCCATGATGCGTTCTGTGTCCAATGGCCTAATCGTTATCCTGTCCTCTTCTGGTAACTTGGCATTGTAACCCCAGAACATGGGCCACCAGTGCAATGGATTGAGAGAATCAAACCGCTCCTTCATTATGAGCAGGAATATTACAGGTGCTATGGTGAAAGGTTCAACCCACCATGGGATCGCATCAAAGGTCAGCCAGTCTATTAAATGTATTGCACCTGTCCACACACCCCATATGGCTGACAGTATGCCCATTACCGGCCAGAATTCACCGTCTAAGTCATCTAGATCATGATCGTGGTGTGAGTACATCCTGATCCTCTGTTGCTTACTCAGTTTCATAAAAGTATTTAATATTGTAGGATAATTACAAGCACATAATTTGTTGTAACGCTCCCAAGGAAGTTCACATCAATATCCCCAAAATTTTATAGAACCAGTTCCCAAATCCGCCATGGGCATCCAACAGATTATGTGTTAATATATGAAGAAACTTTTATTGATAATAGGACCACAAGGATCTGGCAATCATTTGTTCAGCAAGATATTTGCCTTACATCCTGACGTGCTGGGGTGGAAAGACCTGAACAAGACCTATTGGATAGTACACGACCAAGAACCGTTCAACAAGTTTTGGATAGACCCCACAGAATGGGACAGAGCAGACTTTGGAGAATACACAAACCTTTGTGTTAGTATTTCAGCACCTTATGTACAGAACGGAGTAACCCTGAACCCACCGTTCAAGGGATTCATAGAAGGTGCTGAAAGAAACGGATGGACTGTGCAGGTGGCAATCATAGGCAGGGACATCAACATACTTGAGGCACAACAGCAGAGGCTACGTGGCAAGGTGACCATACCTTACATGATAGAGGCCTTGCAAGAATTGGAACCACTGGATCCGGATTACATCAGCCACGAGATGTTGTGCCTGTACAAACAGCACTATCTGAAATATCTGGCCAAGGTATTGGACTTTCCGATAGCACATGATGATCCCATGGTGGACGAGATACTGAAAGACAACGCCAATGCGAAATACGTGTCCGCTGTGGACAAGACAGAACTGGACAGGATAGTCGAGAAGGGTTTGGCGGCGACATCTAAACCAGGAACAGAATGGTATGGAAGGGGTGAAGATGAGTAACATTGTGATATTCTACGTGCCAGGATCCTATGGATCTTTCCTGGCGTGGATGATCGAGAGATTCAACACAACAAGGAAACAGCATACTCCGGCAATCACAAACAACCCTGTACAAGCAGATGGTAGCAGTCACGGTCACGCAACCTATTGTAAAGTCGTGAACATGGATCAGGTGCAACAGTTCCTCGAAGACAAAGACTTTCCGGATTGGGGTTATAAGATATGGGCAGGTTGGCCTGTGTCTGAGGACAAGACACTGGACCAATGCATACAGGAAACACTGTCGGCAATGACTGACAACGACAGATTGATAGTTGTTTCTAGGGTCACAGAGTTTGAAGCAGGGGTCAGTTGGATAAACGCCAGCAAGAAGTTGGAACAGGAACGTTGGTTCAGCAGTTTGCAGATTACCAACGCACAACAATTACCACAGAAGTACAAGCAAGAATTAGATCAGAGACACTTACTAAAGGTCAATGATCCAAAATTTATCGAGGTATCGATAAACGAGTTGCTTTTCTCACATCCAGGCCGTATAATATCAATAATGAATCTTTTAGATTTAGATATTTGCGACGAATCCT